>Ga0314855_100072_pt1 | contig 35766 bp, 46 predicted proteins | sample 2018CB1WmetaG_FD_203636 | JGI IMG/M metagenome (GOLD analysis project Ga0314855, IMG submission 203636) | Cryopeg brine viral communities from Beaufort Sea near Barrow, Alaska, United States - 2018 CB1W | ecosystem: Environmental > Aquatic > Marine > Coastal | place: USA: Alaska | collected... | reverse complement strand
ACCGGCTACCCCCGACGCCGCCGTGCCCGGCGCAGCTGTGCTGTTGTGCTTAGTGTCTGTAAACAGCACAGGCACAGGCGTCACGTTTGAAGCCTCCGCGAACGCGGGGCTGCTACTGAAGTCCGCTGGGGAAGTCTGGTCAGGGGTTAACGCGGCCACAGGTACGGCAGCGTGGTATCGGATCGGGACGTCTGCGGACGACGGCGCTGCCTCGACCACCGCGCTACGCATGCAGGGTACCGCAGGGCTGGCAGGCGCGGACCTGAACATGACCAGTGTCAACTTGGTCTCTGGCGCTACGCAGACAGTGGACTACTTCTCGGTGCTGATGCCAGCGTAAGGAAGCCAGCGTGACTAATAAGCTGATAAGGCCGGTTACCAAGCAGCACATCGCAGGCGTCACGGCCATACCGCCGACGCCTGCGCGGTGCTACACCCAGACGATAACCCGCACTACCTCGGGGAGCGTGGGTACGACCAGCACGTTTGTATCTATTGATGTCGCCGCAGGCGGGGGCACCTCGTTCGGTGGTTTTGCGACGCCGGTATATCGGGCGGTGCCGTCCTACATCGGCGACTTCGGGCAGCTTGTAACCCAAGAGCTTGTCGGCTGGAACATCCTCCGATTCGCTCCAGCTAACCCGGTCTACACCACTACTACGGAAACGACATGCACGCCGGCGGTGGCGGGGCGCGAGGGTGTGGCTGCCCAGATCATCGAGCAGAATGCTGGCCCAGACTGGCGGGCTTCGTCGCGGAGTATTGAGCGTCGAACGGGGGACGTCACCGCTGCGTTCGACGTAAGCAACAGCCCTCGAATACTCATAGGGCTCTCCGTCCGCGACACCGGCGCCAACCAGAGCGACGTCCGTATGGGCGTGGCGTTCGTGACCGCAGGGCAGACTACTCAGATCATCCCGATAAACTCCGGGGTGCAGCAGGCGGCTGTCGGCACGTTCACCAACGGCGACCGTGTTGCGCTGTCCCGCGTAGGCGACAAGTTCTTCATCCAGTCTGGCAACGATCTGGTGTACTCCGCCACGGCGTCCACGCTGGAGCCGGTATACCTAGACGCCTTGTTGTTCACTTCGAACGACTCCGTGGATAATCCAGAGTTCAGTACGCCCCTCGCTGTCTCGGTGTCAGGGCGCTTTGGTTTCACCGCGGGGCTGACCGCACGCACCGGCGTATCGGCGTCGCTGGGTTTCGCCGGCGTTGTCGGCACACTGGTTGACGGCACCGCGCTGGTGTCCGTAGCAGGCCAGCTAGGATTCACCGGCGCTGTGCTCACGGCCAACGGGCAGGAAGTATCCGCGTCTGGCCAAGTCGGCTTCACCGGCGCGTTGCGTACGGGCGTGGTGTTCCTCGACGGCTCCAGTGGTGGCGACGAGACGTTTAACTCCGGGCTTACGACGTCGGCCATTACGATCGGCCCGCTGGCCACCTTCGCTGCCAACAAGCCATACGCCGCTGGGGCTACTGTCCTCTCTCCCATTGCCGTGGAAGGTAGGACGGGCGAGGTTAGCCAGACCGTCGACGGGGCAGACATCGTGCTCGCCCCACCGGTGAGCTACGCAACGATGCAGACGGGCGGGCTTATTACTGGCCAGCTGGTTCTGCGGGGCCTACGCTCCTTAGCGGCTGACCGCCCGTACGCCGGCGCTACCATGACTCTGCCTGCGCTCCTTGTGTACGGCGACGATGGATTCGGTGACCCTAATTATTACGGCCACAACGAGGGGCTGGAACTGTCCGCCCCCATGTACACAGACCCCAGCCTGTTCGCCAGTATTTACGAGACGCTGGAGCTAGGGATAGAAATGTCCCTAGCCACGCTGGTGTCGGGCACGATCTTCGAAGGGCTGATACTCGACCCGTCTATTTCGGCGGCCGACTTCCTGTCCGCGCTGATCGAGTCTGGCATCAACCTCAGCAGCGCCACCCAGATGCCCGACCCGTCGGTGGCCCAGTACGCGTTCAACTCGCTTACCGGCGCAGCTACACGCTATTCGGACTTCGGGTTCACCCAGTTCACCAGAGTCGGTGGGGCTACCTACGCGATTAAGCCTGACGGCCTGTATAGGCTGCGCACCGGTGACGACGATGGCCTACCCCGCTCGGCACTGGCGGACTTCGGCACCATGGCGTTTGGTGCACAGCAGCGCAAGAACATCGAGACAATGTATCTGGGTATGACTACTGACGGAACCGTGTACGCCAAGCTGAAAGCAGACGGCGGGAACGAGAAGATTTACCACGTTATCCAGCGTGAACCCACCATGCGCGTACGCACGGGCAAGGGCCTCACCGCACGTGAGTGGAGCTTGAAGCTGGAAGTGGTGGACGCCACACGAGTAGACTTAGACACTGTGGATTTTGTCGTCGGGGCGTCGGTCAGACGCTGGACGCGATAACTAACGGGGAGTGACCCATGGCTGATAGCCAACAGACGTACGATGCGACTAACGGCTTCCTGCAGCAGCACGCGAGCGATGCCCTGCGTGAAGCCAGCAACGTCACCCGACGGATTTCGGCGCAAGTACAGCCAGACTTAACGTCGCCACGGCTGGACCTAGACCTGAACAAGCCGAACATCGAGGCCCCGCCGAAGTTCTCGGACCTGTTCCCAGACGCTGACGGTACCTCGCAAGAGGTCACCCGCCTCGACGCGCAAGTGACCGAGTGGTTGAGCGACTACTTCCCGTCGATCAACGGCTGCCTGAAGGACGTGCCGGACGAGTGGCTGTGCAACATCATCTCTGGTACCAACCCGTTCGGGCTCCACGAGGCTGTGTTCGAGGCGGTCTGGCACAACTCCCGTGACCGCGAAGAGCGGGGGCTCCGATCGGAGCGTGCGTCGCTGGCAGCGGAGTACTCCGCCCGCGGGTTCTCCCTCCCGCCGGGGGCGATGGTAGCCGCTTTGGACAAAGCCCAGCAGCGGGCGTCTGAGGCCGTGCAGGAGGTGAACCGCACCGAGACTATCCGTAACGAAGAGGTCAAACTGCAGCTCTTGCAGTTTGCCGTTCAAGAAGCCAACCGCTACAAGCTGGGCATCATGTCCTCGCTCGCCGACTTCTACCGCGTGTGGGTCACCATCCCAGACAAGGACATCGAGCGGGCACGGGTGCGGGCGCAGGCGTACAGCTCCCTGTACTCCGCGCTGAGCGCCTACTACAACGTCGAGATTTCTTTCGAGGAGCTTCGACTGCGCGCGGAGTCCGGCGACGTGGATGCCCAACTGTCTACGGACAAAAATAAAATCGCTTTGTACTCTGCCAACGGCGCAGCCACCGCGCTGGGTAACGCTGTCCGTGGTTTCTCCGACATATCCGCCGGCGCCGCAAACGCAGCAGGGTCACTGGTTGCCCAGATCGAAACTATATGAGGGACGCTCGGGTTAGGCCCGCATCTCTTGCGGCGAAAAAGTATACGTACCTAGCCTACCGCTTCAATAAAAGCATGGGCAAGATGAAGCTGGGGGTGAGGTACAAGGTCTATGACGGGGTGGTGTTCAAGACGAAGGTGGATAAAGCGCGGATCACTACCGACGTCATCGCATTGCCAGTTAACGTGCTAGCGCTGAACGTCACGTCCCGCGACACCGATGATTTCATTAACGGTCGGGCGGCGCATGTGCGGAACGTAGACCTAGCTAAAATTTCGCGGGATGTGTTCTATGTCGATGGCGCCAAAGTGGACGAGCTTAGCGCGGGGGCGGTAGGGGGCACCGCCGCTACGATCCCTGAGCCGTTTGCGTTTGGCGAGCCTATGCCGGTGGACACGCCGTCTGTCGTTTACAACGGTTTTACCGGCAAGCTCTGTGAGGGGTACGTTACTACACGCAGCAGTAGGTCGTACGACGGGCTGACCACGTCGTCCCCAACGGCGGGAGCCCCGTGGGTGGCCCCTGCTGAGAAGTTCTGGGTTGACGTCGTGCTCGCCCTCGGCGGGGACCGGTACCGTCGGTTTACGTTCAGCGAAGCGTGGCTGAGGCAGTACGCCCCGGGGCACGACATGATAAGCAGGGCGCACAGGGACCGGATTACTACACACTTCATCGCCGCGTGTTCGAACAGTCGACGGCTGGCTATCAGTGTCCCCATGACAATAGGCGGGGCGTACAACGAGATCGCGAACAACTTTAGCTGGGGGGCGTACAACGCCCTGACGTTGTGCATAGACATGGACGGAGTAGATGGGCCAGAGGTCTTGTGGTCCAACCTGTGGGATCGCCGGTTAGACGGTGACGCTAGGACTGGTCCCTACGAGTACTGGCCGGAGTCCCCGTTTGACTCTAGCGATTACCCGCGCCCCCCTGTGTCGGGGTTCAACCAGAACACAGTAAACGACACTCTGGAGATGACCCCCGACGGCGGGGTATTTGGCGGACGGGTCATAACCACCATGATACAACTACCACTTTTTAACACAAACCGTGACGCCCTCGATTATCAGGAGGACCTGCGTCTACTCCCGTTTGGCGGGCAACTGGTAAAGTTTGTGGAGTGGACCCCGGAGGGGGTGTACAGCGAGGGGCTTGCAGCGCAGACCTGTGAAGCAGGGCTGTTTTTCTACAACAAACTGTTAGCCGAGACGGCGTTACCTGCGGGCATCAAGAACACCGTGCAGGGCTTTCTTTTGGCGTACGGCGTGCAGAACACGGATGTCGGGGCTACCGGCCTAAGCGTGGGGGTCCTGTACAGTACGGTACAAGCGGGCTTGGGTTACACGGGGGATGCTAAGTACTTTTTTATCCAAGGGGCTTTGGTCTATAAGGACGGAGGGAACCCAGATACAGACCTCACGGGCCGCAAAATCCTCGTAGCTAGCAACAGCACGCAGTACGCCATTATAAGGAAGCAAGCCGGAGGGTTTGATGCTGCTGTCTGGAACTCGTCGGAAACACGTTTCGAGTCTGTAGGGGCAAGAAGCAGTTCGTCTTCACCGAGTGTTGTGGGTATGGACTCGGAGGGACTCGGATCGTTCTACTACCACCAGAACTTCCGCGCTCCGCGGGTGGGGTTCCTCGGTGGGGATACGTTCACCATCCCAGCGACAGACGCTGACGTAACAGACCGCATCTCTATGCTGTTAGCGTTTATGTCTTCGACCGCGTTCTACACAAAGGGTGTGCCGGGGGCGGGGATCGACAACACTACGATTGGGGACGAGAGCGTCCGCGTTATCCAAGAAGAACTGCCACAAAGCGACGTGAGCGCCCCGCCAACCCCGAGCGTGCTGGCGTTGACAGACGACTCTGGCGCGTACATCTCGAACGATGGCGGGGACAACTGGGTGCGCGTTATAGTAAGCCAGCGATACAGGGACCTTGCCTACATAAGCAGCGAGTTCTTGGTGCGCCCTTTCGACAAAACAGAGCCTGTAAGGTAGGAGTATAACTGATGGCCGACTGCCCCCCATTCTGGACTGCGTTTTTTCAGACGCGAGAAGTAGACCTGTGCCCTGATGCAGGAACTACGTGGGACGTAGCCACCGCTGCGTTTAGCGGCGCAACCGTGGACGTGTCTGGTCTATCGACGGAGCTAAGAGGGTTTGACTTCAACTCAGATGGCAGTGTGCTATACGTTGTGGCCGGCGGGTTCGGCAGCTCGGTGGTCTACAAGTTTACGCTCAGCGCCCCTTTCGAACTGTCTACAGCTACCTACAGCGGGGTCAGCGCTGCGATAGGTACGAGGGGGTCCGCCGCTATTGTCGTGGACAACGCCGACACGCAAATCTACATTGGCGGGCAAGGGTTCGACAGCGACGAAATTCTTCAGTACGTGATGCCAAGTGCGGGCGACCTTGGCGCGACTTCTAGCGCCGGCAATGGACTGTTCTTATTCTCAGGTAACCCCTACTACATAACGGGGGCGTACATTACGCCAGATGGACTCCGGTTGTTCCTTTCTGGCGTCAACGGTGGCGGACTTGAGGGGGGAGACCCGCCAGCTGTGTACCAGTACTCTATGTCTACCGCTTGGGACACGTCTAGCGCGAGCTATGACGGGGTGAGCTACGCCCCCGCCCCGTGGGATTCCAACCCGGGGGACGCGTACTTCAAACCTTCAGGGGACCGGATGTTCCTGCTAACCGCCGCTCTTACTGGCGGGGTTGTAACTCAGTACCCCGTAGCTTCTCCCATGGACCTCAGCACAGTAGGCGCCGAGTCTGGGTCGTTTGACGCCTCGGCGCAAGTAAGCACCCCCCTCGCCGTGCGGTTCGACGCTGGTGGCACACGCATGTACATAGCAGACGGGTTCTCAGCCACAATATATCAGTACACGTTGTGAGAGTAGCCCCCTCCGTGGGGCACATCGTTTAGCGGCTGCTTTCTTGGGCGGCGGCCATTGCCCCACTGGCTATCTCGGCTGCGTTGGCTGAGGTAGCTGCCCCTACGGTGTTACCCAGATCAGGGTGGGCCATGTTGAACACCCACGTCCAGACCTGCGAGGTCTTCCATCCGGTGTCCCGTCCGAGAACCATGCGGGTCTCTTCCTTCAGGATGCCGCGCTTCTTCAGTTCTGACTTCAGGCGGTTGATGTCGATGTGCCGACTGGCGCAGAAGCTGCGGAAGTAAGCCCGGTCTACATAAGCCACGCTGTGCCACGCCTCGAAGCGTATGCGCAGTTCGTTCCGTGGTTCCTGTGCCACGAACGGGACCTTCCCGTCCACCGGCGCGGTGTTCAGCGTCAGCATCTTGTCGAAGTTGCCGTTCAGGAAGTCACCCAGTACGGACACTGAGGTGCGAGTGTTGTCGACGACCGACTCTCTCATGTTGGTTATTGACTGCACAGAGAACGCTGCTATGCGCTCGACGTCCACGTTGGTCAGGCCAATCTTGTTGGTTACTTCGAACGCTGCCAGCACGCAGGCCGGGGCCGCTGCCCAGAACCGCTCGCCGCTGTTAACCCCCGCGGTCTCTTCCATGTAGCGGGTCCACTTCTTGATCGACGCCTTCACGCCATCGAGGTCGTTCATCACGGCGCGGATGAATAGCTCCCCCGCCAGACCGAAGTGGTCGTTGATGATGTCCAGCCGCTCGTCAGCTTCAGACTTCTTAATCATGTTGTTGGGCAGGTAGTACTCGAATACACGTACAGACTCAGCACTCGCATCTGCTTTGGCCAGTGCCAACCGGCTGTGCAGGCTGGCATTACTGGTGGTCAGCATCATCGTCTGCCAGCTACCGTGGTTCTCTTTAGCGCTGCCGTCTTGGTTAAGCCGCTGCCGGCCCTGCCCCTTGGAGATCGCGTAGCACAGGTCCGACAGGTTCTGCTCGTCGAGGTTAGTCACCTCGTCGTAGCACGCCGGCAAGTTCTTCAGCACGCCCAGCTTGTTGTAGAAGGCGCGCATGGTGTCGTGCTCCAAGTCTACCCAGCCGTGGGTCTTGTGCCCCCAGATGGAGTTAGCCACCTGCATGACGGACGACTTGCCACAGCCCTTCTCGCCCACCATCGACACGATCATGCCGTTGAAGTTGGTGAAGCGGAACAGTGGCGCCGCGAAGCCTACACCGATGCCGAACAGGAACCCTTCCAGCCCGGGCTTCTCGTACATCTCAACAACCTTGCGCCACTGGGTGACGTCACCGCGTGGCTCCTGCCAGCTGAGCGTGTTGGCGATGTTCTTGTGTACGTTCACCGGCAACACGCGGTCCTTCTCAACCACACGGTCGCCGAGTACGAACCGGCCGTTGTCTCTCCACCCCAGCTGAGCGTAAATCGTATTGGCTGGGGAGTGCTTCTGCAGTTCCCGTAAGTAGCCGATCATATATTGCACCAGTAGGTCTATCTTGCCGAGGTCGGGCAGAACCCCGATGTCTCCCAGCGTGGTGGAAAGTTTACGCCTGTCGTATATTGACCCCAGTGGTAGGGGGAAAAGTTCCCACCCATCCTGCGGCAACCAACGGCGCACCTCTACAACGTACCGCCCTTCACGCTCATCGTAGATGATCGACTGTGGGTAGATGTCGTAGTCGTAGATGACTTCTTCCAGCTCCACGCCCTCATCGCCTATCAGTTTTATGGCGATCTTGGCGCTCTTACCGTCGGCTGACATCACCCGCTTGAATGGAAACGGGGGGTCAGGCAGCGGCTTGTCTTCCATGGCCGTGCTGTTCGACAGCACTGGGCGCTCTGCCACCGGTGCGGGGGCAGCTAAGTACTCCTGCCCTGTCTGCAACGGCGTGCTTATCTTGCCTGCGTACGGGCACCCGTGGCACCCGCCGGGGTTGTGGTCTTCGAACGTCGCACACAGCGTGGGCCCTATGCCCTGCTCTGTGTGGTGGTTAATCTTCTGGTCAGTCTCGCTCGCCGAGTACTTCGAGTAGCGCTTTGACATGGCGTGGATAGCCTTGTCGCCTTTGTCCGCGTGTCTGAGGCAGCCAACCATGTCGTACCACTGTGGCTCTTCCACGAGCTCGGGGTTCGCTGCTTGCCACGACAGCTGGCGACAGCGGGACACAACCTTCCTCGGGTCAGCCGGTGCGTACACGCCACCAGAGAGGCCGCCAGCAGCTTCTTCGTTTATCTTGCTGCTCGCCTGCTGTAGGTGCTCGGGCAACGCGCCCTTCATAGCGGCCGGCAGATCGTCAGGGACCGACGCACGTATGGGCTTCGCGTCGGGTAGGTCTATGGCGGACACCGCGGCGAGGAACTGCTTCGGCGGTACAGCGCCACGGGTTACTACCAGCCGCACTTCTTTGGGCTCGCCGTACTTGTGGTTGAACGTGCCCGGTACCCGCAGCACGCTGGCCACATCGGCCGTGCGCATAGGGTCAGCCTTCAGGCCCCACTGCTTGGTAGCCTGCTTCAGCTTGGTGGCGTAGTGCACCCATTGGTCGGCGTCTATCGACTCGCTGAGCAGCCAGTACACGTGCAGCCCGCCGCCGCTATCCACGATGCACGGGTCAGGCAGACCCATGGCGCCGATGAACCCCTTCAGCTGGGTAGCAGCCGTGCGCTGGTCTGGGTAGTGCTTGTCGTTGCCGGGCTTGATGTCGAGGTCTAACCAGAACGACGACACACGCGATATGTTATCCGCCTTGCGTATCTTCTTCTGCTTGATCTCCTTGACGGACCCCAGCGCAAAGTACACATCCTTGGTCTGGGAGTGGCGGTCGGCTTCGGCCAGCAGGGCAGGCACGTCGTCATAGGCGAAGTGCTTGAAATAATTTACGACTTTGTTTTCGTCGTTTGTAAACTGCGCAGGTACTGCCAGAAGGTAGGGTCCCCCCTCCGGCAGAATGGCAGCCAATAGTTCAGAGTTATTCACAGCCGACCTCCTAGTAACTTTGGCGGGTGGTTTACTTGGTGCTAGCCCGCAAGGTTCTGGAGGTGGTCACGAAGGAAGGCTACCCGGTCGTTGGGCGACAGGCCGTGCATGTGGTTATAGACGCCCACTTCTTTGTTCAGGGTGTTGAGCCGGTCGATCTTCAATTCTACTGACCGCAGGATGTGGCTGGCGGGCTTGCGCATACGTCCACCACGTGGGCGGTACCACTCCTTGAGGGAGCCGGGGGATACGTCCAGTACCTTGCCGCCAGCGCTGAAAGACAGCTGTGTTTCGGCGTAAAACATCTCCAGTTTGCTTTTGAAATCGGCGTGGTCTTGTTCCAATGTTTGCTCAGTGTTGCTCATCTGTGTTCTCCAATGTTAGGGCGTCCTAGCTAGGACGCCCTATAGCTTACCTTAATCGTCCCAACCTTCAAACACTGAATCCACTGCGCTCTTACCAGAGTCTACTTCTGGCTCAGCCTGTTCGTGTTGTTTGGTGGGCGGCGCTTCGGCTTCAGGCTTAGCTTTTGCCTTGGCCCGTGGCTTAGCTTTCGGTGCTGCTTCCGTCGTGGCTGGCTTCTCGCCCCAGTCGTCCAGTGCCTGTGACTTCGCGGCTTCGGCTGCTGCTGCACGCTCGGCTTCTGCGATCTGCTCTGGGCTCAGCTCTGGCTCAGCTTCGGGCTCTGGCTTCTTGTCCTGTGCCTTTGCTGGTGCGGGTACCTTGTCGCCAACTTCTGGTGCGGAACCCAAGTCACTCGGTGGTGGATCGGTGATCTCTGCGATCGTGGCCACCTTACGGGCGTCCTCAGAATCAAAGCGTCCACCGACATGGCCGTACTCCTCGTCAGTGATGTAGCGCACCGGCTTGAACATCAGCTTCGGGTAGTCCGCATCTGGGTCAAAGCTGATACGAGTGACCACGCCGTTGTACGGTACCGCCGGAGACACCTCATCCAACATGCGCAGGTACTGGCCGAACTCGGTCAGTGATCCGCCGGGGATAGACAGCTGGTACATATCACCGTCGGGGCGGCTCTCTGGCACAATCGCAATACGCTTGCGGTCGTCGCACGCCTTGATCTTCTTGCCGCTCATCTTGCTGATCGCTGAGCCCCATGCGTTCTTCGGGCAGTTCTTGCACCAACGGCTGACCTTGTTATCCACGTTGGGTGATGGGTGGATGCCGTTGTCGGACCAGCAATCAGGCATCTGATCTTCAGCGTTCGGGTCGTAGCTGCCGGAGAAGAACACCTTACTGGCTTCGGGGTTGGACCGCACCATGATGACATCAATGAACGAGTTCTCAAACACCTTAACTTGCTGGCCGCCGACGATCAGACGGAAGCGCGACTGCTTAATGCTGATCCGATTCGGTGACTCGCCTGTTGACGTGCCCTTGGCGGCTGCCCGGTTGAGCGCTCTAGCGTCCACGTCTTTCATAAACGCTGGCATGTTGCCGCTGTTCTGTAGGACGGCGATGCCTTTCTCAGTATTACTCATAATGTCTCCCTCAAGAGCGACGAATGTTGACGGCTACCACTTCTTCCACGGCGAGTCCGGGGGGTGGCGTTGGGTTATCTTTCATAAGCTCCTTCAAGTTGGTGGAGCTTACACGTTTTTGCAACAAATCTACCTGACCTGTCTCACGAACGTAGTTGCAGAACGCGTTCCAGTCTGGGATAGATACCCGTGCGTTCATGCTGGTGTAGACGGTCGCCCCACCGGCGCTGAACTTATCGTGGCCAGTCTCCTGCATGTGCTGGAGTAGCCAGTTCTCACCGCGTTCGTACTTCTTGCGAAGCACTCGGTCGGCTTCTTCAAATGTCTTCTTCAGTTGGGATCGTTCCTCGCGCAGCTTGAGCATTGCTTGGATGATGTCTGCTGGCTGGGGGCCTGCCTTCTGTTGTTCACTCATACCGTTCTCCATAGTTAGCTAGTGCGTCTATCACAGCCTGTTCGCAAGCGTCTTCGTCAGGTTCCCACGGGTGGCAGCCGTGGCATATAAAGCAAATACCTTCATCGGTAGTTACGTCCATCTCGGTTATCTCTTCTTCTACGTCTTGCACTGCCTGAACCCGCTCAGCCTTGTGGGTGCGTTTCTTTGCGAACTTACCGACAAGCTGCCCACAGCGGTTGAACGGTCTGCGAGACCAGAACTCGTGGCCCGGAGCTTTGCCACCACGTTGTGTCCTGTTCATACCGTACTCCTCCTAGTGAGATTACATAGTACAACGTGCGACTACCTTACGTCAAGCGGACGTGTTAGCAGCTTTCTTGTATAACTCTAGCACACTGTTCTGCATGTGAGCCTTGTTCTCCAAGGCTTCATAGACCTTCCGCTCCAGCCAGCTGGAACAGATCATGGCCACGGTCATTTTATTTTCTTGGCCGGGCCGGCTCATCCGGTTGTTCGCCTGCTCGAATATCTCCAGAGAAAATATCGGTGCGTACCACACGGTGGTGTCCGCCCGTGTCAGGGTCAGGCCGTGGGCCGTCGTCTGTGGGTGGGCCACCAGCACGCGGGGTTCGTCAGCGTTCTGGAAGTCATCGAATATTTTCTTGCGTTGCCCGACTGACGTGGCGCCGTTCACCACGGCTACGCTGTGCCCCTTCTTACGGAGGAACTGCGCCACGCCATTGAGCGCCGCGGTAAAGGGCACGAACACCAGCACCTTGTGGCTGGCTTGCTCGACGATCTCGTTGCAGAGTTGCAGCCGGCTAGCGCTGTTGATCGTGGTGGCCCCGCCGTTGTTGTCGTACACCTCCCCACAACATACCTGCAGAAGCTTGTTCAGTTTGACGCCGGCGTTGGCTGCGGTGATCTTTGTGCCGTTGAGGTCCAGCACCAAGTCCTTCTGCATCTCTTTGAACGCGACCTTCTGCTCCGCGGTCTGCTCACACTCGTAGTGCTGGAACAGCACCGGCGGTAGGTCGATACAGTCCTCCTTCTTGTACCGTACCCCCGGTTGGAGCACGGAGTATGCTGTCTCGTAGGCCCCCGGCTTCGGCACCCACTTGAAGGGGGTGAGCTGCTGCATCACTTGGGCTTTGAAGTTCGAGAAAAACTTGGGCGCACCGGGACTACGCAGCATCCGGCCCAGTGCCCACGCATCTGTGGGTAGCGTGGGACAGGGTGTGCCCGTCAGCATCCACATCCAGAACACCTCAGAGATGAGGCGGTTCAGGCACTTGCTGCGGTTGGACTGGGCGTTACGGAAAGCCGCCGCCTCGTCGATGACCCACAGGTCAAACCCCTTGGCCTTCAGTTCCTTCTCTATGGTCTTCACGCCATCGTGGTTGATGATGTAGAACGGCACGTCCATCTCCAGCAGCTTGAGCCTTCGCTCCTTGGAGCCGTGCAGTACGACGCACCGACGGCTGAACAGGAAGTGGCTGTGCAGTTCGTTCTCCCACACGGACATCACCGACTTGGGGCACACGATGATGGCGCGTCGTATCTTACCGATGTCCATGAGGTAGTCCGCAGCCCAGAGCACAGAGAGTGTCTTGCCTGTGCCCATATCGTTGAGGCATATCGAGCGTGGGTTCAGCGTGAAGAACGCACTGGTCTCCCGCTGGTGAGTGAACGGTTTGAACTTCCCCTTCCACTCGTAGAAATAGTTGATGGGTGACGGAGCATTTATGCCAAGGTTGTTCAGCACCTTCGCTTCGTCCAGCCCGTACTTAACTTGAGTCAGCGTGGCGCCGTCCTTCTGCACGACCCGCGAGTTAGGTATGACCTCAGTCACCCGCTCGGGGTTGCGCAGCTTGAGCACAAGCGACTTACTGGGTAGGTGTACCAGCATCGTGTTGCCTTCTGTTATCCGCCGTGTTTTACTGGTCGAGGCGCTGTTCAGCCTCATCTGTTGAGCGCCATACCGTTGGCAGGGACGCCTTTTTTATCGCCAGTCTTCTAGGTTGTTGAAGTGAGACTGGCCGGGGTCTATCAGCCACGCCTCCAACAGCTTCAGGTTGTTCTCGTTAATGACTAGCGAGGCACCCCCGGCCGCCAGTATCTCCTCCAGCCTCACCATCTGTAGCTTGGTGGGCTTACCCTTCCCAGCCTTGGCTTCTACCCCGGCGAACTGTCCTCGGTGGCACACCAGCATGTCCGGTGTTCCATTGCTGGCCATGCCCATGCCAATAGGCTGGGCGTAGTAGGCGCCGTAGGTTTTGCACAGCGCCTTGATCTTGTCCTTCACTTTTACTTCAGGTGTCTTCGCCATCTAGTTCGCCTCTATGCGGATCGCGCCGTTGGTGGTTATCATGTCCCCAGCGCCCACCGACTGGGGGTGGGAGTACGGGGCGTAGAACTCCAGCCCAGAGGGCAGGCGTAGCATAATCCCACTCACTGTTATGGTGCGCGTCGCTTCGTATTCTCCACTCACGTCTACGAGCAGGCTGCTCTCGGACACGTTGACGTTAACGCAGGGGCCTACGGGCTTACCGTCAACGCAGATAAACACATCTGGTTGCTGGCCTATCGCCAGTACCATGCGCAGTTCTTTGAAGGGGTCAATCCCCCTCAGTGCATCCTTGTCTGGTGTGATCGCCATCTAGTTCGCCCCCTCCTGCGCACGGAACGCGGGCAGTGCCGCGCTAGCCGTAATGTTATCTCCCGGCCCAACCCTAGTAGGGTAGCTGAACGGAGTGTTGAACCCCGCGCCGGACGGCGTCTGTAGCCGAACGCTGTCCACCATGGGCGCGCCCGCCATAAGCCACTCCGCTCGGGATACCCGCAGGTGGGTACCATCTATTACCACCTTTACGTTCTCACACCTACCGACGCACTGGCCTCGCCAGTACAGCAACAGGTCCGGCTGCTGGCCCAGTGCCAGTAGCATCCGGATTTCGGCAAGCACCGTGGCGGACTCCCCGGGCCCTTGTGCTACCTCCCCCGCTTCGGCTGCCAGTGGGGGCACGACGTCACCTCGCACCAACCGTGACAAAGCCCGCTTGGCTTGGGCGGAAAGTCGTCTAATATCCATGCTTCCTCCAATACATCGTAGCGTTCGTGCCAGTACTTGAGCATGTCTGCGAACTGGCCGCGGGTATACTCGATGGGTTTATCTACCACGCCGTCCTTCAGCCAGATGAACCCGCAGCGCACACGCTCTAGCTCTGGGTACAGGATGAACGCGACCAACCCGTACAGGTGCAGCTGGTCCTTATCGAACTTGCGCTTGCCTGTGTTGTGCGTCACTAACATCTTTTCCGTACACAGGTACGTGTGGTCAGAAGAGTCGACCGCTATGCACTGGGTTGGTGTCGACTCCGCCGGGCGTACGGATTTAACCCGGCGAATCTTAGCTCGGCCCTCTTTCCACCCTGTTACCCTGTCGGCCTTCCTCGGTAGCCGGAACGGCACCAGCCCATCGGCCGGCTTAAAGCTAATAGGGTAGGCTTTCACGTGCTTGCCAAAGCCAAAGGCGTCGACATTCGATATTAGCGGGCGTTGCCCCAAGGTTAAGAGGAGCTCCCGCACCTGCTTGGATAGGTTGAGGTCGCATGTCGTAAATATGCACTGCTGTCTGCCCGCGTTTACGCTCCCGTCCCCGTCCATGAGCCCCCGCAAAAGCTCTGTCCGTTGGGCAATGGACGCCCGCAGGTACGCCGGGGGGATGTGCTTGTTGCCCAGCAGGTTTAGCGCTGCGAGCCTGCCTCGTAGACCGTAGACCGTAGACGTCCTGCACTTACCGCTATTGCGGCTATAATCGCCACTAACTTTCTCTCCCAAAACTTCGAGGTGCTGCCACACAAAGTCGTCCGGCTTCGTTATCTCGCCCGACGTATGCTTGCCATCGGCTAGCCAAAACCCCAGCAAGTAAGGGGGTATGCCCAGCTCGACTTCTGGCAGCTCCATGCTACCGGCCACCGGTACGGTCACCGTCTTACCTAGGGTTCTTTGCCGCGCTATATCGCTGGTCTCCAGCACGCCTAGGTTTGTTGCCCACTTGTGGTCGTGGTCGCACACCACCCTGCTCGTGTCATCGAACTCTATTTCAAAGCACGGTTTGTTGTGGATCGAGGACTTCCCATAAACCTTACACGGCTTGCCGTCTCCGCCGATAACCACATCGCCTACAGCAACGGCTTCTATTGTGGTCCACCCGGACGGAGTGGGGAGGGGGGTACCCAGCGGCAGCCCCTTCCAGTCGTACACCTCGCCGTACCCACCCGCATGCAGCACCACGTCGATCTTGGTGCGGAACCACACGGGGTTCTTGGCTGTCTTCTTGGTGAACCAGCTGACCGCCTGCAGGTCCTTGGTCAGGGCTACCTGCTGCTCAGCAACCAGCTCACCGCCTACCTTGTCAGCGCGGAACTTCACCGCGTCGAGAAACCTCTGGTACATGGCCATGTTCGACGGCAGCGGCTTACCCACTTTGATGTTATCTTCGAGGGCCTTGTGCACGTCGTCGCCCCACTTCGCCGGGGCGTTCTGTACGTAGGGCACTTCCTTCGTGACGTACTTGGCTTGGTACTGCCGAGGGCAGGTGTCAAACGTGTTCATCGCGGAGTAGGACCACGATACTACCGGCGCTTCTTCACTCATTGGACTGTGCCTCCGCGCTGTGGGGTTGGTGCTCGGCGTTGTAGAGATACCGCTTGGCTGTCTCGTGGCGGGTCTCGCCGGGGTGGACACGCTCTACTTGGTACAGCAGCCCATCGTACAGCGCACGTACACGTTTCATTTCAGCGTGCAGTTCCTGCACCAGATGCATCGTGCCCATGTGCATCATCATGGGCTGGCCAGGCAGCTCCAGCATCTGGAACTGCACCACGCGCTCGTCGAGTCCGGGCTTGTTACCGGGTATGTTTTGCGCCGGGCTGCACTTAGGGTTGCACTGAGGACATCTGCTTTCTTTCAAGTTCTTCCATAACATAGGCCCACCGCATTTGGGGCAGTCCTTCTCTTGCGTTGGTCGTCTATTTACTGTCACTGCGCACCCCCTCGACCCGCTCTGCTCTGGCTCGCAGTTTCTGCTGGGCCTCGCGGTTCTCCGTAAGTTCATTGGCCACCTCGGTGCGCTCGGCCCCCTCCAGTGAGGGGAGCAGTTCTTCGGTGGCGCTGAGTATGTTCGAGAGCATATCGTGCTGCTCCCATAGCGACCTTCGTCGTATCGGTTTTACGTTTTTCATTTAGCGTTACCATACCGTTGGGCAATATCACCCTCAGCCGCAAGGGGAAGTTGCGGCCACCACTCGGGGGACGTTGCCATCGTTTTTATTGAGAAGGCCAAGCACTCCTGTGCTTGCTCGTCAGAGACTACTATGACCGCCTCATCGTGTACCGTCAAGGCGACGCCTTCGTCCAGCTTGGAGTACACACCGTACTCTTTTTCTATCTCCAAACACTGGTCAGTGATGATGATTCCGGCCAGCGCCTGACAGATATTCTCCGTCACCGCGCCGCCGTAAAGCCGCTTCATAGCGCCGGTGCGCGGGTCGTTGTACACCCACTGCATGCCGCCCCACTCTTCGTCGAACTCCTCGCGCAGCCTCGGGTACCTGAGCACCCTGCCACGTGGCAGGTAGATGCACTTGTCGCCGGTCTGACACAGGCCAGACTGGTCTATTGCCATCGGCTGGTTGGCTGCCATGGCCTTGATCGCCTTGCCACACTGCTTCCAGAACGCAGGCAGCTTGGAGAACTTCTCCCGGTACAGGCCCACCGTGTAGACAGACTCGTCCTTGGTGAGGTTGATGCCGCCCATGACACGCGCGGCGTTCTGAAACGACACGTCACCCGACTGGTACTGGAGCTGGAGCATGCCGACCTTGCCGTGCTGCCTCTCTTTGGGGTGGTCCTTCTTGTTGACCGCGTAGCCGTACAAGTCCTCCGCGAACTCACTGTACAGGTCGGCCTTGGGGTTGGCCCACAGCTTGGCCGTGGTGTCGGTCTGCCCTGCCAGTGTGTGCGCCACCCTCAGCTCGATGTTGGATGAGTCAACCACCACCAGCTTCTTGCCACGGGGCGCACTGATCCCGTCGCGTAGACCGAAGCAGTGCACGTTCTTGGCCAGCTCGCTGCCGCCCTCACGGAAGTAGGCAATGTCGTCCTGCTCTTTGTCCTCGAACTCATCGACGTGCGACAGCGTGCGGAACCCGTGGGTCGTGACCAGCAGCGTACCCCTCAGCGTCTTGCCTGTAGGCGCACGCCCACGGCTGAGGTTCTGTAGGTTAATCTTACCACCACCCGCTGCGCGCATGGTGACGGTGTTACCCCACAGTATGGGCGCAGGCAGCAGGCCCCGCCGGCCGATGCCACGGAACCTGTCCACCCGCGACTGCTCGATGGACGTCTTCATCTTGACCCGCGCCTCGGCCAGCGTGCGCACCCTGTCGTCGGTGTGGTTAAGCAGCGCCGTCATGGCCTTGTCGGTCTTGGCGAACGCGTACTTCTCCACGCCTTTGGGGTTCAGCTTGGTCGCGGGCTCAACGCCCTCTGCCCGTAGCAGGTCAGCAAACTGGGCGTCACTGCGCAGGGCTTTGACGTCTATGCCCAGTGCCTCCAGCATGCGCTCCCGCTCGGTGGATAGCTGGTCTGCAAACAAGTCGTACGAGTGCACGTCCAGTTCCAGCTTAGGCTCAGCAAACATCTTGGTGAACCAGTGGATAGCCTGCAAATCTTTGGCGGGTATCTGTGGCATCAGGGTGTTGAAGATCACCGTGCACAGCACCGAGTCGTGGCAGCAGTAGGCTGCGTACTCCTCGTGCTGCCGGTCTGTCATATCAAGGCGGTGTACGCCCTTCATGTCATGCACCGCTGTGCCCTTGGATGGCAGGCCAAAGTGCTCAGCCAAAGTGGCAAGACTCAGGCTGCGCTGGGGCAAGGCTTGGCGCGCCATGGACAGGGTACAACCCCAACGTCGCGGGTGCAGGTCCAGTACCTGCGTCAGTATGAGGCAGTCGAACATGCTCATGTTGTGGCCGATGGCCCATATCCTGTGCCACGGCAGGCCGACTAGCTGCTGGCGTATCTCCTCGTGGGTACCGGTGAACCACTTAGCCGTCTTGCCGTGGGGCTGGACGGACAGACCGATGATCTCGAACCGTGGGTCACGTATGTACTCCTCCGCAGTCATCTTGCTAAGGGAGTACTCGCTGTCGTAAAAACATTCCACATCTATTGTTACAGGTAGTATGCTCACGACTCGCCTCTCGTCTCACACCCAGTGAGCAGCACACCCAGCCGCTGGCCCAGAAGGGTTAACTGCGAGCGGCTGGCCATCTCCACGCAACGACACACACTGTTCGTACCCGCGCCTTCCTTCGGGCCGGCGACTATGCACCCGTGGCTACTGCACCCTTGGAACCCGCGGAACAGGTGACGTCGAGGTGTCTCTTCAAGTACATCCATCGTCCTTCTCCTTTGGCCAGACCTGCCCAGTCAACCACTTGGCCGCGGCCCCACCCGGGACGACGACCGTGCTGGCGTTCTTGAGGGCCACCCGCCGGAGTTCTCCGACAGGCTCGGGCCTTTGTGGTAGCACCTTGCATGTGTTGAACCTACCCTGTAGCCACTCCAGCTTACCCTCTCGTATGGCCGCAGCCTTGAGGGTTGCTGGGTGTACGCCTAGCTCTCGGGCGGCGTTACTCAGTGCTCGGTTTTGCGCAGCGCATGCGTTGAGGTGGGCCATGCGCTCCGGCGTCAGGAACCATAGCTGGTTGTTGTGTCGAGAGGACCCTGCGTCTGGGCGGGGGCTCACTCCGTCCTCCCGTGGTGTCCTAGATAGGACGCTTCCCCCTCCAGCCCCAGCTCACCCTGCTCACTGCCGAACACGCGGCGCCCGGCCTTGATGTTGATGAGCCACTTGGCTTGGTGGGTGGCGTCCGCAAGGGCGTCGTGCTTCTCGCCAACGAACTCGGGCTGTAGCTTTTTGTCGGGGTCGTGCTCGCCCTTCATGGTTCGGAAGCAGCGGTCGTTCCAGTGCACCCACGGCTCCAGCAGGTTCAGCCGGTGGTACATCTCACGCAGCAGTACGTTGTCGAACGCTGCGCCGTTGCCCCACACCTTGAGGCTCTCGTTCCGCCCACCCTCGTCGTCGGTCAGCAGGTCGGCCACGGCCATGAGGCCCTGTACCAGATCGCTCGGGGACTCCAGCGCTGCCTTGGTAGCGGCCTCGCTCTGACTGATCCAGAACTTAATGGTGCTGCCGGTCACGCCGAAGCCCGCGTCGATGACCTTCTCGATGTCGAGGTTCACCTTGGCGCCGGGCCCGAGCTTACCCGCCTCAGCATCAAGCAGCTGGATGCCAATGGATATGACTGCGTCGCCCGGGTTGGTGCCCAGAGTTTCGAGGTCGAGCATGGCGTCGGGCCAATCGTAAATCGTAAAGTTGTCCATCTATTTTTCCTTCTGCGCTTCGTGCGTTTCGTGCGTTTCGTGTGTGTACATTGTGTACCTGTGGTGTTCGCCCGGCTGCTGAGAGCTGGTCCCGTCAGTGTGTATCTTCCACCCTTGGTTGGCATGGAACGTGTGGTAGTCGTGGAGGACCGCCGCGCGCTGGGCTTCTTTGTCACTCCCCCGCACCTTCGGGCAGGTAACGCTTTTAGTTGTCTTTCTCCGCCCAATAACTTTTGCGGATTCACTTGTGATATGCGCGTGTACTGCTACAGGCATAGCAGCAAGGCCAGTAGAGGCCCTAGCCCAGTCCTCTAGGCTCATGTCACCAGAAAACACCAGCACCCTGCTGTTCTTGTCCTGTACCCTGATGTTGATGCGGTCGTTGTTGTCACGAGAAACGCTGATCTGAAACTCCACCATCTATTTCTCCTTCCTCAGCTATCGGGCATGGGGGTTCTATTACGCATGAACCCGTGGACGTCTCCGGTCATTGTTCTGCCACCGTAGCGGAACCGCTGGCGGCTGGGCCAGTAGTCTAGCCGTGCGCCGTTCAACCTACGCGACCAGTGCCACGGGGTATGCTGTGTCCACCCCGTAGGGTCCTCAGCTTTGGCCCGCTCGTGGCGGACCTTCCGGTAATGCTCTTTCATATCTCTGAACGCTTCGCCTATGTCGCTCACTTCGGCCACCTCCAGCCTTCTGGTATGGATAGGTACCCCAGCCTGCACGCCGTGACTGCGAACGGCAGGTGGAAACTGTGCACGGTAACCCGACTCTTGCCCGTCGCCTTCGAGGCGTGGAGCCGGATGTACCCGCTGCCCTTGCGGGCGTACAGCCCCCAGTACTTGCGGGCTGAGTCGGTGGGCAGACAGTACACGTCGTGCACGGACATCGTGCCGGCCTGCTGCAACACTACCTTTGAGCGGGGTAGCTTGTGAAAGATAACCATGTCGTCTTCGATGTATTTCATAGCCGCTTCCCCTCTTCCATGCGCTTCAGTACCGCGTTCAGCCTGCGGTTAATCTTGATGAAGTCTTCGAGCTGGCGGATTTCTTTCTCGGCGTAGCACCCTAGGCATATTGCCACCAAGGTGGGTACCAGCCAGAGCAGTGCCCCAGCTCCCAGCTCCCGCATCACTATAAAAAGTAGCAGGACCGTAGCCAGCCTGCCCACCCAAACCTGCGGCGTTAACATTCCCCTACTCATGCCAGTCTCCTCAGCTCTCGGACGTGGAGGTTCAGGTTGCAGAAACACGCCAGCCTGACGAACACCTCAAGGGACGGGCGACGGGGTAGCACCTTACGCCACCGGTACACCGTGCCGACAGAGATGCCCGCTTCCTCCGCCACGTCGGCAGCCGGGTACATTCTTATGTTCATCTGAATAGTTTCAACAGCTTCTTCTATGTTCATAGTAACCCCAAGTGTTCGCTAGTGTGTTGTATAGTACTGTGCCGTGCTGGGTGTGTCTAGCCCGCCACCTCTCTCCGTTCAACCGGAGGCTCCTGCCGCTGGAACTCAGTGACACAACGGTACACACGTACGGCTTGGCCGCTCTTGCTGCGCTGGGCCAACGCGGTCGCGTCTTCCTCGGCAGCCTCTATGGTCGAGTGGAACCTTGGGTCCCCTCCCTTGGCGCCGGCCACGAGGAACTTGCGGGGGTCCCTCTGCGCTGGCTCCCCCGCGAAGGGGCTATCCCGTCCGGGGTGGGGGTAGTGCACCTTCTCGCTATCGGCCACTCCAAATAAGTAGGCGTATCCAGAGTCGACCGAGCGGTTCTTTCGCAGCTCTTCCAGCAGCCTCGGAGATATGTTCATGCTCGGCCAGTCTACTGCGTCCAGCCGGTACTCCTGTATGTTGCCGTTGTCGTAGTGGACGGTGGCCCGCGCTGTGTTGACGGCGGAGATCGTGCCCTCCCACCCCGAACGACCTGACTCGGGCTTTCTGTACTGGATGCGGTGGCCGGTTACTTCGTTTACGAGGTTGTTCTTTAGTGAGTACATAGTGCTCTCCAGTGTCCTAGTCTAGGACGTTTGTGTCAGGTTCTTGGTGACGTTGAACACCCCTAGCTCTATGCCGTTCAGGTAGATAGGCACGTCGCCCTCCAGCTTGTAGAAGTACACCGCCTGAACGATGTCCCCGACCGTGACGTTAGGGGTGGTGGCATGCAGTGCCTTGCTCTCGTCGAGCACGACCAAGCTGCGCAGTTCTCTGGCCACCTCGCGGCGGGGGTCGTAGCCCATCCACCGCATGAGGTTACCAAGGCGCGTCTCGATACGACGGGCCCGGGCGTCTACTGAATTGTCTGTCATGTGCTGCCTCCGAATATGGATTCAATGTCCGACACTACCGCCTTGGCAGCCTCGTGCGTTTCTTTCCTCGCACCCATGTTGGTGCGCAGGACTTGCGGGTCGTGCTTGCTGAGGTGAACGCTGAGCTTCTCGGTCAGGTCGTCCAGCCTCGGGTCGTTGGTGATGTTCAGCGCGGGCAGTAGGTCTACCAGCTCACGGGCATTCCACACCAGCGAGTCGCGGAACACAGTGCCGGTGTCGGCCAGCCGATCGACGTACGCCGTGGCTACCTTATGGACCCGGGCGTACGCCTCGTCAGTCGCCCGCTTGAGCAGCGCACTGTTCTCTCCCTCCATCTGCTGGCGGACCTCGGCCAGCTCTTCGTCGGGGATGTTGCAGCGGAAGTCGGAGCCCTTGGGCAATGGCTGCACCCGTACGTTGAAGGCGTACTTCATGGACAGTTCGTCCGGGGTGGGGTAGTCCGTCTCGCTGAACAAGTTGCCCAGCAAACGCTTGGCTTCCTCCCTGTGGTACGGGTACTCAGCCAGTAGGCCGTTGGCCTTGGCCAGAAACTTATCCTTGTACTCACGCATCTTCTGCATGTAGGTGAAGTACAGTTGCGACGACAGCACACGCGGACCTTCGTCACTCCACGGCAGGGTCATGGCGTAGTGCTCGTTGCGTGCAGTGGTCACCAGATGTTGGATGTCCTTCATAACCGCGGGGTCGAGCAGCGTTTTGTAGTACCGCCCGGCTCCCTCGGCCACGGAGTTGGCGTCCGCCACGGCCTTGGACACACGCTTGTCCATCTTGCGGCCGGTCCACTGGCTAACCCGCAGGTCAACCAGCATTACGTTTCCGTACACGTTGTCAGTGTTCATAGTGTTCTCCAGTGTCGGCTTGCGCCGGCTTTGTCCTAGGCTAGGACGGTCGTTCGATTAGTATTGCGCCGGCAAAGTACGCCGCCTCGACAGTATCCACGGTGGCCAGCAGCTTCATGTTTTGGCTGGGGTCTTTCACTTGCACCCTGCCGCCCCCGCCTTTGTCCTTCTCAAGGTAAAACCACGTGCGGGCGGTGCGTGACGGCGGGGTGGCTGGCACTGACACTACCCACCACACATCGTTTCGTACGCCATCAAAGGGCCTTGAGATGTGGCGACTGATGTACGCCTGCTGCTCCACCGGCACCTCCTTGAGCCTGCGCCGTAGCAGCGCCACGTCTTTCTCTACCGCACCGTCGCTGTCATACATCGTACACCCCCAGTGCGACGGCCATGACAGTGGACTGGATCAGCTCCTCGATAGTCCCTCCCCGTAGGGTGGACTCCCTCCGGTTCGGGCCAAGCTGCCCTAGTGGGTCGTTGGGTGTGGCAAAGGTATGGTACGCCTTGCAGCTCGCCTCGCCTGTTGAAGTGTTGACTACCCAGTTGCGCAGGCTCACCGAGACGCCGCGCCGCGTGACCACGATTACCTCCGTAGGCTCCCCACTAAATGCCCCCGATGCGAGGACGTTTATATGGCCCGGGGCTTTGCGCTCGGCCTTAGCAACGCCTCGCTTTACTGCCTTTGATATGCTAGTCACTCTGGCCACGTCACACCTCCACGTACACGGTCTCGCCCATGCCGGCCTCGACGTCCTTGCTGGTCACGGCCCACAGGGTGGGGTAGCTGCGCTCGTTACCGAACGGGGTGTACCCATCGGTGAATACGATCGCCGCCTTGACGCCGGACAGGTTGTCGTCTATCCAGTCCAGTGCCACGGTCATGTCGGTACCGCCGCACCCGTACCGGGCCAGCGAAGCGATCACTTCGTCCTTGGATGGGTGGTCGAACTCGTCCACGTGCTGGACCGTTGAGTCGCAGTAGATCAGCGCCAACCCGACGGGCTCCGTGCTCTGCACCACGTCCACCACCTCGGAGGCGAAGCGCGTCATCTCGTCCATGGACACGGAGCCAGAGGTATCGAACACCACCGCCAGCTTGCCCATGCCGTCGTTACCGTACTTGCCGGGCAGGTACAGGCCCTGAGAAATGAACCTGCGGTTAGGTCGAGCGAACGAGTAGTCGGTCTTGGTCACCTCTGTGAGGAACCGCGCCAGCTGCTCGGTCCAGTCCACCTTCGGTTCGAGTAGGTCCCCGAGGAAACTCTTGGCCCAGCCGGGCAGCTTACCCATGGCCTTGGCTATCTGTGCAGCCTGCACCACACGCTCCACCGCCTCGGCCTGCGCTTCCTTGGACTGGTCAGGCGCCGGCATGACGTCGTCGTCGAGCGGGTTACCACCTTCGCCGGGCTCGCCTTGGCCGCCGCCCTTCTCCCCCTCGGGCTGCTCGGGCAGCAGGTTGTACACCTCCTCCCACGCCATGTGCCTGTTGTACTGGGCGGGCCGGTGCAGCACACCCTCGACCAAGTCGTTGCCCTCGGAGTGCATCATGTCGTTGATGACGTAGTCCATGGCGTGGTTGGCGCGCTTGCCATCACGGTCGCCCTTGCGGTACGGGTGCAGCAGGGCGACGTGCATGATCTCGTGCTTGAGAACGAACACACCCTTGGGTACCGACAGCCCTTCGAAGTTGACCGGGTTAATGAACATCGCCTCGCCGTTGGTGGCTGCCAGCCACAGGTCCTGCCCGCCCGGCGTCTTCTCGCACTCAACCACCTTCATGTGCATCATCAGGGTGGCGTAGAACGGCTCGTCCAGCAGCAGTCGAACCTTTGCCTTGTCGAATACAGTTGCCATAACTTTTCTCCAGTGTGTTCAAGTAGAGGGGCGTACCCCTCCGTCCTAGGCTAGGACAATCTTACATGATGAGGTCGCTGTGCACCGAGGAGAACTTAACGAACGCCGAGGTAGACATCACGTCACGGTTGCGCCGCGCGCTGTCCTTGACAATCATCATCATAAACTCACGCGGCATACGCTCGGCGTAGATCAGGATGGTGCTGAAGTTGTCGGGTTTGGCCCGGCCCGCCAGTGCAGCGGACACAGCGTACGCCGTGGCACCACGCTCAGGTATCGGTGCTCCGTTCGGGTCCATCATAATCTGGTCGATGTTCGGCATCTCTTTCCACACCTTACGGAATGAAGAGAACTCCATGGCGGGGCCCGCACCTATGGTACCGGCGACCATCGACGCCAGCACCGCAGAGTTATCTCCGCCGGCGATCAGGTCAGACGTCATCTCCCAGCTGCGTTCGGTGGCAAACGCATGCCCAGTCTGCTTGTTCTTCACGTGCTGCTCGAACGTGTTGAGCAGGTCCGGCCGGAACCGAATGAAGCCCATGACCTCCGGCGCTATGCCGTGGGTTAGCGCCCAGCGGCACCAGCTGTCCACGTCTGTCTTGGCATACACGTGCACTATCCGGTTGGCCAACGGGGTGGCCATCTTGTGCACCACGCCACCGTCGGACAGCAGGTTACCGGTGAGCACGATGCTCCAGCCGGGCTTCATCTTCTTGTCGCCGAGGCGCTTGTCGTGTGTGATCTGGTACACGGCAGCCTGCATGGCCGGGCCAACGGACGCCATCTCTTCGAACACGAGCAGTCCGAACTCGGGCAGGTCATCACGGTCGGTCGATGGGTACCAGTCCACGGGTAGACGCGTCTGGATGCCGCGCTCCAGATCAGCGGACGGCAGGCCGAACTCTTCCGGCCCCATGTTGGTCAGTCGGATGTCGAAGTACCCGTACTCTTCCTCGGGCTTGGTTGACTCGCCGAGCTGTACCACACGCTTCAGCCCGTGCATCTCCGCTTGGTCGTGGGCTGCCTGCAAGGCGCCGGCTGACTTGCCTGTACCCGGCGACCCGTGGATCATCAGCGGGCGACCGGCACGGATGGCTCGGTTGATCGCTTCGGGCAGTTGCTCGGTTGTTACCTTGGCTAGCTCGTCGATACTTACAACGGTGTTGCTGCTCATCGTACTTCTCCTAGTGCTTGCAAGTACTGTCGGCTTGTGCCGACAGGGGTGTCCTAGACTAGGACACTATGGAACAGACGGGCATACCCCGACTGAGGAATCTATTATCTCATGTTACCTTGCTTGTGTCAAGTCTGTACACGTTCTCAGTTAATCAGCGCAATGCACATGCGCGCTGCCGCTAGAAATTCGTCGCGGTCAACGATCAACGGGAACGTCTGTACCGTTGGGTACCGCTCGCTGCTGCCCAGTTCCGTTGATAGCAGGCGCATCTCGGTCGGGTAGACCACCACTTGGTAGCTGTCGTTGAATGCGGCGTCGTTGGTACCCGTGTTACTGACAAGCAGCGCTTCTTTCGTGCCGCTGTAGCGCCCCGCGACGCCCGTTGCCCAGAATGTACCGCGGGGACTGGGCCTCGAAGGTACGAAGTCCTCCTTCGGTGACTCCCACTCCAGTATGAGGTCGATCTTCTCTTCGTTGGTCATGGTGTGTTTCCTTGTATGATCTGCCAGCCCATGAGCACGGCGTTGGTCCACGCCCCCGTCTTTGAGGGCACGTAGTCAGGCAGCTTGCCTCCGTAGTGATCGAACAATCCGTCAAGCGAGGCGAGGCGCAGGTCATCCTCGTACCCACTGCCCCAGAAGTCTTCGCCCACGAACCCACCGATGCTGTCTGCGGTATGCCAATCGGGTGTTCCGTCGTCGTTGGACGCGTTGAACACCGCGAACATAACCCAATGGCCCTCGTCCTCCAGCCTGCGCTCGGCCGCCTTGCGCTGTGCGTTCAGCTCACGCATCCCGCCGGGTATCGTGTCGGCGTGGCTTTCGTCGTAGCCATCACCGTACAGGTCGTCGAACGGCAGGTCGTCGGGCTGGCTGTCTGTCGCCACCAAGTCGAGCTTATAGAAGGAGTCGAACACCGCCGCTATCTCCGCCGTGCGTTGGAAGTGCTGCCATACCTGCGGCAAGCGGCCTCGTGTGTAGGTGTACGTGCCTGTCACGGCCTCTTGTATGCTGTCCCGCAGTAAGTTGCGGGCGTGGTAGTGTGCGTTCCGGTACATAAGTCAGTCTCCAGTGTTGTCAAGTGTCCTAGGCTAGGACGCTCCAGTCGGCACAAGCCGACGTTCAGTCGTGCATCTCCCTTACCATCTTGCACCACGCCACGAGCTGTTCTTGTGACTCCAGCTTACGCAGCTGCGCCACGAGCTGTTCTTGCGACTCAGACTTCAGACGCCCCACCCAAATCTCGGCCGTGCGTGCGGGCCAGTCTATCCAGCACGTGACGTCGATGGCTAGGTAGGTGTACCCAAAGTGCCCGAGGTTGCGCATGTCGCTGTCGCTGTCCCCGTAGTTTCTGAACACCGGTAGCTCCGGGTATCTTTGGGACTCTTCGGCAAGCACCTCGTGGAAAGCGGGGTCCCCGTAGGTCCACTCACTTGGGTGTCTCATTGATTATTGCCCCCACCATTTTGCACCACTCCACCAGCTGGCGTACGGAGTCGAAGCGCTCCATTGTCGCCAGTTTCTCATCGCCTCGGTGTATTTCTGCAGACCTCTCCGGCCACAGTATCTGGCAGCGGGGGTCGGCTAGGACGCCGCCGCCGTAAGGGAAGTAGGTTAGCTGAAACCACCCCATGTTTCTGTACACGCCAGCTCCTTGATCTTCGAAGACTTGGTGAGTTTTGCTGTCCGCCCAGCTATTGCCACCTATCCTAGCTTTGACCTCGTGGAACGCCTCGTCTGAGTACCTCCACTCACTTGGATGCTTCACCGCTCACCTCCTTGGATACCTCTTTCGACAGCGCCAGTGCCCCACGGGTCAGCACTGCTAGCTCCTCGCGTTGCTTGAGGTGGTAGGTCAGCTCGCGCACCATCGCTACCTGCTGGTCAGCGTGCACCGCCGGCGCGGCTTCTTTGAACTTCTGTAGCCGGGCGCGCACTCGGGGCTCCCAGCCCGCAGTCCCAGCCTCGCGGTCACTGCGGGCCCACGTTAGCAGGTCGGTCAGTCGCTTTAAAGTTGGTTGATTCTTAGCCATTGTGCTCTACCTCGTCGTGCCCGGGCGGCTGCATCCTTAGCCCGGGTCAATTTGTATCGGGCTGCCCTGCGCATCTTGCGCTGGTGCCCCCACTTAACCGTGTCCTTTGCTCCCGCGGCGATGAACTGCTCCCGCTTGGCCGTCCGTAGCAACGCCTTGAGGGCTCGTGCTCGCTTCTCTATCTCGTCGATGTTTGACATAGATCACCTACCTTGTCCTAGACTAGGGCGCCGGCCGGCCCGAGCATCCGCAGCGCAAAACACGCAAAGTTTATAGCCTCCTCTGGTGTGTCGGGCATGGGCGCACGGTCAACGATGCAGGTGTTAATCTGATCCTTGCTATTGTGCATGTTCTCCGCAACCCACACGCTGAGCAGGGTGTAGCCATCGTAAGCCACCAGCTCCACGGCATCCACAGTGGCGCCGTCGGGCAACTTTGCGTCAACCTCGGCGCTGCTCACGGCGTCGCACTCGAACTTCCGCCCGTCTTCACAGTACATCGGTATGAAATTGGGCAACCAGAACTGACAGCTCCCACCCTTCCTGCTAATCACACGCCACTCGCTCACCGGTACTATAGCCATTGGTCCAGCTCCCGTGAAGGCGCGCGCTTCTGGGTCCATAGCTCGCGGTCGCGGGTCAGGTCACGTAGACCTAGCCGCTGTTTAACCTCGCCATAGATCGCCGCCAACGTCTCTGGCGTTGTGCGTTGCAACACGATAGGCACCCACTCTTCGCGCAGCTGGCGTGCACTGGAGTCGCTCAAGCACAGGCGCACCATCGCATCCGAGGCGGTGGTATCGAGTGCGAACGCCTGCAACGGAACGACTCCCATCTCTACCACCATGTCGTGGTACTGCTTGAGTACCTTGAGCACACGCCGACGGCCAAGGTTGTACCGTGCGTGAACGCCGGGCGCGGACTCGACATAGACCGTCTCGGTGGGCTCATCCTCTTGGCTGGCCAGCGTGCGATCGGAGTTCAACAGGTACGTTCGGTCAGCGGGCACGCCATAAGGGAAGCCTTTGATGGCGAAGCGGCCGGTGTACCACAGGCGTGCGGTCTGATTCGGCGTGAGGCCCATGGACTGGGGGCTTCGCGCAGCCGGCAGGTTCATGTCATCCATGCGATCACGTGTAGTCGTGCTGTCCCACGGACGGACTGCTATGCTGCCGTCTGGATAGAACGTAGCGATGTTGGTGTTCCACTGCCTGAACGAGATCGGCGGTGGCGTGTCGCCATAGGTGCTGAGCGGGTTGTCGGTGTGGGCTATGAGCTGGTCGCGTATCCCTACTGGGTGGCCCTTGCCGCCGTCTTGGCACGTGCTGATGACCCGATAGTCTCGCGCCTTGTCCTTGCGGTCGTTGAGAAAGTCCAGTGCTTCGCGGTAGTTGCGGGGTCTGTTGCTCATGGCTAATCTCCAGTGTGTACAAGTGTGTCCTAGGCTAGGACGTTTCAGTCAGTGGCGGGTACATGCCCCACCTGAACTACTATTATACAGGTATAGCTACCCTTGTGTCAAGTTAGCTACCATACGCGCCCATGCCAGCAGCTCTTCGGGCGTTGTTATATCGTCAGACGTGGCGATCACTACGCGGTCACGGTGGTCAAAGCCTGCTTGCGCAGCTACAGTGGCCCTCGCGCCCTCCCCATACGGCATGACTACTAATTCAAAGCAGCTGCCGGGGTGGAAAAACGTGCGGTCGAACCAAGCTGCGCTAACCTTAAAGCCGGGGTCAGATGCCCGCCCGCCCCAAAATACCGGGTGGCCCTCCCACTCCGCGGCGTGTAGCGCACGGGTAATGTCGTTGGCGCTACTCATCTGGTAGCCCCCCTCTCACGGCCACGACCATGCGCGCCCACGCTACCACGTCCTCGAAGTTGTGCGGCAGGTAGTCGAGCGTGGCGAACTGCCGCTTGGTGGGGACGCCCTCGGAAACGTCTTGCAGTTCTATGGTGCCAGCCTCTAGGTTGACGAACGTCCATATCCTCGCCGTGTGCGTGCCGAAAATGTACCGGTCCACCCCGCCGCGGGCCAGTAACGCCCCGCGGGCTGTTTCCGAGACGCGTTCGAGCCCCACCCACCGGGCTTTCAGGCGTATCCCCGGTATCACCCACGCGTCGACGATCTCGCGGTTGTTCATTGCTCACCGACCACGGCCGCAGCCATGCGTGCCCACGTCAGGAGCTCTTCGGGTGTGTCAGGGCAGGCGCAGCGGGCCAGTGGCTCACCAAACACCGCGTGCATGGCTGCGTCTACGCTGTACCGCCGGCCTAGTAGTTCTTTGAGTTGCTGCGTGTGCGCCCGCTCGTACCTCGCCGGTGCCAACCACACCTCGTCGGCCTCCAACAGGTAGTACAGTTCGAACTCGCCGTTAGCTTCAACGGCTTTGTCTACCCAGACGCTACTGAGTGCCGCGTGGCCGCCCAAAATGGGGTTGACGGTATCGCACGTCCCGTCGTGCCAAACGTGGGTGGGCGCCGTGCCGCCCCATTGGGCAACCATAAGCGTCCACTCGTCTATTCGCTTCTTGGCCTTTTTGCTTACCATGTCGGTGCTCCTGTGTCCTAGGCTAGGACGGTTGCGTGTGCACGGCGTGGACCATGCGCGCCCAGTCGATGAGCTCCTCGACGGTGTCGGGCAGTGGGCGGTGGGCGATGGTGGTTCTAAGCCCATCACTAAAGCCGGACATTATCTCTACCGTCTGGCCCTTCAGTACCAGCTCAGGCAGGTGGTTCTCCCACTCGCCCCCGGTGCCAAACACGCAGCTGTCGAACGTGCCTGTGGACTCAGCCCCTACGTCGGCGCTCATTGCGCCATAGAACACCTCCATAGCGCGGCCGTCCGCGTCAGTAATCGTCCAGTCCCGCCACCGTTCTGGGTCACTCATGCTCCACCTCCCTGAACACGAAGAACGCGTACACGCTCTCGTCGTTGTCGGACAGGCAGTCGTCGAACCCTTCGTCGTCAGGCTCTTCCAAGTCGAGGAAGAACTCCGTCTGCTCTGGGTCGTTTGGCGTTATTGCGTCTATGGCGGCCAGTGCTGCGCTGTGGGCCTCGTCTTTAGCCGCTGCGGACACGTGGTCCGGGGGCGGTATGTCGCTGAGCAGTACGCCCAGCTCGCAGTGCCCCGCTATGGCACCGTCGTTCAGCTCGTACCGCAGGGCGTTCTTTATCTCGTCTAGGCTCATGCCCTTGTACACAGAGATTTGGACGTGGGCCAGTGAGTGGCCGCCCCAGTAGCAGGGTAGGCAGGTGTCCGCATGTACGCATTCGAGTTTCATAGTGTTGATCTCCAGTGGTGTATAGCGTCCTAGACTAGGACCCGAATATGCTCTCGGCGGCCAACTCCAACCCCCGCTTCATAGTCTTTATCTGCTCGGCTTGCGCCGTGTTGATCTCCCACGACGCCTCCAGCTTGCTCTCTGCCTTGGCGAGTTCTTTCTTCACCTCAGCGCACTTTCTACTCGCCCCGGCAAAGGCTTTCTCCAGCTGCACTATCTGCCGGGCGTAGTCCTCAACCAGCGTCCGCAGGTTAGCCGCGACGATCTCCACTTTGGTGAGCTTGGCCGTCTGGGCACGTACCCCGCGCACTGCGTTCCTCAGCTCCGCCGCGGTGCCCGACGCCGCTTCTTCTACGCCCTCTAGCCGCGTAGTCAGGGCGCCAACTAACTCCTGCTGCTCCACACGGGCCTGCTGCTCGTCGGCCAGCGCGCTCTTTAGGCGGTTGATGGTCACGTGCCGCTGTACGCTGTCGGCGATCATCTCGTCTACGCCGCTTTGTAGCTTATCGGCGCTGGCCTTCTCGACGGCCAGCGCTTGCTCTACCGCGGCGATCTGCTGGCGATGGAGCCTGCCCGCGGCGTAGCCCGCGTCTCTGGGCGTTAAAGGCTCGGCCTTCTTCCACGCCCTAGGGGCCGAGGCGTGTTTATTCGCACCGAAGCGCACCTTCATCTCCTCGGCTCTATCGCGGGCGCAGCGCAGCCCTTCCGCAACCCCCGCGGCTATTTCGTCGGCGGCCTCTTGGTTGTGGTGAGAGCGTGGGGCCTTGAAGCTCGCGTCGTCGTGCCCCGGCACGTGGACATCCTTCCAAAGGGCGGTAAACTCTTTGGTCAGCTCGACCAGCTTGGATTCGAATTTGTCTAAACGGTCTTTCATGGTGTTCTCCGGTTTGGTTCGGATGTGCCGACGTTGTCCTAGACTAGGACGTTGGTTACTCGTTCGCTATGTCCACTGCGGCTACGACGCGGGCCCACTCTTTGGCTTGCTCCAGCGACTCCGGGCGAGGAGTGGAGGCTATAGCACTTTCGCCCAGCCCCCATCGCCGCTCTACTCTGGCACCCCACTCCACCACCCGGTCGTACTTCGCGTGGCACGATACTGTGAACCACATGATTAGCGCGTGGTTGGTTGCCCCTCCGGTTATAAAAAACATGCACCCGAACGTGTCGGTGTCCCCACATCGGCGTGGCTTGCGTTCGTCCCACAGCGCAACGTCGCATTTCTTCTGGCATCGGCCGGCTAGGTGCCGGGCTTTCGTTGTTGGTTTCATAGGCTACAACCAGATGATGATTAGGGCCAACGTGGTGACGATCGCCCCCTCTTCGCCGTTGGACAGCAGCATGACGCCACCACCCACGGCGGCGATGAGTACGGATACAACGAGCTTACCTTGTACCTCGGTCACTGTGGGCGCTCCCATGTGAGGCGGACTATCCAGTGCCCACGATGTGGACTGGTGACTGCGGCGATGATGGCGCCGCGCTTTGCGTAGGGACGGACGGCGGCCAGCGTGCGGCACAGCGTTGTGTTGGTGATCGTGAGCATGGTAGGTCTCCAAGTGGTGTAGTAGCGGGGGAACGAAGTTCCCCCGCCGGTGTGTCGGCTTGTGCCGACGTTGCCCTAGGCTAGGACAGGTTAGCGGTCAAGCTGGAACACACCTACGTAGTCAATGGGGCTGTACTTATACAGCCAGTCTTCCAAGGCGTCCTCGCACATGGTTGTGGTCACCCGCACTTGTGAGTAGTTGTGGTCCATCTGGTACTCGCTGCCGTCTTCCACGTATTCGACGGACTTCAGGCGGGCCAAGCGGCGGATGAGCGCTTTCTTTCCACGGGTGTCACAGTCGATACCAAGGTTGTGGGTTTTCATATCGGTCTCCAGTGTGTCGGGTGTGTCCTAGACTAGGACGTTTGCCGGTTGGTGCTAGTGTGTGGCGTTTTATCCACCACGGACTACATTATCTCATGCGGGCTACCTTACGTCAATGCGGGGCTACGGGCGGGTAGGTGCTAGTAGGTGAGCAGGTATCCTGCGTAGTAACACAAGGGCGGCTCTGGTGAGCTGTGAAACAAGGGCGGATGGTTCCAGATGCTGGGCGGGGCGGCGGTAAATGGCGAGGGGCTTGTATCCTGTCTAGTAAGCGTATGTGGGCATAGGTGGGCTTGTATCCTCACTAGCAAAGACAGGGCGGCTCATGCTAGTAGCGAGGCTGGGCGCAGTCGCGGGGTTTGGGCGGATTCGCGGCGAGAAAGCCAGTGGTGGCAATAAGTTACGCGGGTGTGCTGCGGGCGATTCTGGAATAGATAAGGTAACTCGTTGAATCCAATTAGAATAGCAATGAGGGCAGCTAGAATAGCAAGTAGGTATCCACAGTAAGATACTGATAACGCTGGCGTTAGTAAGCGTAGTAACAATAGTAACGCTATGTGAGAGACTTCCTAGGGGTTGTGATGGTTTATGACTAGGAGGGGCAATGTGAGGTAAGGAGGGGCAGTATCCTGCGTGGCCACGCTAGGTGGGCAACTGTGAGGGGCGAATTGCGGGGAAATATGCCACGTTTCGGGTAAATCACGTGACAACACGTTTTTTGCAAAAAAGCCCATTGGATGTGTGTTGTTTTTGGCTTACTTGCTATGCTATTTGTCTATTACAAACAAAATCAATAAGTTATAAGTGCTAGTGGGTCTCACCTGCTGGCAACTTACAGGATACCCGATACTAGCGTGAAACGATGCATTGGATAGTAGTACTACACTGGATACCGCCCGCCATGCACTCAACCCTCAATACTACATTGGATAGCAGCCCACCTTATACCGCCTTGGCTTACTACGTAGGATATACCCGCAAGCGTCCTAGACTAGGGCGGCGTGCGCCTCGTTGGCTACCGTCTGCCGTTGGATACCTGTCCTATTCTAGGGCCAATACCGCACGTTTCCAGCTCCTGTGGTACACGCTGGCACGCCTTGCGCTCAAAACCTAGGCTACCCTAGAGGGTACGCATTCACGGCCAATAGGCGGGATCACAGGCTGCACAAATTGCAGGCACAAAAAAGCCCAGCGCTTGGCCGGGCTCTGGTATGCGTTGGCTGTTACATAACTGACAAGGCGGACTGGTACAAGTGAACGCCGGTGTAAGTCATGGGCAATACGTAGAAGAGAATAACTTTCATAGGGCGTGCTCCTGACAAGAAAAACCCCGGCGAACCGGGGCACAAATGTTAGCCGTTGGCGGCGGCCTTGTTTACCGCTGCAAAGCTAGTGCGGATTGTTTGCAGCGCCTTGCTGTAGGCGGTAGCCGCCTTCTTACACTCCGGGCCGTAGTCCGCCAGCTCCTTGTCGAATGCTGGCAGCAGCGCGTCCACGGCGGCCAATAGGTCCGCCATACGTTTCAGATTACCAACGGCGGTATCCACTGGCACGTTGTGCCCCGTGGTACGGCTTTCGGTAGCATCCACGTCGGAATCATCCCCGCCGGCTACTGGTACAACGGGCTCGCTTTCCTGTCCAGTAGCGAGCAAGTAATCCGCTTTCTTGCCGCTGGATAGATACCGCTGTGCGGCCACGTCGTCAACTATCGCCCCAAACCGAATAAGCGATATAGCCCTTGCCATTTGCTGGAGGCCCGGCTTACGGTTTTTGGTGAACAATCCGCCGGCTGTTGCCAGCTCATCATCAGTGGCACCTATGATCGCGCATATCTCGCTTTTACGCTTGCGGCCAAACGCGCTAATTAACGGCTGAATATCCGCATCAGGTACGCGTTCAACTATCAGGCGCGCTTTGATCGCTGTATCTAATTGCGCCTTCCCTACTGCGCCTTCGATCTGCGTGGTGTACTTATTCGCTAACTCCTTTATTTGCAGGTTAGCTTTAGTGATTGCCGCGTCAACTTTAGGGGCGGAGGTAATGCGTGCGGTTGCTTTAATTGATGTGGCCATAACTATGTCTCGCTTCAAGTGGTGCCCTAGGCTAGGGCGGGGTTCAAGTTCTGGGTGAACGACACCAGAGAACACACTATCCTCCTTTGCTTGCCTTGCGTCAATAGGGGGGTAGTGTAGCGTCCTAGTCTAGGACAGGCGCGCATTGAATGATGTTGTATCGGATTGTACGAGCTTGCGCTGCTGCGGTGCTAGTCGCCGGCCACGGGGAAACATTAAAGAATCCTTACTGGCCAGCGAGGGGGGCTGGGGGTTGCGGGGCTGGGGCGTGGGGGTACTCTTACCCGTTCCCCGTACACCGTTACCTAGTATTTTTCTAGTTAACATCAATTCGCATTTAGCCCACCCCGCCGCTTCGCTCGCAAAAGTGCGCGCCCACCCCGCCGCTTCGCCCCTGTGCAAGTACGTGCGCCCTGCTATAACACAAACCCCGCCCATGCAATATTCATGCTAGTAATACAACTTGCCCGCAAAATTTTTGCCCCCAGAGAAACCATTCGACTGTTGCCCTGCAACCCTGTAAGGTATACAGTAGGGGCTAACACTGCACGGAGAGCACAAGATGAGAGCACTTTCGGTATTTAGCATATTCATGTTGGCGCTGACAATCGCCGCCTGCGCCGCTGCTCCACAGACACCCAAGCAAACCATGGCGGCAACCTACGTGGCGATTG
>Ga0314855_100069_pt1 | contig 36826 bp, 59 predicted proteins | sample 2018CB1WmetaG_FD_203636 | JGI IMG/M metagenome (GOLD analysis project Ga0314855, IMG submission 203636) | Cryopeg brine viral communities from Beaufort Sea near Barrow, Alaska, United States - 2018 CB1W | ecosystem: Environmental > Aquatic > Marine > Coastal | place: USA: Alaska | collected... | reverse complement strand
TAATAAGAACCCGCAATTTGGCGTAAAAAAAGGCCTCGAGCTTAGCCCGAGCCTAATCGCTAAGGGAAACGCCGAGACGGTCGAGCTCGAGGCGCGCGGCGCAATACATGAGCGAATTTAAAGAAGGAAATAGGCAGAATTAAACGGCTTTCACCCCTGAGAACTGATAAAGCCCCGCGTTAATGCGGGGCTTTTTGTGTCAATATAGGGCATAAAAAAACCCCGAGGTTATCGGGGCTCGTTTCGCCGTTATCAAATTGAATTGAATAAAAACGTCACATTATCGCGATACAAATATAATAAAATTATTTAATCAGCAAACGCGGCGCGGTAACGTCCTGAGTACTTTTTTTGTTAATATCGATATTTGTAACGGTTTTCTCGACCAAATCGCCCCTTTTGTCTCCCGAATAGTCCGAAAAGGTAGTCGCATACTCACAAAGCCAAACGTTTAGAACGTCGTGGTCGATGTCCTGAGCCTCGGAAATACGCGCAAAGGGCGTAAAAAAGTCGCCCGAGAAGCCCTGTACCGCCGCGTTCACGTCCTCGAGAAGTGAGAAAATCGCCTCGTCGTCGCTCTTAAGGCTCGAGGCCGCGATGTGCAATCGAATAACAGCCTCGCACGTTTGAACCCCGAAAGCCTTTGTCGTGTACTGCAACTCGGCAAACTCGATAAAGGCCGCGGGCATCGAAAAGGCGTTCTCTCGCTCGAGGTTGGCAAATTGGCTGTTAAACAATGCCGGCTTTTTAACGAAAGTTTCGTTTATTAACCTATCCTTTAGGGCTTTGTATAAATTTAGTTTAGCACTCATTTAAGTAGTTTTTTCATGTTTCTTTTAATCGTTCTTTTGATTTTTTCGTTCAAAACGTACGACTCGCCGATAAATTGGCGCTTTGGGTTGTTTCCTTTGCCCCTGTTATGATATTTCGCGTACGGTATACCTTTGGACGAAATTTTTATCTTATCCCAGCGGGCGACGCGCACGTCGATAGAGCCTCTCAGGTGGCCGGAATCGATCAAAAGGCCGCGTCGCTTTGTTGGGTTGTTTCGGTCGCTGCTATTGCGCGTCGTACGCTTAGCCCACGGCGAGAGGGTCACGTCCGTGAATCCCTCGTCTTTGAAGGACTTCAAAAAATGGCGTTTGGCCGAGTTGGCGATTATCTTTGGGAGGTTGTGCTCTAGGCGCTTAAACTCGGCGACCTTTTGCTTAAAATTAAAGGCCATTATCGACGAAAACTAGGTCGTTCTTTTGCCCCTCGAGGGGTTTCTCGTGCTCGTTTTCGCCCGAGGTTATCTCGGACGGTATACCGTCGGGAAACGCCTCGCACCCGTCGGCGAGCTCGCGCCAATGTTTGCACCTAAAACATACTAAATTCCTTGCTTGCATAATTTTTATTTTTTATAGGTTTTGTCGAAAAGTTCGCCGATACGCTGGGCGTACGGGGTCGGGTTGCTCGATAGCTTGTACTCTTTGAACCCCTCGGCGAGAAACTCGTCGATATTGGTCTCCGAGTAGCGCCCGAGGTGCAATCGATAGGCCTCGACGCGCTTTCCTTTATGTACGAGGTCGGTTAGCTCGTTAAAATATTCGCGCCTGAGCGTCGCGATTTCCGACCAAAAGTTTTTCGTTTTGGCGGTTGCCTTTGCGGTTGCCGGCATATCCGAGCCCGTGACTATGTGGGCGAACTCGTGGGTCGTGGTTCCCAAATCCATTTTATCGAGGTCGAGCGCGGACGACCAACGAAATTCCGACGCCCCGTCGACAAAAATGTCCTTTGACTCGCTACCCACGTCGTCGCCGAAATTAAAGGCCGTGTGAAAATATTCGTTTGACATTATGTTTCTCGCGCTTTTCACGACTCCGAGGGTACGGGTTCCCGACTTAAACGAGACATTGACCTCGCGCCGGTTCTTAACGATAGCCTCGTCGATATTGTAATCGCTAAAAAGGCTCGCGAGCTGCTCGGTACGCCGTACAGCGTCCGCGGTCGATAGTTTGCCCGAGAATATTACGCCCGCGATGTCGATACCGCTCTCGGCCTTTACGTGCTCCATTAAAAACTCTTTGGCGGCCTTTTTGCTCCTGAGCTTTCGCGGTATTTTCGTAATCGGCGCGGGTTTCGGCGTGGGTTTACTTCTCGGTTTGGGTATTGGTTTGGGTATCGGTTTGGGTATCGGTAACGTCGGAACCCGAGGCGTTTCGCCGGTCAATTTTTCGAGCTTGTACTTGTCGGCGACCTTAAAGTATGGGTGTACGCTCTCGTCGAAAATATAGCCCGTTTTCGCTGGGTTCCCGTTGAAAAGCGCGGGCGGTTCCTTAATTTGGCCGCGCTGGGTCGGCGTAACCGGTTCCTCGTCCTCCTCGAGCTGTTCAACTATACAGCGACAATTCCAGTCATTTGGAGGGTAGAACTTATCCCAAAATTTGGAGGTCACGGGCTTAACGACCCCGTCGAGGTCGCGATGTGAGTCGCGGACGCGCTCGTCTCCCGATGTCGAGTACTTAAGGAGCGGCAAAGCGTCCGCGTCTGCCTCGATGTCGACCCAGCGCGACGCGCTCTGAGCCGACGAAATAGCCGTATTGTATTCGGTCTTAAGATAATTCTCGTTATACTCGCCAAAGATTGAGCCGGCCGCCTTTTTAAAGTCGGCAAAGGGCGCTTTGTTGCCCGCCGCGTCGAGTAAATGCTCGCTCATGTCCGAAATTTGGCTCGCGACCTTAGCGGCGCTGAAAACGTTCACGTTCCTAAACATTTTAAGGGCAAGGTTGGCCTTTTTGTCCTCGGTAATGTCTCCCAGCCCCTCAAAAACGGCGTCGGTCAATCGGTCGAGAATATTGTCGTACAGGCCGACGGGCAAGGCCGAGGGATTGATCTCGCCGCTATAAATTAGTTCGACTAGGCTCTCGATGTCGGCCTCTGACCAGCCTAGAAAATTACTCATTGCTTTGAGGGTATAATTTAGAGACGGCCTTCATTATATTTGTGAGGCTCTCTTTTTTGTCGGTTTTTGCGCCCACGGGCTCGGGTTCCTTAACCTCCTTTTTGCCCTCGATAGGAATGTCGAAGGTTTCGCTAATCCAGTCCTCCGAAATATCGTAAGAGGGTAACAGCTCTTTGACCATGTCGAACATTTCCTTTAATGTGACCTTTTGCTCGTTATCGGCTTTCATGTAAGCGCCCAGCGGCAAAATGCCATGCCGTACACAAAGCGGGATTACTACCTCGTTTGTGATGTCCTCGACCTTTATAATATAACTTTCGATAACGTCTTTTAACGTGCTCTCGTGCACGTTGGCCGCGCCCGTGAAACTCTTTTCGTCGGTCGTTCCCGTCTGCAAAAGGACAAGTTTCGAAAGCTCCGAGTTTACGCGCTCGATAAACTTGTCGTACATGTTCGAAAAGTCCGATTTGCTCGCCTCTTTGAGCTCGATGTCGTCCTCGACGTCGAAAACGCCCCACGCGGCCGAGCCCATATTTTCGAGCATATCTTCCATATTGGCCTTGGCCTCGGCGTCCTGTATATTGGTTTTACCGATACGTATTGGCATACCGAAAACCTCGGCGGCCTCGCTCCATGCCGAAATAACCTCTTTTTTCTTAATCACTAAGGGCGCGGCCTTGTCGAGTACTCCCAAATGGTCGGCGTCGCCGATAGGCACGAGCCAATTTTTAAAGCTCGGGTCGTCAAAATATATTAAGTCCTGAGAGTTGGCGGGGCTCTTTTTAACGCCCTCCTTTTGTTGTACGACGTATTGCCGCGGTATTATTTTGGCCTCGATAAAACAGCCCTGTACAATATTGCCGAGCTGTACGAGAGAGAACCCGTAAAAGTCCGCGTCGACGGTTTCTTTTATGATATTTCGAAACCATTTTTTTCTAAAGTTTTTCGTCGCGTCGTCGTCGACCTTGTCGTCCGAGGTGTACAGGCTGAATTTATTTGCCATAACCTTTAAGCGTATCGTTTGCATGAGCGCCCAAAGGTGGGCGTCGATCTCGATGTCCTGATAAACCCGTATTTTTTCGGTATTGTCGGGCATAACGACCGACTCGGCGGTCTGCCTTGCCGATTGCCAGCGGTTAATGCTCGCGGTCATTCTCGTGAGCGACTGCTTAACTATTCGGTCGCTCGTTTTGCGCGCCTTACGTTTATACTCGGCGTTTGCAGCGTTGCGGGCGCTTTGTAGCGACTTTTCCCGCGACGCGATGTTATAGACGCCCTTTGATGTTATGCGATAATTTCCGATTTCCATAATTAGTAGTAATTTTTGTTTTTAGGTCGCCCGCCCCAGCTTATGTCGCCTTTGCTTTTGTCGGCGTACTCCCGCGGCGGCAAAAAGGGCGCGGTTATGTTTCCGCGCGGGTCTGCGATAGCGCTAAGCCATTTAATCGCGTCGTCGCGCAAATTAATGCGGCTCTCGGGAATGTTTCGCGAGTTGATAAGATTTGAGAGGTTATAAATAGCTATGTCGGCGACTATGCGGTTTATGGTCGCGCTTTTGTCGCTTTCGGGCTGTTCAATATTAAAGATTTGGTCGGTATCGTATTTTATAGCGAGGTAAGACGTAACCTCGTTAATCGCGTCGAGCTCCGCGCCGTTAAGTAAGACGTCGCGGTCGTAGGCGTCCGTTAAAACGTCCAAATCGCCCGACGCAATACGCAAAGCGAGCGCCGCCTCAGTTAAATAAATCATAATTTTAATTTTAACAAATATAGTTAATTTTAGCCTTAATAGGCCTTTTTGCGTACCCTTTTCGAGACGCGCCCCTTAGTGTTTCCGGCGGGCGTTCGAAAGTTATTGAACGATTTATCGAAAACGTAGGTATAAAAATAGTCGTTGGCGTCGCTATTGTGGCCGTACTTCTCATAAGTGACCTTTGTCATTGGGTTGCGGGTTTTCTCTTTGTGTTTCGTTCCGTCGCTCGCCTGTTTAAGATAATTATAGTCGCCTATCGTTTTTAAACAGTTGCCGCCGATTACGATGTCGATACCGTCGAGGCGCTCGGCAAATACTTTGTTTAACCAGTTGCCGCGAATCTCGACGTTTGGATTTGAGGGAGGTACGCGCCTTTGGAACGTGTAGCCCCAGCCTTTGAGCCGGTTCTCGATAAGGGTGTAAAAATTTTTGCCCTTCTCGAGCTTTGCGTCGGCCTTTTTCGAGGTGGCATCGCCGTAAATGTATATTGTATTGCCGTTGTCGGGATAGCGACGTTTAAACTCCTTAAGGGTCTCGTCGAGCGTGTTAAGCGGGTCGACTAAGCAAATCTCGTCGATCTGGGTCGCCCTGAGCCCGTCGAGTTGGTGCACGTCTAGGGTCAAATAGGGGTTTACGTTCTCGTCGAACGTTAAATGCAAGCTCCTCTCGGGGTCGTGCTCGACGGCCTCGACGTGGCGCGCGGTCGAAAATTTCTTGTAGAACTCGCCGCCGCGGTTCAATTTGCCCCAATTACCGAGGGCGTAAATCGAATAAAAGTCGAAGTCCTCGCGCTTGTCCTGCTCGAAATCGGCAATCGTTTGAATATCTTCAAAGCCGAACGTCTTACAAGGCGAGCCGGAAACCCAAAAATTATTTAAATAGGTCGATTTTAGGACGACCAAATTTGGAGGGTAAAGTTTGCCCTTAACGGTCACGGGCGCGCCCTCCCACTTTTGGGTAATCTCATGGAACGCGTCGCCGTCGTCGTACAGGTCGCCAAAGCCCATACTAACGAGCTCGGCGCGCGATAGCGAGCTCGCGAGGGCGTTCTCGTCCTGTTTGTCGAAAACGTCCGTTTTAATCCAATGGTCGACGTCTATCGGGTTGAACGCCCCGAGTATTTGTTGCCCCTCCATACCTCGCAGCCGCTTTCGCACTTGCTTAAAATCGGCGAGGTCGAACTCGGAAAGTTCCTCGAGAAGTACGCGCTTATAATTGGCGATACCCTTTATTTTCTCGGGGTCGTCTATGCCGCTGAAATCGATAACCGCCCCGTTATAACATTTTATCTTTAGCTTTTGGCACTCGAAATACTCCCCGAGGCCTAGGCTGTTAATAATCGTTACGAAATCTTTATAAATACTCTTTTCGATATTGGCCGAGACCTTACGGAAAACGAGGGTATCGCTACCCTCGATTAAACAGCAATATATTAAAATCGCCTGAGCATACGAGTACGATTTCGCGCTCGACGACCCGCCGTAAGCGAACACAAAGCGCCGCCCGATATTTCGCAGCTCGTTAACGAGGTGGAAAAAATTCGGGTTAAACAGGCGGCGGGAAAAGGTTAATCGTTTAGCTCGAGCCATTCCGATAGGATTTCGGCTCGCTCCTCGAGACATTCGTCGCAGATACGCGGCTGTGAACCGTCGAACTCATTCGCACATTTTACCCAAAAACAGCGCGTGCACTCGTGCTCGCCGGTCATTGGGCGGCGGGTTTAAAGGTTAGACAATCGAGGTAGCCCTCATGCCGGAAAGTTTCGGGGTTTTTTAAATTGCATTTTTGCGCCCCGTTATGGGTGCATTTGGAGCGCTCGCACCCCGTTTTTTTTGTTGTAGACATTTTGCGATAATGTTTAAAATTTACGTTCTATTTTACATAATGGTTCTTATAGAACACTATAATACGACTTTTATTATTGGTAATAATAGAAAAGCGCCCCCGCTTTCGATATGTAAGCAAAAAGGCGTTTTCCGGTTGCGGTTTTTCTAGTCGACGACCTTGTTTAACGTACCGTCGGGAGCCTCGAAAATCTCATTATCGCGCTTCAAAGAGCTAAGGATAATTAACAGGCTCGAGGCCGGCAATATACGAAGGAAATCCCGTCTTTTCAGCTCCGAGAGGGTGCACGGGTTCGCGTCGATGCTAAGTAGTACGTCGCTTTTGATTTGTGGGAATGTTCTCATTTTGTTGTATTTGGGGTTAATTGTTCTTTTTGGGCTCGACTAGTAGGTTCTCGCGAGCCCAAACGCTATAAATATACATTTTAGCGCCTCGGTAATAAAGGGCGCGCTCGCGCTCTAGCATGTCCACGAGGGCAAAGATACTGACAAGCTCGACGCCCTCGAGGAAATCGCGGCGCGCTAGGCGCTCCATTTTGCACGGGCGCGCCGCGATGCTCTCGGCGATGTCGTTTAGTAGTTCGTTTGGGCTTATCATTCGAATCCGATTTTTGTCTCGTCTACGATCTTAACGTCGGTTTCGGTCTTATCGGCCAATCCCTCGAGCCTCGCGGTCAAGTTGGCGTTATAAGCGCCCACGAGCGCGCCGGAAACCTTTTGCGTGGTCATTACGTTATCTATGCGCGTGACGACCTCCGAAAAATCCTTGTAGGCTCCCTCTCGATAGTCGGGGTTTCTCGAGGCTGTTCTGTAATCCTTAAGAGACTTTGTAATCCCTTTAGAGAACAAAAAGTCGTCGAAACCCGACCAAAGATAGGGGGCGTCGGTGGGTATGCTCACGCGCTCGTTTTCTTTCCCTTTAAAGTCCGTACGCTCCCACGGGGTCGCGTCGGTCTGCTCGAAATACTCACAAGCAAGCGCCCAAAGCTGGGCGGGGCTCTCTAGTGATTTGGGGCGGCCTAAAGCGGCGAGCCCGTTTTGTTTTCTTTCCTCCCAATAGTTTGGCGATAATGTGCTTCTCTTTTCCATTAAATAACGGTTTTACCTTTATAGATTATTTCACGCTCCGACGTTTTCTGCTTTTTATAAAAGGCCTCGTAATCGGGTGTAAACAAAATCTCGAATCCCTCGAGCTTGTCGAACCCCTCGACCATAAAGTCGGTTACGCAATTTACAAATTTTTGGCGGGTTTCCTCCTCGCAAACGTCGGCGACTCCCACGACCTCGGCGTCTCCTAGGCTGTACAAATAAGAGTAGACCTTATGCTTATAGAAATAGTCCTCTTTTGTCGTTCCTAGGGTAAACTGTTCGCTCTCGTCCTCGACTATCCCGTTTATCAAATATTTGAAGTCGGCCACGTTGTCGACTATCCAAACGGTAAAACGTTGTTGGTCGAGCATCTTATGTATTTTTAACTGAGCCTCCGAGGCTGTTCCCTGTTCGGGTCTTTTGAACTCGAAAAAGTAAGTCCGCGCCCTAAAGTGAAAAACGATGTCCGGTATACCGGCTACGACTCCCATAGCTTTTAATTTGTTAGCGGTAACGGGGTCGCGTTTCTCGCCGTTGGGTACGTGGTAAAGGAGGCCGCGTAAATGCGGGAAAGTGTTATTAAACCATTCGAACCCCTCGGCCTGTATTCGACCCTCGGTTTTTTTGATTTCCTCTTTTTTCTGTAAAGTTTGGAAAAAGTCGGTATTTTGTGCGATTTGTGTCATTTTGTTAATTATTTGTTAACGGTTACATGAGGGTTACATGAGGTATACATGAGGTTACATGAGTTCATGTATACCGATAAACCCAGCGCCTCAAAGGGCTAAGGGGTCAGGTATACATGAGTTACACTTAAATCTTAAGAAAAAGAATTAAAAAGTAAATATAATAAGAGGGCATAGCGTAGGCCAAAAGCTTACCGTTTTGCCGTTTTTGATGTAACTCATGTATACCTCGGCGATAGACCGCGCCCTCACTAGGTTTAGCGGTATACATGAGATTACCTTTTTCATGTAACCTCATGTAACTTTTCATGTAACCCATGTATACCTGATTTTTCATATTTAAAAGGGTTTGTCGTTTTCGGGGCTCTCGATTTGGTAATTCCCGAATATTTTCTTTGCCATGTAGCCGCGGACGGTGTGCCCGTTCTGTTTACGCACGGCGCGGACAAATCCTATTTGCACCATATTTTTACCTATAAAACGCGGCTCGAGCTTCTTAGCGGCGTCTACTTCCAAAACCTTTAATATATCGGCGTTCGAATAGAACTCGCCCTCTGAGGCCATGCAAATGGCAAAATTCCGCTTTATAAGCTCCTTTTCGTAGTCGTTTATTTCGTAGTCCTTATTTTTTGCGTCTCGAAAGTTCGACTCCTCCTTTGTGAGTTGGTCGTTAAAATCGGGGTCGTGATAAAGCGCGTAGGCCTGAGCCCAAACCTTGTCGATGTCGACCTCCTTTTTATAGCCCCACTCGATGCCGGTCACATTGAAACAAAGCCAACGCGTATTTTCCGTATCGGTCAAAAACTCGCCCTTATTGGTCGAGGCGAAAAAGTTCGCGCGGCGGGGCTGCTCGATAACGTCGACCGCGTACGCCTTACGCTCCTTAATGCTTGCCATTGAGATTATACTCTTTAGGCGGTTAACGTCGATATTCGATAGGCTCGCGAGCTCCTCGAGGTTGTAAATAAAATTTTCGGCCATTGCAAAAGAACTATCTTTATTATTGTGCATCGGCGCTTCTGTATAGTACTTATTCCCGAACGGGTTAAGGAACCTTAAAAACGTCGATTTTCCGGTATTTTGGGTCTCGCCCACAAAAACGAAAACGATACGGTTCTCTTTGCCGTACAGGCTGCACCCCACGCAACGCGCGAGGCACTTTCGGAACTGATTTACATAAAACTCCGAGTCGTCGACGCTAACGTACCGCGCGAGCTCGCCGATGTGGTCGTGCTCGTAATCCCACGGCTCGAGGTTCTCGAAATAGTCTTTAAAAGGGTTGTATTTTGGCAGGAAATCCGAGCGCAAAAGCGATTTTAGCTTCTCCATTGAGAACTTAAAGCCGCTGTGCTGCATTTTGCGGTATATCGAGTCGATGTTCAAGCGCTCGAGCTCGGCGTCGCTCCCTTTGGGCTTGCACTCGGCCGTTTGTAGTACCTCGTTTCCCGCGAAATCGTATTGCTGTTTTAGCCAAAGCTCGACCTTATAAATATCGGGCTTGTTATCGAGGTCAAATTCGGCTTTGTTGTTGTCGAAAACCTTACGGAAAACCGCCTCGACCTTGTCTTTCGAGAGCTCGATCTTTTCGCAGTACAATTCGCATATATTTTCGACGTCTGCCTCGGCGTAATGCCGGCCGGCCTTGTTCATTCCGTGGGCGAAAGTATATATTTCCTTCCAAACGGCCGAGTCCTTCCCTTTTAGGTCGTCCGATATTTTCTCGATGTCGGCGAGCGGTGTCTCGATTGGTGCATATTCCGAGAGAAAAAAGTCTTTTTTGATAAATTCATTTTCTGTCATTTTATAGTAAGTTGCGATTGTGTGCCCGTTTGTATGGCTGTTAATGCCGTCTTTTTATAACCGGTTATTCCTTTTTGGAGGTAGGCGTTTGACTCGATCATATTAAAGGCGAACGCCTCGGCGTCGGCCTGTGAGGTGTAGCCGCTGGCAACGTAGCCGCCCAGCGATACGCAAGCCGCGATAACTTGCGGGTGTCCGTTGCTGTGAATGGCATCGAAAGCCTTTTTTATATTGTCGTAGACGCGGCGCTCGTCGCCCTCTTTGATGTCGACGTCGAATTTCGCGCCGGCGCTTGCCACTTTGAACGCCTTTAGCTTAAGCCCTTTTTTAGTCCACGTCTCGGCATCGGCAAACGGGCGCGATAGGAGCTCGGGGTCGTAGGATAGGAAAAGCGGCAAAACGCAATTTTGGGCCGAGCCGTCAAAGCCCGAGTACTTGTCGAACTCGTAGCCGAGACCATAAAACAGCGCCTTAAAGCCGTCGACGTCCTCGGCGGTCTCTATCTTAACGATAAACTTAACGCCGCGCTTAGAGGCGCTCAAAAAGGCCACGACAACGCATTTATATTTGTCGAATATCCAAACCTTAAGCGCGGGCGCGTTGTCGATGTGGTCGAAGTCTAGCACGGCGAGGCCTGTAAAATGGTCTATGTCGACATATTTTCGGCTCTCGCCGTTGGAAAATACGCACGGCGTAAAATAGTAAAGATTGTTTTGCTTTAGGCTCGCTTTGAGCTCCATGTCGCCGGCGAGCTCGGCCGCGGCTATCTGAGCAAAGACCCCTTTTATCTTTTCGTTTGGGCTCTTTATAGCCTCGATTAAGTCCTCGAGGGTTACGGTTCCTAGGGGTCGTTTTGACTCGACCCGCGCTGGGTAGTATTGAAAGTTAATGTCCATTATTGCGATAATGTTAAGCTATTAATAAACGATTTGGTACTCTTTTGGCTCGTGCGATGTACCGTCGCGGCGTATCTCTTTTATGTTATGGCATACGCTAAAGACGACGCGCCCCTCGAGCGAAATCTCAAAGGAGCGCGTAAAGCCCAAAGGCCAGCCTAGGAAATTAAACTGATAATTTTTTTTGAAACTTTTTGGGATTAGCGAAATTAGGGCTTTTTTAAGGATTTCGACCTCCTCCTCTCGGCTATTGGCGCTAATTGTCGATATTTCGTATATTTTCGACGGTTTTTTTTCCTGAGTTTCGACCGGTCTAACGTGGAAAACCCCGTCTTTATCGAGGGTCTTTAGCATCTTTAGCGCGACGCGGTTTCCTTTGTAGGTTTTGAGCTGGAAAACTAGCTCTCTCTCGTTTGGTGGTACTTCAAATAGTAGGCTCATTTTTTTGGGTTTTTGGGATTGTGCATATTTATATTAAAAATCGTAACCGCGTCCTCGTACGCCGGTATGATGTCGACCCCGCATATTTTTGACCTCTCGGGATAGACTAGGCGCTCTCGAGCTATCGAGGCGTATTCGTGCCTTAAGTGCTCGATGTAGTAATTGGGTATAGAGACGCGAATGTTCTCGGGCTTTACGCCCAAACGCTTGTAATCGCTCACGCTCTTTTCTATTTTGTCGATAATGTTAAACGCTTCTTTTGTCATTTTACGAAAATTTGATACTAAGGATTGACTTAAAAATTAAATTATTATCGATTGCTAGGTACTGCTTTAGACTGAGGGTCGATGGCTGTACGGTCTCGAGCCCCTCGACCCCTAAACCGGTCATTATACGGGCAAATAGGCCGATGCTCATTTCTTGTCCGTTCGTGCGATTGAATACTTTGTACAGGTTCGCCGTATCGATTTTAGAGGCTATGGCAAAGGCGCGGACGCCGCCGAACTTGCTCTCGATCTTAGCCCTCAAATCTTCTATTGTCTCGCTGTATATCGTCTCGTTTAGCTTTGTTAAGTCTTTGGTCATTTTTTCACGGCGTAATAAAAGGAACCGGAAAAGCTCAGCGGCGCGGCTTGGTACGGGTCGCGATACGCCTTAATATCCACGATGTCGAGTTTAACGATCTGCTTTGCGATAACCCTAGATATTTCGCTCTCGGCTCGGGCGTTTATAGCCTCGTTACTCACGCCCTCAAAGACCGCGGCGCTCGGTAATTTCGCGCTAACGTTAAGCTCCCTAATATCCCACTTGTCGGCCTTTGTCGGCTTGCTCTCGTTTTCCTCGCTGAGCGCCTTAATTACCTCGTTTTTAAATTCGACCTCATTAACAGCCATACCGGCCATTTTGACCGCGGCGTCGTATTTTTTGTTTAATATAATATACTTGACCGTTACCAAAATTATTAAGATAAGTATAACGGGGCTCGCGATTGTTGCGAGTTCTTGAAGCGATTGTAATTCCATTTTTTGCGATTTTAAATTTGTTATGTGTTTACGAAACATAAGAGGCGCGCGCCCCTTATTTGCTTAATATGTGTATGTTTTTATTATAGTGAGGGTTCGAGAGGTAGTCTATCGGGATAACTATCGAGTGTTTTCCTTCGATGTCCGTTAAATCGATGCCGCGCTTATCGATTTTAATAACCGTAAATGTCACGTTATAGAAACCGGCGACGCCTATCGATGTACCGATTTTTACCTCGATTCCCTTTAGCGTGAGGGCTTTTTTCTCGGCGATAAGGGCGTCTCTCATATTTTTGAGGTCATCCCATTTTTGGAGGTTGTAGCCGGCCTCGTCTTTGTATTGCTCCCAGTTGTCGTCGTGGGCTCGGGCGTCGTTGTTCTCGCCGTGCTTGGCTATGTAGGTTTGTTGGCGGGCGATGTCGGCCTCTAGGGCTTGCATTGCTTTGGTAATATTGTTAATTTTTTCCATGAGTGCGATAATGTTTAGATTAATATAGGGCAAATATAAACCCCTTTTCGACGAAAAAAAGGGGCGTTAACAAAATTTTAACTTAAAGGCTAAGATATAAGCCCGTCGAGGTTTCAAACCATTTTTTAATTTGGTCGTTATAAAGGCCGGTTTCCTCGTTTTTAACTACACGGTCGAGAGTGCCCCGCTTTACTTTGAAGGTGTGGGCGTCGTAAAGGTCGAGCGCGGTTAGGCTTATTTGAACGTATAGCCCGCGAGTGAGCCCGATTAACAGCCCGTTATCGGCCGCGATAAACCTTTTCGCCCCTGTCATTATTTTGACCCGAGAGCCCCCTCCTAGTTGTTGTAAAATGGTTCCGGCGATTTCTTGTGCTTGCGTGGTCATAATTGCGATAATGTTTAGATTAGTATAGGGCAAATATAAAGCCCTTTTCGACGAAAAAAAGAAGCCTTAACAAAGTTTTAACTTTTGCCAAGGCTTTGGGCTTTACGCTTTCCTTTTCGTGGTTATGAATCGATAGTGAGGCGCGTTAATCTCGCCCTCGGCGTAAATCACTCGGGCGTGTACCGTATCGCCGTTTAATCGGCTCGTTATGATTAGGGAAAAGTCGCGGCGTATAAACTCTATTTTGAAGCTGTGACCGGTCAAGCCGAAACCGATTAATTTGTCGACAAGGGCGGCGAGTCTTTTGTTGTAAAGGTCGCGCGCCTCGATAAAGTTCTCTAGGGTGTTTAACGAATCCCGCTCGAAATATAGCTCTAATCTCGCGATTATATCGGCTTTTTTCCAACCGTCGATAAATTCTCTCTTGTCCTCCTTAATGCGGTCGATGCTGTTCTGTTTTCTTTTGAATTTAAAGGCGTTGTAATCGAATAGAAACTTGTTTTTGAAGTCCCCGAGCTTAAGCTCCAAATTAGAGGTTAAAATCCTTTTCGTGTCCTGAGTTCTTTTTTGTTCTGCTTTAGATATTGCCATTATTGCGATAATTGTTAGATTAATATAGGGCAAATATAAAACCCTTTTCGACGAAAAATATAAGCGTTAACAAAGTTTTAACTATTAATTTTAATCTTATGCTTGTGCAAATAGTTGCACCGGCAAACGGCCAAAGATATGTATTTGTAGGCGCTATCGGCTTTCGCGTGAGTCGTGTCGGGTGTCCATACGTGGAAACTAGGCTCTTTTTTCGTACCCTCGTTGCTTACGTAATAACCTCCCTTTTCGTGGAAAATCCCGAGGGCGATGTCCTCGGGCGTTCCGTTTGGGTCGTGTTTTGAGCTCATAGGTTATTGTTTTCGATATGTGATAAGCGGCTCCTTATCTTCAAACGTATCTAGGTACAAAGTAACGGACGTTTCGACGCCGTTCGTAAATGCGGCATACCAAAACGTGTCGGCGGGTTTTTCCGCTGGGAGCGTCGCCCGTTTGCCGTTTACCGAATAGTGGTCTTTCACAAAAAAATTTAAGTTGGTATCGCCGACGCGCCCTTTTAGGCTCTCGAGGGTTTTAATTAGTTCGCTAATTTTCATAAACTATTTTTTTAAAATATAGTACTCGTTTGTTTTTAAAAAGTGAGCCCAATCCTGACCCGTATTATTTTCGGCCGAGTCAAAATCGGCTTTACTCATTCCAAACGTGCGATAGGTCGCTATTTCCGTTTTTATGGTAAAATGTCGCTTTGACTTATTCGAGCTGATCTCGAGCTCTCGGCCTAGGTCTGTTTTAAATGTCTCAAATCGTTTCATAATTCTATATTTTTTAATGATTAATTGTAGATTATTACGCACCCGCCGGCAATGTAGCCGTAAGTTACTAGGGCGATTATTGTTATTACTACTAAGGCTTTGGCGGTATTTACTTTAATTTCTGTACTCATAATTGCGATAATGTGTAGGTTAATATTATTTGATAAAGCGAATCTACGACCCTTTTATTAGTTTTCGACGAAAAATATAAACGTTAACATAAATTTAACATTATTAAAACGGGCATTTGTCCGGCTCGTACGAGCCCGAGCCCTTACTCGCGTTGGCCGATAGGCTCAATATTTGCATATTGGGTATAGTGTAGCCGATTTCGTTAACGATGCGGTCGATTGTCGCGTTTTTGCCTCTCATTCCTTTTTTAACGATGTAGTCGTTATCGTGGCAGAATTGCCGAAACTGCTCGAGGGTCACGTCGCAATCTTTCCCGCGCTGTTTGGCGTTGCCGATAAATTGGCCGTACCTCACGCCCACGGGGTCGACCTCTCGGCGCTTTCGCGTATAGTGTTTATGGCAAAGGCCGCCCTTACGGGCGACCGGCGCGTTCCCGCATCCATAGGCGCAACAACGCGCGCCTTTTTCCTTTTTGGCCTGTGAGATTTTCATATCTCGAGAAGCCCATAGCCTAGAAACTTTTTAAAGGAGACCGCCCGTATAAAGACCTTTTCGACCTCGGCGGCCGTCCTTTTTTCTGAGTCCTTTTTTCCCTTAAAGGAGCCCATTACGAGGCGGCGCTTTATACGCTTATCCTGCCTTATGGCTGTTAACGTGCCTTTGGCTACAAAATTCTCGTGGGCGTGTGGAACCTCTTTTTTCCCTGTTTTTATTACGAAATCAATATCGATTAAAAATATCGGGCTTTGATTTTTCGGGGTTTCTTTGATTGCGACATCGTGAACGTTTTCAGTTTTCATTTTTATTTTATTGGGTTACTTGGATATTTTTTATTTATAAAACGCCCTATTTTGGCCTTTGCTATTTTATACTTTTCGAGGCCTAAGTCCTGAGACAATTCGTTTATAAATTCGTTTAGGTCGTCGTTTAGGTCGTGCTTTTTAATTATGTCTTTAGTTTTCATTTTTTAGCTTATTTTGTTTAGATTAATTTCGTAAAAGTACCGTCCTTCCTCGAGCGCGAAATTTTTTATAATAGAGGCTGCCGCGTTGCTGTGCTCCTGACTTGTAAAGACTATGTTCTGCTTATGGAAAAACCGCAAACAGACGCTAAGAAGGCTTTCGCCTTCTTGCCTCTCTGAGAGGCTTATCTCGACCGAGTCTTTTAAGGCGTTCGTTAGGTTCGTTTTTCCGGTTCCCTGTTTTCCTGTGATGTAAAAGGTATTTTTCATAATTGATTTTTTAGTTTCTAATATACATTTTTTCCATTCTCTCGACCCACGCCGCGCCGGCCTTGTACTTCTTAAATCGGGCGTAATCGATAAGCTCGAGGTCTTTACTATAAAGGATTTGTTTTACTATCCAGCCCATTTTATAGCCCTTTATTTCGCGAACCTTTTCGAGCTCGTCGATAGACATTGCGCCCCATTTTTTATTGACGAGCTCGGCCGGTAAAAACTCGTTATTTTCCAGTTGTATAAATTCGGCGTGTTTTTCCTCCTTTATAACTTTCGGGAAAATGTAGCCGCAAATCTTACATTTGGGAGCGCCGGCGTACATTATCGCCCCGCACCCGTTTTTTTGGTTCTCGTCGACCTTGTCCTCGGGGCACTCCTTAACGGGGGCGACGCTGAGCTCGTCCTTTCGCTTGTGCTTAAGGTTAAACTCGCGCTCCTGCTCCCAAAACCCGAGGGCGTAGACGTTCCCGCCCATGTCTATGATATTAAAATGCTCTTTTTGAAGGTGGCCGCGGGCGCCCTGTAATTCGTGCGGGGTTATACGCGAGCCCCTCCCGCACATTTGCAGCCATTTAGGGAGGCTTTTAGTCGCTAGGTTTACGATTATCGTTTCGATTGTCCACTCGTCGAAACCCGCTGTTAATACGTCGACGTTCGAAAGTACGCGGTATTGCCCGCGCTTGTAGGCCTCCAAAATTCGCGCCCGCTCGGGTTTTGGTGTTTTCCCGTCTAAGTGTACGGCCGAAATTCCCGCCGCCTTGAAGCTCTCGACGACCTTTTTTGAGTGCTTTACGTTCACGCAAAAGACGACGGCCTTTGTACCGTCGGCAAATTTCCGGTACTTGTCCACGACTCCCGCGTATAAAGTGGCCTTGTCAAAGGCTTTATAAAGGTCGTCGTTGTCGTAGTCGCCGCCCTTTATCTTAACGTTTGACGTATCGACTTTCGCGCCGTACGTTATCGCGGGCGAGAGGAACCCCTGAGCGATTAGGTCTTTTATCGTGACCTTTTCGACGAGCTCCTCGTAAACGTCCGCTAGCTGAGTCATTTTGCCCGAACGTATAGGGGTCGCCGTCGCCCCGATAATCAAAATCTCGGGATAGGCGCGAACGACCTTGTCGAATATCTGCTTGTGTGCCTCGTCTATTATAATCATTCCCACGCCCTCGGGCGGTTGCCTCCTTACAAGGGTTTGCACCGTTGCGATATAGGTCGACGACTTTCGACGCCCCGAGCGCCCCGAGGTTATAAGGGTAGGGCTCAGGCCGTAGGATATTAACTTGCTTTCGGCCTGTTTTAACAGCTCCGAGCGGTCGACTACGACCATAACGATATAACCGTTCTTTACGGCCTCGCGAGCCATATCGGCGAACGTTACCGTCTTTCCCGAGCCCGTGGGCTTGCACATTATAACGCGCTTTTTCCCGAGGGAGAAAAGCCGTCGTATCTCGTCCTTTGTTTCTACTTGGTACGGTCTTAGGTTGAAAATTGCCATTTTTACGATTAATTTGTTAAGTATTCGTTAAATTGCAAAATCCGTAAAGTACTGTTTGTGCTTTTGTCATTTGCGAAAATGTGTTAATTGATGCTGCAAATATAGACAAAAAATATTTGTACTAAAATAATGTACAAAAGATTTGCATATTAATTTTAAAGGGTTGTATATTTGCAAACGAACAACGAAACGAAAATTAAAGCAAAATGGCAAACAGCAAAAAAAAGACGCTCGCGGAAAAGCAAGCCGAGCCGATAAGCGAGGACTTGAAAATCCGAATCTTGGAGGCGCGAAAAAAATTACCAAAGAGCGGCGTCTCGACCCTCTTTTTCCACTATTTCGACGCCGAGTACCTCGATACCGTAAAGAACCGGTCGAAGGTTAACAACGTCCTGCAATGTAGGCAAACGGACGCCGACGTTACGGCGAAAATTGAGAAGCTCGTCGAGCTTTTAGAGCATTAAAAACAAATTTTCACATTATCAAATTTTTACTATTATGAGTCAAAACGGATTTTTAGACGACAATTACCAAGCCCCCGTAAGCGGCGGCGGTTTTACCAAATTAGAGGCGGGCGACAATCGCTTTCGCATACTGAGCGCCCCTTTATTGATGTGGGTCTCGTGGACTGACGGAAAGCCCAAAAGGATAGCGTTCTCGCCCGACAACAAACCCAAAAAGGGAGCGGCCGACCGCGATAGCGTTAAACACGCTTGGGGGCTTATCGTTTGGAACTACAAGAGCGAGGCGATAGAGGTTTTCGAGCTCGACAAACAAGGCGTCATTGCGAGCCTTACCATTCACGCAAAGGACGCCGATTGGGGTCACCCCAAAGATTACGACATCGTAATTACTAAGAAGGGCTCGGGAACCGACACGGAATACAGTTTTGTAGCTAAGCCCAAAAAGCCGATAAGCGAGGAAATTAAGGACGCTTACCTCGAGAACCCTATCGACCTTGACCAACTGCTTACCGAGAGCGGGTCGCCGTTTTTAGAGAAAACCGCGGGAGCGCCTCCGGCAAAAGAGCCCGACGCGCCAAAAGTGGTAACCCCCGAAAATTGGGTCTCGGGCGACGCCCTCCCAGCGGGTCACGTGGTCGACGGCGACGGTATAAAGAAAAAAGCGCTACCGTTTTAAATGCAAGCTAAAATAAGGCTAATTATTAGGGAATTGGGGCGCGTTTTGCGCCTCAATACTTATCAAAAAGACCCGAGAGACGTCGCGCTCGTCGAGTCAATAGCCGAACTAATCGCAAAAGACCACGCCTCGCGGCGGGTCGTTATGAACCGAAAAGAGGGCTTTCGCCCCAAAAACATTCACAAAATCGCAAAAAATGAGAATCGAAAATATTAAGATAAAAAACTTTAAAGGGTTTGAAGATTTCGACGGCAAGGTCGAGGGAAAAAACGTCTATTTAATAGGGTCAAACAAAGCGGGAAAGACCTCGTTTATCGACGCCGTTTGGGTCGGGCTCGACGGGAAAAACATACCGGACGACGCGGTTACAACTGGCAGCAAGCGCGGCCTTATAGAGCTCGACCTCGGCGATTTTGTCGCCCGCACCAAATTAACCCGCGGAAAGCCGGCTAAATTCGAGCTCGAGAACAAAAACTTTTCGAGCGAGGCCGAAAAATTCATAAGCGCCCCGCGCTCGTATATGGAGAAAAAAATCGGCCTTATAGATTTCGACATTATGGGATTTTTCAATAAGTCGAACGCCGAGCAATTAAAATATATCGCTAAGGTTCTAAATGTCGATTTCGGTACTATCGACGGCGACATCGAGGAAATCGAGGACGGCCGGAAATTCGACAAAAGACGCCTAAAAACGCTTGAGGGTCAAATCGTGTATTACGACGAAAAGCTCGCAAAGGAGAAAATTGTCGACATCGTGCAATTAAGTAAGGACATCGAGGCGCAAAAAACGGGTTTACGCGATTTCGACGGCGTGACCGACGGGCTCGTTATTCGGCGCAAAACCATAACCGAGAAGGGAGCCGCGCGCAAGGCCTTACAAGCCCAGCTCGACGCGCTCGACGCCGAGGTTCTGACCTTAAACAAGCAAGTCGCCGACGGCGACCAATGGCTCAAAGACAACGACTCGACCGAAAAACGCGAAGCATTAACAGCCCTCGAGCTCAAAATGTCGACCGCCAACGACAACAACGCCCTTATAACCGAGGCCAAAACCGGTAAAGCTATCGACGACGAGGTCGAGGAGCTTAAGGAGGGAATCGAGGCCGCGAACGACGACATCGCCGCAAAACGTACCGAAAAGGCCTGTATAATATCGAAAAACATAAACGTCGAGGGTCTGACTTATGATACCGGCGCCGAGCGCTTTCTTTTCGACGGGCTCCCGTTTGCCAAAAACCAAATTAACACGGCCGAGCAATTAATCTCGGGCATGAAAATTGCCTCGACCATGCTAAAAGACCTTAAAATCGTTCGCGTCGACGCCTCCCTTATCGACAAGCATAATTTCGAGCGCGTCCTCGAGTGGAGCAAAAACGAGGGTATAGAGCTGTTTGTCGAGCTTGTCGACCGAGAGGGCGGGAAACTTAAAATCGAAATACAGGACGATAATGTCTGAGCCCGAATTTATCGAAATCGACGTAAATGTGCCGCCGTGGAGCGAGAGCGAGAAGTCGTGGCACTTACTGACAAAAAAAGGGATTACCCTCGGCTCGTGGACTCGCGGGCTTTGGTTTCCGAAAAGCGTATGTAATTTAAACCGAGAGCGGGGCGTTTTGCGGCTCCCTCTTTGGCTCTATAATAAAAAATTTGAGCATGAAAGACCCCCAATTAATGAGCCCCGCCAATTTTAAAAAGGCGCTAAAGGTTCAAAATAACCTTGAAAAATTGGAGCGCAAAGCCGACGAGCTCGACCGAACCCTCGAGCTCGTGGCCTCCTTTGAGTCCGAGGTAAACCCCGAATTTTACAAAGAAAAACGAAGCGAGTACCTTTTCGAAAAAGGCCGCATAAATTTAGACATTATCAATCAAAATAATAATTTTGCAAAATTATGGACAAAACCCGAAAATTAACCGCGGCCGAGTCGAAGCGCGTCGCAATACCTAGAACCGTACAGGAAAAATTCGACCGCATGAAAGCCAAAAACGCCGAGCTCGAGAAGTTGCGCGACGCGTTCGACCTCGATATCAGTTTATAAGGATAGCAAAGGCGGTAAAGCCCACGGCGAGCCCGCCGCCAAAAAATAAGAGTGCGTTTCGACGCGCTCTTTTTTTATGTATTGTCGTTAACTCTTTTTGCGCCTCAAAGTTTTTGATTAACAGCCTGTTTTGAGCGGAAACGTTGTCGAAAACCTCGCCCCAGCTCGCCGCGTGGGCGACGGCTATCTCGACCTTTTGCTCGAGCTGGGCGTTTTTTTCCTCGATAACGAGCGCTAGGTCGCCGAGGGTCTTAATTTCGCGCTTTAGGTGGTTTCTATCGATCAATTTTAAACTTATCGAATCCATAAGCGGGAGCCCGATAAAAACGCCGCTAACGCCGTTTAAATTAGTCCTGAGCGGTTGTGAGGTCTGAGAATAAGAGAAAACGGTCGTTAACATCGCGATTAATGTAATTAGTTTTAGTTTTTTCATTTTGATTTTTTATGATTTCGAGCTCGACGAGGTAGGCGTCGGCCTTGGTCTTTAGTTTTTGGATTAGCGCGTCCTTTGTCCGCATTGCGACCGAATCGAGCCGGAACCTTTCGGTATAGGCGGCCGTTTTGCCCCTCAAAGAGTCTATTTTCTCGAAATTATCGTTTATAGACGTTTTAAGCGCTCTTTTATTAAGGTCGGGGCTAGTATACCAAAAAAAGGAGACAACGAAAAGGGCAAGACCCAGCGCGGCCGATACGAGCTTAAAAGGCTCTTTTTTGGCTGTTTGCTTTACCGTGTTTAAATTAAATACCATTTTTTTCTATTTCTTTGATTGCGTCGACCGTTATTTTCGCCAAAGACTTAACGCCCTTTTTGCTCATAAGGACGTTATAGTCCTTTTTATTGGTCATAAATAAATTTTCGATAAGTACGGCCGGAATAACGGTGTCGCGTAAAACCGCGAGGTTCGCCTCTTTGTCGAGGTCGCCGTCCGAGTCGTCCGCGCGCAAATGTAGCCCAGCGGCGAGCGCTTTCCTGCAAATGATTTCGGCTATCTTGTCGCTATCGCTTTGGCCGTGGTACGTGTAGGCGCTAAAGCCGTGGGCGCTCTCTTTTGGGAACCCGTCGCAATGTACCGATAACAGGACGGCCGGAAACTTTGCCAGCGCGTTCGCCCGTTTGACCCGCTGGGATAGGGAAACGTCGGCGAGCTCGGGGGTCAATTCGACGCAATCTATACAGTTTTTTTTGAGCCCCTTTAAAATTTCCTTTGCGATTTCGCGGTTTTTCGTACCCTCGATAAGTACGCCCTCGCCCCAATTAGGCGAGCGCTTGCCCGCCGTCTGAGGTACGCCGTTTACCTCGCCGCCGTGGCCGTTGTCGATTAGCCAAATATATTTACTCATGCTCTTTTATCGTTTGGTTATACTTTTTATTTTGGTCTTTGCCGAGCCGCTTTAAAAAACTTATAGGAGGAAAGCCCCCTTTTGTTATCGTGTGCAATTTGTCGCCTATCGACCATGCGTACCACGAAATCAAAATCGCGATGCTAAAGCCGTTAAAAAGGTTTTTTGTGAGCTCGTTAAGGTCTGTAAAACGCTCAAAAATATTAATCAAAAATAGCCATACGACCGAGGCAAATAATTTGCTTATGAACTTATAAAAAAACTCGTTCCGGTCGAGGGTGTTCGGGGCGTCCTTATCCCACAAACCCGAATGTTTAAAGACCCCGCAAAGCGTATCTAAAAAAAGAAGGATCACAACGACGCCCACGTTCTCAAAGTTGGGCGTTAAAAACTTTTGCAGCGCCTCGAGTAACGGGGTCAAGATAAACCCCGAGCTTGCAATTAAATAAACCTTGAACATGCCTTTCGCGCGATAAAGTGCAATTCCTAAACTAAACAATAATTTCATTTGCTTTAATATTTTCATTTTTGGGGGTCGTTAAAATCCCTTAAACATTAAATAGTTAAGCCCAACGGACGGCGGCCTGTTCTCGTGGCTTTTCCCGCCCCCTTTGGTGGCCGTGCTTACGGAAACATTTTGAGACGGCGACATACTTGTCTCGGTAACGTCCGTTTTCCCTAGGTTGTCCTTATCCGAGAACGTGTTGCCGTCGCCAAAGCCCCCCTCCTTTGAGTATACCGTTTTAGGTAAATCGTGCTTGTGCCCCGCTATCGTGGCGTTTCCGTTGTGGTTGTGCGCCGGTATATTGTCGAGCCCTAGGGTCACGCTTTTAGACCCGACCGTTTGGCCGAGGGAAACGTCGTCGCCCGCCCCGATAGGGTAATTATTTCGCATATCGGGCGTACCGTTTTCGCCGTCGCAAAGCGCCCAGCCCTTATCGATGCTGCTCGGGTCGAAAGCTCGGTAAACGAGCTTAATATCGCCGAGCTGAGCCCCTAGGCTTTGAAGGTTTCCCACGCGCTTAAAATCGATGGTCGACGCCCCGTATACCCCGCCCCAAATAGAGCATTTGGCAAAGCGAACCGTATCGGCCGCCTTTGGGTCGAGTTGGCCGTCGGCGTTGGCGTCGATATTATAGGGCACGTTTTCGACCGTCTCAAAAATGCCGATACGCGACTCGTAAGCCCCGCCCTCGAAAGCCATTATCTCGCCACGGATTATAACAGCCCCCGAGCTTATCGTATCGCCGTCTCTCTCGAGCCCGTCGATAATTATCGCGCCCTCGCCGTAAATTTTCGAGAGCTGCGAAAAGGCTTTCGCGTACGTATTTTGCAAAAATTGTAGGCGCTCGATAGTGAGCGGGAACCCGTCGGCGTGTAATTTGATTAAATCCATTCTATTGTATATCGTTTAGATGCTAATTTATAATAGTTCACAAGCGACCGTATTTGCACCGTTAAGGCGCTGAGCGCGTAATCTGAGGCGGGCTTTATGTCTTTGGGTACAAGTACCCTAAAATCGAAATCGACCGTTTTAAATATCGAGCCGGCCGTATATACGTAAACGGGCTTTTGAGCGTCGATATAAACGGGCTTTTCGTCGCTTTCGGGATAGACCCAAAGCGGGTCGTAAATGGGGAAATCGTCGATTTTTATACGCCTGAGCTCGGGGTCGAAACTATCGTTTAGCACTTTTTCCAAATATACGACTTGTCCGTTATGGGTAACTTTATAAATTGCGTCTTTACGGTACTTTTTAAGACTAAAATTGACCTGTTCGAGCGGTTTTAAAAGGGTTTCTATCCAGTCGATATGCCGCCGCCGCCTGAGCATTGGCGGGGTCAAAAGGTTTGCCAGCTCCCGAAAATCGATGTCGTATATCTTAGAATAATTCACGGGCGATAAAATTTAAATTTGTTAGTTCCTCGTTAAGTTTCATATAGCCCGAGTCGGCGATGTAGGTCTCGCCCAAATCGACGAACGGGTTCGCCCCGTATTTCGCCGAGGCGCTCAATATTACCGGCATTTCCACGCCCTCGACGGCCTGTAAGGCGTCGGTTAATTTCGTAAGTATAAACTCGCCGTTAAATTCTAGGTTATAGAGGAAAGCCTCGATAGCGTCGTATATCGGCCGGTCGTTCGCCCCGTCGAGCCTCGCGCCCTGAGCATCCAAAATAAGCGGGTTAAAATAAATGTCGAAATTGGCGGCGAGCGCGTCGGGCGGGCGCGATATTACCTCGATACGCGTACCGGCGTCGCGAACTAATTTAAGGTAGGCGAAAAGGGCTGTTAATTGTTCCGGTTCCAACGCCTCGAGGTTGCCGCTCCCGTCGTCTTTGGCCGCCTTTATCTTTAGGGTTCCGGCGAGCTCGTCGACGCTTGCTTGCTTTACGATTTGGCTCGCGAGCACCTCGCTTTGTTCGACGCCGGCGTTATCGTAGACGTCCGACTCGCCGAGGTCAAAGCCGAGCTGAAAATCGAGGGTTTTCCCGCGATACCATTTGGCGGTATGCAATTTGTTAGCCGCGATTAGCTCCTCGATTTCCATTTTATGAGCCTCGAAAATTCCCTCGTGAACCCAAACGGCAAACGCCTGAATATAGACCCAAAGCCGCCAAATCGAGACCTTTGAGCCGGAATTTAGGCCGGCGAGGGTCTGCTTTTCCCGCGTGGTCAATACCTCGAGCGCGCCGAGGCTATCGAGCTGGGATTTTTTTAATAGTATGCTTTCCTGTATTTCCTCTAGTGTGCGTCGTGCCATGTCTTTTAAGTTGCTAATTCGATGTATTTTATACCTCCTATATCAAAAGTCTTTAAAATCGCCGAGGCTTTTACGTTTTCGGTCATTGGGATGCTTATGTCGGCTTTTATATTCCCGTCGACAAAGACGTCTAACTGCTTGCCGATAGACCTCAGATCGATTACTTTTTTCTCCATTTCGAGCCAAGCGTTGGGCGCGTTTATGTCCGGAACTACGCCGAGAAGTATGTTATTTACCCAAGCGTTGTCTATTAGGCATTGTACATATACCCGACCGTTTGAAACCCTGTTAAAAGAAAGACCGATAACGCTCGAGGCGTCGCTTACATTAAGCAACTGAAAATAAACGCTTCTGTATGCATATCCCGGAACGCCTAGGCTCGATTTGCTGAAATTAAGCCTTACCGAAAAATCTCTATTGAAATCCATTTCTTTCGTCCACTCGGCCTCGCATTGCTGATCGTATGCCAAAAGATTAACTGCTCCCTTCTCAAATGTCGGGCTCCCTTGTGTGACCGTCCAGTCCGTGGCGTCCACCGGCTCGAAAACCTCGCCCAAAACGATAAGTATTGCATTATTCCAAACGCTCTCGATACCGTTGTTTAGGGTAACGCTAAAGGTTCCCTCGGCCGCGCCGCGCGTTACGTTTACCTTTACGTGCTGGGAATTTATAAAGGTCAAATAATTGACCGTTTGCCCCTCAAAGTCCACGGTCATTTGAGGTATGAAAAACTCGCCGTAAATGTCGACGTCGCCCGTCGTGCTGGGCAAAAAACTGTCCGGTATTACGTCAATTAAATAGGGCGCTTGCTGTAAAGATAGCCCGCTGATTTGCCCCGCTCTTACTCGTGTTATTGCCATTATTTAAAATTTTTGGTATCTCACTATTATTTTATCCTTATCGCCACTAAAAACGATAGGGGCATCGATAAAGGAAAACAGGCCGTTAACGGGGTCGGTTTCCGTGTAGTCGTCGCCGAGGGTTTGGTCGATGCCGTTTAAGAGAACCTCGAGCGTTTCCGGCACGTACGCGTCCGTGAGCGAATAGTCTTTATTTTGGCCGTCGACCTCGCCCGAGACCGACCCGCGCTCTGAAAAATTCTGTATTCTAACGTAACCGAGCCCACCTAGGATTTTATCCCATTTACCGGCCGCGGCCTCGGTTTCTATGTCGACCGTATCAAAAGGACGAACAGCGCTAACGTATTGGTATAATGCATTTTGAAACAGCCTAAAAACCCCGAGCCCGTGGTCGTCCGTAATGGTCTCGACGACCCAGTTTTTCAGCTTATTGCCGAAATATGTCTTTTGCGGGGCTGTGACGTGTGCGTTATAGTTTGCCCCGTGAACCCTTGCCGCCTCGAGGTTGGCCGCGTCGGTCGCGTCGAAATCGTTCGTCGATAGGCCTTTTCCTTCCACGGCGTCGACCTTGCCGTTCCACTCTAGGCGCTCGGCGTCGCTAACGTGGGGCGCGTCGTCGGCCACGTGGCCGGCCGCGGTAGTTACCTTTGCCTTTTCGGCTGTATTGTAATCGTTCTGAGAGAGGCTTTTCCCGTCGACCTTTACCACGCGGTTATCTAGGGCGCTTTGTAGGTTATCGATAAAGGATATACCGGCGCTCGTGGGTATATTAAAGGAAAAGCTCGTGCCGTCCGATAAATCTATACTGTACGCGCCCGTCTCGGGGTTTTGGGCTTTGTCGGTCACGACCGCGCCCGTATTTTTGTGTATAACCGAGTCGATAAAATCGCCGAACTGCGCCTGAGTCGGACGGTCGCCCGTCTCGAAATATTTCTTTAGTATGCTTATTGTTTTAACAGCCATTTTTGAGGGTTTTAGGAAACGTCGAAATTTGTACCGATTATCATTGAGCCGATACCTAGGACGTCGGCGTCGGCGCGGGCGGCTCCCGTTGCGAGCTCGTGGCCTTTGGCCTTGTAATATTGTTTTATTTTGTCGTCGATGTACGCGCTTTCGCCCAGCTCGAGCGCCCCGCCCGAGTTTAGGGTCTCGGTAATCGAGAGCCCGTTTTTTAGGCAAAAGTCGACGACCGATTTCGCGTCGCCGTTGTGCTGGGTCGCGAGGTCTAGGGTCGATTGATTTTCCTTTATGGTCATATCCTGCGCTCGGCGTTTATGTCGATTTCGCCCTCGGGCGAAATCTCGACGGTTCTAACGGTGTAATTATCTAGGACAAGTTGCCGGCTTATGGTCTGCTTTAGGCGTTGGGGCGATTTTGAGCCGTTCAGCTCGTCGATAATACCAACGCCCAAAAGCGGGCTTTCAAACCAATAGCCGCGATTGCTTATAAGAATATGCTCGATGTGCGTCGGGTCGCTATCGCCGACGGCAAAATCGCCGCCTTTGATAAGGAGGTCGTCGTTATCGATTTTAATGTCCTGTACTTTCATTGCTTAAACTTTGGGTTTCCTATGTCGTCGGGGTCGGCCGGCTCGATGCTCTTTGCGCTGTACGCTCCTATCGAGGCCTTAAGCGCCGCCCCGCCGTCCGAGCCGCTGGGCGACCACGCCGAAAAGACCGCTTTCAGCTCGTTTAGGTCGTCGGCGAGCTCGTTAATCTTATCGGCCACGCCCCCCGCGGTTGGTACGCCTCCCAGCGCCCCGCCGTTAAGGGCAATCGACCCGCCGATTATAACAGCCCCGTTAAGGGCGATATTTGGCGCGGTCAACTGCAAAAGCTCGACGGCCGTAAATTTAGCCGTTCTCGCCGCGAGGTCGTACGCCTGAGCCGTGGTTTTGTGCGTCTTTACAGTACTTTTTATATTTTCCGAGTCGACCAAAACCTCGAGGCCTCCTATCTTTAGAGCGACTTTTTCGACGTCGTCCGTTTGGGCGATGTAGCCGAAATCCCTATCGAAAAAAGAGACCGAAACCGTCGAGCCTTTTCTCGGAAAAAAGACGAGCCCCTCGGAAAATCCTACGCTCGCCTGTAATCGGGCGTTAAATATTGCCGCCGAGCCGTCGAGGGGTTCGACCCTGCAAACCCTTTTACCCTCGTTTATGTCGGTCACTTTTCCCGATATTGTATAAATTTCCTCGTTATCGTTAAGGAGCTGTTTAAATATTTCTTTTATATTAGCCAATTTTTGCGCCTAGTTTAAGGGTTTGAAAATATCCGTTAACGCCGACCTCGATGTCGACGGCCTCAATTAAATAAATCCCGTCGCGCTCGGGAATTTTGGGGTCTACGAGCTCGACCTCGTCGCCGTGTTTGAAAACGACCGTTAAAAAGGTGGTTATCGACCCGCGAAAGCCGTCGAAGCGAAAGCGCGACGCCTCTCTCTCTGCCATTGCTTTGAGCTCCCGCTCGCTTACGTTGTACTTAAACAGCGTACGCGTATCGCCGTCGGGGTCGCCCGCGTCGACCTCGATTTTCCCGCCGCTCTCGAGAAGCGAAATCGCCTTTATTTTTATGCGTATGTCGTCCGCTTTCAAGTACTCGAGGTCGTCGCTTATAATGTCCTTATAAAACGTAAGTTTTTCCCGTTTGCCCCCTAGGTTGTAGGCGAGGCCGACAAAAAGGTCGTGACCGCGGAAATAGGAGGTTAGCGCGTAGGTTTTTTTAAGCTGCTCGAGTACCTGTACCATATTAACGCGGGTTATGCGGAACGCGCCGAGCTGGGCGTCGGCCGCCTCGATTTTAACGCGCTTTAGCCCCTCGCGGACATATCCCGTCGATTTGCCTATCGCCTCGCTTAAACAGGCGCTTAAGAGGTCTTTTAAACTTATCGACTCAAAGGATAGCGTTATCGTTACTTGTTTGAGCAAAAACGCGGCATCGGCGAGCGCTATCTCGACCGGTATCGAGGGCTTTATCCCTGCGACGTAGCCCTCGAAAACGAGCTCTTTTTTTGGAAAATAGCCCGCCTTTATCCTTACGGGGTCGCCCTTTTTAAAAACGCCGTCGCCCGCGTAAATGGTTTTTTTGTTCTTTACGAACTTGTGAGGCAAAACGAGAACGCCGGTGTCCGTGAACGTTTGCCAGCTCGACGAAAAGTCGCCCGCGGTCACGAAATCAAAATCGTTTTTTCCTATATTTATCTGTATAACAGGCCTGTACATGGTTTTATGTGTTTAGCGGACATAAGAGTCGCCGCTCTATTTTAATTCGATAGGAGTGTCGCTAAGCATTGCCAGCGAGAAGAAAAGGGTATCGCTGAAACCCTCTTTTTGTCCGATAAAGCCGTTTTCGATTACAACGGTCGAAACGTCGAAAAGGAGCAAAAACTCGCTAAAGACCTCTATTTCTTGCGGAACCCTCAAAATTGCGTTTAGTTTCCTAATCTCGGCCTCGGGCATCGCGCCGGTACTGGCAACGCTGAAACCCTCCTTTTGCGCGTCGCTCTCGCCGATTATAAGCCCTTGTGCATCGATAGCGTAATCGCCCAGCGAAACAAACTGCTTTACCGTACCGTCGCGCCCGTTTATGGCTGTTCTTACTATGTTTTTTTCGATTGAAATAGTAAACAGCACCGTATCGATGCGAAGCCCCTTAAAATCGATAGTCGCCCCGTCGTTGTCGAGGTACTCGCCCGCGGGAATTTCCAAATTAGAAAAAACCGGCGTACCCAAATAGGCGTATTTATCGGCCGTCTCGGGGGTGGCCTCCGACGGGTTGAAAAATTTACTCTTTAGGTTTTGAACCGCTATGTTTTGGAGGTTAAAATTATATTTGTTTACGTTGGCCTCGATTTGGCTCGGGCGTCGGTCGCTTAGGTTAAATTTCATTATTCCGATATGATTTGAGAGTCGTTAACGGCCGCCAATAACACGCGGGTTACTTCCTCTTTTATTTTTTTGGAGGTTTCCTTTAAATTGGTGGTCGTGAAGCTCTGCTCTTTAATTAGGCTCTCGATGTTTATATTGAAAACCTTTGGAGCGCTAGCAACGACGGCCGAGAGCCCGCTCCCGAGCCCCTTCCCTTTGGCCGAGCCGCCCCCGAGAAGCGGGTCGGGCGTGGAGCTCGAATTTTTGCCCGTATTGACAAACCACTCGTCGTTGGTCATTGCGTCGCGGGCGCGCTGCTCGCTCGCCGCGTTCATTGTATCGCTGTACCCTTTTTTGTAGGCCGCGGCCGTGGTTTGGCCGTTCTCTTTGGCCTTGCCGAGTATCTCGCGCCCAACGCTCACGACGTCGTTATTAACGAGGGTGTTTTTTATAATGTCTCCGATTTTCCCTATCTCGCCGTTTTTGATTGCCGAAAATAATTGCACCACGCCGCCGAAAATCTGCTTTAGCGCCCGCGGTATCGCCTGAAACGCTTTGATAATTAGCGCCGGAATCTCGAGAAAATTGTTTTTTATGTTCGTTCCCATTTGCTTTAAAACCTCCCACGTTCCATTGATTACCGCGCGGAACTTATCGAATTTTTGATAAGCGATATAAATCGCGACCCCTAGGGCGGCAATCGTACCAATAACAAGGGTAACGGGATTGAGCGCGAGGGCGGCGTTCCATAAAAAAGTAGCCGCGGCGGCGGCGTTGGTCGCGATCAAAACGGCCTTTTGCACCACGTTGTAAGCTGTGAGGCCTACAACTAGGGAGGCGACGGTTATCTTAAGCGCCTCGGCTCCCGTCGACCCAGCGCTCAGCCATTCGACAAAATCCTTAGTATATTCGAGCGCCGATTTAAAGCCCTCGATCAAACCGTCGATTTCGGGTTTCAGCTTTTGCCCGATAGTTAGGTAAAGGGTTGTTAGCGTGTCCTTTAGGTTGGAAATTTTCCCGCCCGTGGTCGCGCTAATCGCGGCCATAGCTCCGGAAACGCCCGCGGCGTCGCCTATCGATAGGATATAGGCGCGAATGGCCTTGTCGGTGTTTTTTACGTTCGCCGTAACGCCCTTAAACGTAAAAGAAACGCGGTCGCCCTCTTTTTTGGCTCTGATACCGAACTCTTTTAGGCGTTCGAACTCGCCGACCTCGGCATCGATAACAGCCTCGGCGAGTTGGTTTAACTCTTTGCCCTTACTCGCTGCAATGTCGCCTAATTTGGTCATTTCCAGCATCGTAGGCACAAAGCCCTGATTTGCCAGTTTAACGAACGAATCCGTAAGCCCATCGACTTCAAAGGGCGTTTTTGCCGCAAATTTCGTAATATCTGCCAGCGCCTTTTGAGCGGCAGACCCGCTCCCGAGCGTGTTTGTAAGAACCGACTCGAACCTCTCGAATTTCGATAGGGTCTCGACTATTTCGCCGCCGATGTGGGCGATAGAAATACCGGCGAGAATCCCGCCAAAAACCCGAAAAGCCCCGTTTAAGGCGCTCGTCTTTTTGTGGGCTCGGTCGGTTTCGTTTCCCGCCCGCTTAAGACCGGAAACGACGCCCTCGTCCTTAAGTTTTATTATAAATGTTTCCTTATTGTTCGACATTACATTTCACGTTTTTTAGCCTCCAAATCGAGACAAAATTTAAGTTCGCCCCAGCGTTTAAACCAGTCGTTATCGCTCAAAGACTCGGGGTCAATCTTGAAGTAAAACCTCAAAAGCGCGTTTATTTTCCGAATTTCGTCGGCGTCGGCGCTCTCGAGGCTTAGCCGATAAAGACTTAAACCTTTTTTATGCTCGAGGTTTTGAGCTGTATTAAGTAATAACAGGCGAGACAAGCGCAAATAAGGAGCTCGGGGTCTGTTTTTATTTCCTTATCGCCGCTTTTCCAGTTGTCAAGAAGTGCCATTTTTCCGGCTGTTAACGGCAAAGGGTTCCCGACGTTCGGCATAATTAGCGACAAACAGTCCTCGAGCGTTTCCCTGTTCAATTTGTCGCCCAGCTCGCATTTATAGACTTTCGGGGTCTTATTGCCCTCTTTGTCCGTTTTAAAATGCGGTATCGAGATAACCCCGTCCTCGTGGGAGTAGCCCAGCCCGTTAACGGTCGCATAGGCTTGCATACAGGCCGCGTCGTAATTCTCGCCGCCCTCTTTGAGCGTTTCCGAGCCCCTGACCCAAAGCGAATTTAAAATAATGGCTCCCGCGGTTAAATATTTCGGCTTTTCGGAAAATATAAACCCGAGCGCCGCCTCGGCGACCGGAAAAGACAAAGGCGCTAAAAATCCCTTAGCGCCCTCGACCTCTATTTCGTATCTAATTTGTGACATATTTTAACTTTTTTTTAGTAAGATAATTCTCGCTAAAATTAAGCAAAAAAATCGACTAAGACCATTTAATATGCGACGGAATGAGCGGAAACGCCCTTTTAATGTCGGTATCGTCGACCTGAGTCTCGACCCCGTCCTCTAGGAACTCGCACGACTTTACGACGTGGTTAACGACCTTTTGTTCGTTTAGGTAGCTTACCTCGACGTCAAAGGGCGGTATCTTAAGGAGCGAGCCCTCGGGGGCGACCTCTCTCAGCGCCTCAATATCATTCATTGAGATAGTGACCGAGGCCGTCGCCTTAACGGTTCCGTGACCGCGAGAGACGGGGCGGCCTCCCGCGCCGTAATTGTTAACCTTTTCCTGAGTCTCGGCGTATGTTATCGCCGAGACCGATATTAAGGGAGCGCCCAATATTCGGACGACTACCTGAGCATAATTGTACGCTTTCCCGTTAATTAGTGGTATCATTTTTTTCTGTTTTTGTCTTAGTTAGATATTTTTACCGCAAAGCCAATATTTACGGCGATGTTTCTTGCAACGCCCACGGGAACGACCTCGAGCGATATTTTTACGGTCGACGTGCTCAGTACATTTTGAGCGGGGTCGATGATAACGGCAAAGGCCGATACCTCCTTATTTCGTTGCATATTCTCGAGCGCTTTCGAGGCGTCGTTCTTAAAGCTCGCGATTGTGTCCTCGGTTAACGTACCGTCGGCGTTTACGTAAATCGGGGCGTTCAATTTGTCGAGCAAATAGAGGCGCGCCTCCCTAACCGCCTTGTCGATTGTGCGATTGTTCTCAATAAATGCAAAATCCGAGTTTCCCTTAATAGCGCAATGAGAGTCGTTAAAATAGCTCCCAGCCTTGCCGATATGCTTAATCAAAAAGACAAAGCCCTTAGCGTTTATCGCGTCAAGTTCCGAGGCCGATTTTTTTACCAGCTCGATACCGTCGCCGAGGCGAACCTTGTCGAACTCATTCGAGGGATTGCTGTTTAAGTTGAACTCGCGAACCCACGCGACGCACTCGTTAACCTTTGCACGGCTTACGGCTCCCAGTAGCGCCCCGCCTATCGAGAACGACTTATCGTATACGCCGAAAAGCTCGGCTCCCTTGCCGCCGCCATCCATACCGGCCGCAACGCTTATATTTTTACAGTCTAGCGCCCGTAAGTCCTCGGAAAAGGGGTCGAGTAAGCCTACAAAGTTCGGCGCGTAGATAATTTGGGTCGGCTTGTGCTCACTCTCTAGCATATCGGCCACGGCTTGCAGCGGGGCGATATTAGCGACGTCGAAGTCGTTCGCGGGGTCTAGTGCCAAAATTTGTCGGACGCGACCCTCTGAGCCGTCCTGTAAAGCCTTAACAGCCTCGGACAAAGTAGCGCCGTCGGTCGCGTTCACGACCTTTAGGAAAATAACCGCCTTTTCGTTCTGCTCGAACGCCGTGTCGATTGCATAGCGCAAAGCATCGATTTCGATTTCGTCTACATTCTCGGAATATGTAAGCAAAAGGTCGTCGGCGTCCTGTTTTGAATATAGCGCCGCGAGCGATTTGTCGCCCTCCAAGGTCACGGGAATGTTTGCGCCGGTCATTGCGATAGCGATACCGGAAAAGTGATCTTTTCCCGCTAGTGCCCGACCTAGGCCGCCGCGTCCGCGTGTAAATGTTATATCGTTCATTCTGTTTTATGTATAAAAAAAGGCTCGACCCAACGAGCCGAGCCTTTTTAATTAATAGATTATTTTAAGATGCTTACGCCTCGGCTGTCCAAGTCTGAGCGATTGAAACGCGCCCGACGTTGTTAGGTCGTAAAAAGTGCGCGCCGTGGTTGGCCTCGGCCGACATAATGTCTCCATGTGCCCGCGCGTCCTTCTCGTTTAGGTAGACCATAACCTCGCCGACCGCCTGAGTTACCATAAAGCGAGAGAAGCAAATCGCGCCCGCGCAATCGGTGGCCGCTGGGGCTGCGTCCGATGCTCTTAAGACGTTACCGGCCGCGCTTGTGTAGCGAACTACCTCGCCGCGAACGATAATTTTAAAACCGTGTAGCATTGCAACAACGCCCGCTTTTAGCATGTCCTCGCCGATTAGCGCCCTTTGGTTTAACAGCTCCTTATCGGTAAACAGGCCGTAAAACATCGCCGTCGGTACAACGATAAAACGCCCTTTTTTAGGGGCTTTGTCGAAGTCCATACGAGCCGCCGCGAGGGCCAAATCCTGTACGGTCAATAAATTACGCGTTCCGGTTGCCGTTGCGTGTGGCATCATTGCTGTATCTGCTCCGCTTGTGCGTAATACGTGGGTCGTCGAACCGCTTACCGCCCATTTGTTAAGGGTAGAGACCGCGATAACGTCGCCTAGGGTCGCGATGTGTTGGCCTAGTATACTTTGACGTTTTGCATAGGAAATTTGCAGCTCCTCGATATTCTTAACGAGGAACGGGTCGGTCGTATAGTTGTCCAAATTATAGGTTAACTCGGTATCGGTTCGTCTTTTCACTTCTGCGACGTTTTCCGTACGGTTTTTAACGACGTTGGGTTTCGCTCCCGATTGTGGGATATGTACCGTAATGTCTGTTAAAAATTCGCTGTGATCGACGGCCAAATTCAAAAATTCGTTTTCCTCGAATAGCGTTTCTTGTATATCCTTAACCCATACCTCGGTTTGTAATGCCATTTTCAGGACGCCCGCGCTCGCGTGGGCTCCCAAAGCGATAGACAAAAGCGTACCTCCGGAAAAGATAGCGCCGGAAACAAGCGCCGCCGGTAAAGCGCCCACTAAGGGCATAACGGCAAAGCCTATAACCAAGGCTAAGACCATGTTTAAAATAACTCGTTTTACTGATAATTTTTTCATTTTTATTATAATTTGGGGGTTATTGATTGGTTTTAATTAGCTGAGCTCGGCGGCCGTTTTGGTCGTTCCGTACTGCTCGTTATAAAGTTTCGCGTATTGCTCAGGTAGGCTATTTTTAACCTCCTTAAGAATTGCCGCGCCGGTTCGCTCTAGCTCGCGGAACGTTTTGTTTTCGATTTTGGCCATAAGGCCGGACGCGTCCTCTTTTGAGTTGTCGATGTGGGCGGCGATTTTATTCGCGACCGTTGGCATAAACGACAAAAGGTTTTTAAAGCCCGCGATGTCTCCTTTACATTGGTCAACTAAAACGGTCTTTTCGGCCGCGTTTTTCGGGTTAAGTTTTCCCTCTTTTACGGCGTTTTCGACAACGCTCAGCGACTCGCCGTCTAAGGCCGTGGCCAATTTATTTTTAACCTCCAAAAGCTCGGCGTCGCGCTCGGTCAATTTATTTTGAATAGCGGTCAAACTTTCGCCCGCTGTTTGGGCAGCGTTTAATGCATTTGATACGGCTAGAGAAATCGCTTCCTCGTTTGCCCCTTCTTGTAAGCTCAAAAGAGCGGTTACTTTTTTCATTTTAATAGGGTTTTTATTATCGTTTATGATTTTTTGAGCCCTGTTCTGCACCGCCAAGGCGACGCGCGACAAGTTCTCGGGCAAATCCATTGTGAGACCCGTATTTTCTATATTTTCCGTCTTATATAGCCCAGCGATAACAGCCTCGGGCGTTGTAAACCAATTATCGCGGCCGTTTGTGAGCAAATCCGTAAAAAAGGACGCGTCCTTTCCGGTACGGGCGACAAAAACGTCGGTAATCATTCCCTCGAATTGCTTAAGGGTCTCGCGGTCGTTGTCCGAGAGGTCGTTTTTCGATGTGCTTACGCCGTGAATCATTAAGCGGGCGTAATCGGCCGAGTAGACGTTTTCGCCGGCCAAAAGGATAAACCCAGCGCTCGAGGCGGCCAAACCGTCGTTATAGGTATTCACGACCGCGCGGCCGGTCTCGTTTACGTTACGAATCACGCTAAAGATGCTCATAGCGTGTACCACGCTCCCGCCCACGCTATTGATACGGACGCGTACCTCGGGAATCTGCTCGATGTCCACGAGGTATTGCATTTCGTTTGCGAAAAGTTGGCCGTTGATCTTGTCGTCGGCGATTTCGTCATAAACGAAAATCTCGCCGAAAAGTCGGCTTTTATCGATATTAGATATACTTCTTAGCATTTGGGCGATAATTAAACCCAAAAATAAGTTAAAATTGAACCCCCTAAAGTGTTAAAAAAATCTTAGTTTTGTCTTTACAGTGAAAAACGGATATTATCGCAAATACTATCGCCGCATGAAAAGGAACGCAAAGACGCTTAAAAAACGGGCTCGTTACGTCAAAAATCAAATGAATAACAGGAAAAACGGCGCGACCGCCGTAAGTACCGCAAAAAAACTGGCAACTAAATTATTTTTGTCTGAGTCCACAATTTGGAAAGACTATCTAATCGAAATCGAAATCGAAACCGCATGAAAAAAGCAAGAAAGAAAAACACGACGACCCAACTATTAAAGGATTTCGTCGAGAGCGCCGAGCGCTCCATTAACGCCCAGCTAGAGCGCGAGCTCAAAGAATTTGGTTACGACGGCGAGAAGTTCCGCGACGGTTCCCTTAAGCTCGACCGCGTCCTTAGTCGTAGCGAGAGCGACGGCCGGTTCGCTATCGAGTCCTTTAGCGTGAACGGTCGGGCGGTTATGGCTGTTAAATGGACTCCCAACGGTTTTAATATTGAGGTAAACGCGCCCGCGGCGATAAATGCCATTAATAAGAACCCGCAATTTGGCGTAAAAAAAGGCCTCGAGCTTAGCCCGAGCCTAATCGCTAAGGGAAACGCCGAGACGGTCGAGCTCGAGGCGCGCGCGGCGCAATACATGAGCGAATTTAAAGAAGGAAATAGGCAGAATTAAACGGCTTTCACCCCTGAGAACTGATAAAGCCCCGCGTTAATGCGGGGCTTTTTGTGTCAATATAGGGCATAAAAA
>Ga0314855_100068_pt1 | contig 37504 bp, 60 predicted proteins | sample 2018CB1WmetaG_FD_203636 | JGI IMG/M metagenome (GOLD analysis project Ga0314855, IMG submission 203636) | Cryopeg brine viral communities from Beaufort Sea near Barrow, Alaska, United States - 2018 CB1W | ecosystem: Environmental > Aquatic > Marine > Coastal | place: USA: Alaska | collected... | reverse complement strand
TTTACGACTTATGAAAAATCATGTTTTGGAAGTATAAAAGTAGGTAGCATAAGGAATATAGAAGAATTATTTAAAAAAGTTTATCAAAAAGGGAAAGACGATAAACGACATGAATTTTTAAATGCATTAGGAATATAGATGATTGAAGACCTAGAAAATATAACCGTTAAAGAACTTTTCCAACTGGAAGAAGAGACCTTTAACAAATACCTAAAGCTTCAGGAACTCTTGAAGCCGTTGGACAACTTTTGTGGGTATGAAGCCAAAGCATTAAGCCATTTGGAATTCGGGCAGGTCGCGAACCTGAAGGAGTACTTTAACGAACCGACGGACGCCGGGATATTGGATGCCTTTAAAATAGTCTTCGGGGTAAAGGAACGCCAATACTTCGCCGCCGATGTGGTCAGCTATTTCTACGCCTTGAACTGGATAAAAATAGAAGTCGAAAAGCTGGTGGCCCTGGAGGTCAAAATGCTATCGGGAAAGCCTGACCCCCTTATGGAAATGGCCGGCGCTGATAGGTTGCAAGTATTTAAAGAATTGCCTATACTTAAGCGATTGGGTAAGGAATACGGACAGCCGCCGCAGGTAATTGAAACCTGGAAGTACAATTTTATATTCAGCTTGTTGCTTTTGGACATAGTGGAAACCGACGTGCAAGAAAATTACAACCAATTAAAGAAAACTCAAAAACCTAGATAATATGAAACCATTAAAATTTGAAGAGGCTCACATTGAATTAAAAAAACCAAAATCAATGGCGGATAAAGACTGTGGTAGTCTTTGGGTACATAAAACTAATGACGGGCAATGCATATCGCTTTGGACTACTTCCTTTTGGGAACGTTTAAAATTTTTATTCCACGGTAAATTATGGATAGGAATTTTAAGCGGGCAAACACAGCCGCCGATTTGGTTAGATTGTACAAAAACCGTTTTTATAAAACCTGAAAAATAATGGACGCAAAAGATAAACTTGAATTGATAGCTACGGAATACGATTGGCGCTTTATATCGGCACGCCGCGACTTTCAGAACCTGATGGACGCCGCCGCATTTGTAGCCGACACGGTTGAGGGATATGGATCGGGCGAAACGCTCATGGTATTGGACCCGATTAAACGAAGGGCCATAAAGGACGGGGCCGGGGTTTATTATTCGGGCAATGTAATGATATTGACAAAATCGGACTTCGACGGCACGTACAATGAAAAATACGATAAGAACGTCAAGCCTTTAATCGATATCGTTATGAAGGAAATCCCGGCGAAGCTTCGATGTTTGTACGATGTGGAAAGTTGGGAAAGTATAGAAGTGATAAACGTCTTCGACTTCAACGCGGACGGATTGAGCATTAGTTTTAATTTAAAATTAGAGTAAATGAAAAAAGGTGATACAAAAGACTTTGAGAACAGCGGCGACCTTTTAGAATTTATGAAGACTTGGAAAGCCAAAGACGGGCAATTTGCTTTACAATGCGGCCGGGGTAAAGATGGTTTTGGTTATAGAATTATAAAAATTTAATTTAAAAAGCGAACAATGAAAATCACAATTAAGCACCGAGGGTTTTCAGTAGAAATAAACGAAGAAAAATCAGCGGACAAAAGCGCCGGCCTAAAATACGACGCTAATACGGTTATTAAAATAATCGAAACCACAATTAAATCAATTAACACCACGGAAAAATGAAAATCAACGTAAGAACAAAAAAAGAAATCTTAAAAAATGTAGCCTTTTTAGCCTTCGCCGCTTTGCTATGGTTAAGCGCCTGGTTATTGTACATCTTAACAGCTTGGGTCTTGGGGCTGGTCTTTCCTGATAATCTACTTGGGATATTCAAAGTAGCGGGAAAGACGCTTATAATCGGTTTGATAGTGTATTGGCTTTTCGTGAATAGTTGGTTGAACGTAAAATTTAAATAATGGGAAAACCAATTCACGCAAGACCCGGGCTTTACGCCATGTATTACGAGCGGTTAAAACTAATCGCTAAAGATTACGGCTATTGCTTAGTTATTCATGGATCAATGCACAGGGACTTAGATTTAATTGCTATTCCATGGACCGATAATCCTAGTTCAGAGCAGGAAATGATTAAAGATTTCCAGCAATATCTAACAGGAAAGAATGTAATTAAGTCAAACGGGAATGTACAGTACAGTAAAATGCCAGGTGGTCGCAAAGCTTATTCTATAAATTTAAATAGAGGGGATAGGGATGGCGAATGGGTACGCTTTGAAGATGAGGAGTATTATATTGATATTTCTGTAACCCCTTTAAAACCATTTGAAAATGACTGAGTCCGAAAACGCCCTAGCCCTAGAATTCGACACGTTGCGCGAAAGCCTCATTAAGCACTACGACGAAAAACGCATGCGGGCTTCGGGTAATTGGGCCAAAGAACTCGAAGCACGGGTTGAAGGTTTGAGCGCTTCCATTTGGGGGCTATCCTATTCGGACCAATTGGAACACGGACGGACACCAACGTCGAGCAGCCCGAAGACCGGACCGATTACATTACGGCAAGCGATCGAGGCTTGGATAGATGAAAAGAATATCACACCAAAGGACGATATCAGCACATCTTCACTGGCCTTTTTGATAGCCAGGAAAATACATAGGGAAGGATGGAGCCGCGATAAGTACGACGGCACGAAATTAATCAGCGAGGTAATAACCCCGCAATTGATACAGGGAATTATTGACCGGGTTTCCTATTTTCAGATATCGACTTTCAGTAGTGAAATAATACGAATATTCAGAAACACAGCCTAATGGAAATTTTAATTGATTTGTTTGAAACGGATGTCTACAGCTTTATTTTTTGCGTCGCCTTGGTATTTATTACTGGTATTGTCTTTGGGTACTTATCGGGCCTGAAGGATAGCAGAACGGCCGTGCCTGAATACAAGGGGCCGCGCCAAAGACCTAACACGACTTCAACATGGGATCGTTTCACAAAAGAAGATAAAACAAAATGATAGTACTCACAGACCAACCCCAAAACCCACCTTACAACGCTTTCAACAATTCGGTATTGAAATACGGAAGCGATGCCGGCACCCCTGTAATTTCAAATGTAACGATATCGGGCAACCGCTTTGACTTGTTCCCGGATGCTACGGGCGAATTCTACTTTAATTTGAAGCGGATAGCCCAGGTACTCATCAACCCCGACCATTTCACGGACGCGAAATTGCCAGCGACCATCTTGAACGATGCTTCTTTGTATTTGGATTTGGAAGCGGTCATTGATGTGCAGCTATCGGACGGTACCTTGGAAACCACGACCCTTAATTTTCCGTTCTTGAAATCGGTTAAGCAACTTATCAGGACAAAATACGCCAATAGCGAATTGAAGTTGTTGATACCGGGGGCGACCGATACGGCTTCGGTTACTTATTTCGAGGGGTTCCCGTTCGATGTTTCCCTGTATTCGGACGCAGGTAGGACTTTGACAGTTACCAACAAACGGACCGGGGGCAATACTTCATTACTACTCACAAAAGGGGTTAACCGGATATTCATTAGCGACGGGGCCGACGGGTCGGGGCTTGAATCAGTTTTGCCGATGCACTTGGGAGTGAACGAATTGGAATGCACCAGCGGCGCCCTGATGTTCACGTTGTTCCTGAAAAAGAAGGCGGCCGACTGCGGGCACCTTTTAAAGTATTTCAACCAGGACGGGGGGTGGTCCTATTGGCTCTTCGGGAATTTGCACGTCGATAATTTAAAGACAGCAACCCGCGAGGTCATCAATACCGATTACGAAAACAATTACAACAATACGGGAAATTTCAAGATAACGGGAAAGGATGCCGAAACCTCGAAAAGCTTTTTGAGCGGTCCACTGGATGCAACGGAAAAAATGCAGGTTTTGGAGTTGTTCACGTCGCCTTCGGTTTATCTGTTCACGAACGAGTTAAGCGAGGGATTCAATGCTATCGATAATTTTATAACGGTTGACACCCCTTCGGGAAATTACAAGACCGGGAACAAATACGCCTTTGAAGAACTGGCCGCTCAAATTGAAATGCCGAAACAATACACCCAAACCCTTTGATTATGAATTACAATATCATTTTAAAAATGTCTGGTGTAATTGCCATTGAAGACAGAAAAGATAGTTTAACAGCTAAAAATTGTTCAATTATAGAATTAGATGTTGTTGAGCATTTGGAAAAAGAATTAAATCCAGAATATATGAATACTGTATTTACTTGGAGTCAAATTAAAAAAGCATTGGAAAAGCATTATAATTTATGAATGAATTACTTCTTTTAAACGGCAAAAAAGCAACCCTTCGCCCTTCGTCTATTCGTCGCAACTTGCTGATTAACGACATAGCAGAGGTAAAGGATAGGCGCGCCAACTATTCCAATACCATTGACTTGCCCGATTGCCCGGAGAACGTCGCGCTGATGGATTTCCTGGGGGTCAATGGCAATACCAGCCTGAAGCCCTATCGGAAAATAAGCGTCGATTACTACGTTGAGGGCGTGCCGTTGATAACAAAGGGAAACGCGGTGATAAAGGAAAGCTTCACGGGGTATAAACTTGTAATTTACGACGGCATTATAGATTTGTCCGAAGCCTTGAAAGGGAAAAAATTAAACGAACTGGACTTTTCGGCGGTTAATCACTACCTGACCAGCACGGCGGCGGTCGCTTCGATGGCAACGGACAGCGGGTACATTTACGCCCTTGCCGATTTTGGGTACAAAAGCTTCAGTGCTTTCAAAACAGAACACCAGGCACCGTCCCTCTTTATTTCCACGGTATGGGATATGATATTCTCACAGGCCGGGATTGATTACTTGGGCCAGTTTTTCGATATCAACGCCGATTTTAAAACAGAGGTAACGGCACCGGCAAAAGGATATGAGGTTTTGGACAGTGCCAGCGCCAGTACTTCACTGGGAAATGTGGGGACCGAAGAGATCACTAAATTCGAGCAAACCCAAAACAGCGTAAAATATGAAGACCCGTTAAATTTTGATTTGGATAACGCCACGCAGCTATCATTGAACGCCGGCGCCCTTCAGGTAGATTTTACGGGGGTTTTGAAATTGTCCTTATCCGTTACTTATGAATGCGGGCAAAATACCTACCTGAGATTGAGGACGTTGGTCAACGGTTCGACGCGTGCATGGCTTAGTTTGAGTTATCTGGAAACCAGCGCGACCCAAGACGTTGTTTTCAACGTGGCCGCCGGGGACGTTATCTCGCTGATGGTGGATGCCACTGACACCAACTCGCAGAACTTCGAACAGTTTACCGTGGAATATACCCTAAGCGCGACCGCGACCGCCGAAGAGGTAACGGGGGGTCAGCTGATTGATTTCGCCCTGATGGTTTCCGAAATGGACCAGCTTGATTTTATACGCGACATAATGCAGCGCTATGGCCTACTTATGAAACCGATACGCAACGCCGCCGCTTATGAGTTCGTGCAATTCGAGGACTTGTTGAACAGAAGGGACACGGCTGAAGATTGGTCTGAAAAACTATCGGCTTTGGGACCGGAAACCTACGGGATCGACTACGCGAAGAAAAACGAGATTTCCTATAAATATCCAAGCGAGGTAACGGACTTTACACATAATGGTTTTATCATAGTTGATAACGATAACGCCCCGGCCCTGAAATCGTTATGGACCTCGCCTTATGAAATAGCCAATAAAAGTTATATTTTGAACCAAACGCCGTTGTATTCCGTTCCGATATGGAAAGAGGAAATTGAGGACGGGACCCCGGTAAAAAAGGAACTGCAAACCCCCGTTAAGTTGTTCCGGATATTCAGGAACTCGACACCGGTAACGCTGAAACTCTTTGGAGAAACCACGGGGGTTGATGCCACGAACCCGGCGTATTTGTCGTTGAACAACATTTCCCTTCAGTATTATATCGGGAACTATTACCAGGCATTCGAAAACCTGACCAGCCGCGCAAAGAACCGCGCCGCGCTCATGAACCTTAATGAACTGGATATTTACAACCTGGATTTCTTCAGGCTAAAATACTTCAAACAGACCGGCCGCTTCTATTATTTGAACGGGGTAAGCAACACCCCCGGATTTTTGAGCGATGCCGAACTGGTAGAGATCACCCAATTTTCAGAAAACCTGGCCCCGACCGTTTTGGGGGTTTTTAATATTGTATTGAATTATAAAGCCTCGAAACTGTTAACAATAAATCAACTGACCAACTTCACGAACCCGCTTTATTTCGATCCCGAATTCGACCCCGCGAAATCGGTGCAATTCACGGGGGGGTTCAATGCGGCCGTATTGCTCAAGGACAAAACGGGGGCCATCATAAACACGGTAACCGAAATACAGGCAACGGATTTCCCGGTAACGATAGAAGATGCGGGGACCACGACAAACCCGCATGCGGCGGCTTGGACCTTCAAGATAAAAGACACCGGGAGCCTGCAATTCTCCACGGTAGAGGGAACCATCAACGCGAGCGTGAACGAATACTTTAACCAGGCACCGATAGCAAATGCCGGGCCGGATCAAAACGTGCAGCTTGGACCGATATTGACGGCCGTTTCCTATCCCAGCCTGACCGGCGCCGGGTCTTCGGACACGAACCAGATCGTGAGTTATGTTTGGGCAATATTGAACAGCCCCGTCGGGAACACCGCGACCCTAGCAGATGCCAATACGGAAACACCGGGGGCCGTCCTCAACCTTCCGCATGGCGACGAGAACCTGGGCACCTACGAAATACAACTGACCGTGACCGACGACCTGGGCGCGACCGGTACAGACATCCTTTTAATCAATGTAACCCGATAACCATGGCAGAAAAAATCAAATTGTTCGAACTGAATATCGACGTCGACGCGGCTATAAAAAGCACCGCAAAGCTGAGGGACAGCGCCGACGTGCTGAAGCTTGAATACGACAAACTTCGCAAGTCTTCGGCGTCTTCAACCGAAGAGGTTGTTAAGGCCCGCGGCGCTTATGACAATGCTAATACGGAATACAAGAGCGCACAAAAGGAAGTGCAAAAGCTGACCAACCTGAAGGGCAAAGAAATAACCACCGTGGAACAAGGGCGCGTCGCTTTATCGGTATTGAACAAGGAATGGGCGAAACAGGCGAGTCTGTACGGCGAAAACTCAAAAGGCGCCGAAGAGCTGGCACAAAAAACAAAACAAACCAGGGAACGCCTGAAGGAACTCGAAGGCGGCCTTGGGGATAACACCAGGAATGTAGGGAACTATACCAATAGTTTCAAAGATGCCATCCAACAAAGCGGGTTGTTCGGACAGGCCCAAGGCGTAGTTAACAACGTGACCAGCGCCGGGGGTCCTTTAATGATGTTTTTATCCACTTCCTTAAAAGCCGTGAAAACGGATTACCAAAAAGCCCAGGTGAACACGGCCGGATTCACGAAGGCCCAAATAGCGGCCAACGTCGCTTCGGCCGCGTTAAGTGGTGGGCTGAAAATATTACGGCTTGCCTTGATTGCCACGGGAATTGGGGCCATTGTCGTCGTATTGGGGACGCTTATAACCTACTTCGCCTCAACCCAGGAAGGGATCAACAAGGTGAACATGGTATTGACCCCGCTCAAGGAACTTTTCGGAGAAATGAAAGGGGCTATCGAGCAAACAGGGAAAGCGTTATCTGACCTCTTTTCAGGGGGTACGTTCAAAGCCTTCTTCAAGGACATGGGGGATGCCGGGGACAAGGTTTCTAAATCGTTCGATGCGGCCTGGAAGCGAGGGAAGGAAATCGAAACCCTAAAACAGAACCTATCCAAAACCGAAGCCGATTATATTACCCTGCAAGCAAAATTGAGAAAGGAATTCGAGCAACAAAACAAGCTGGCAGATGACCAAACGCAAAGCACGGCAATACGGGAAGCCGCCGCGGAAAGGGCCATCGCAGCCCAGGCGGAACTATCGGCGGGAACTATTGAACGCGTCAAACAGGAAGGCGAAATATTACGCTTAAAAATGCTTTCCAATGATACCAGCGACGAAGAACGCGCCGCCCTTGCTACCAAATTAGCAGAAATAGACCAAGCTTTACAAGAAGAAGCGAGCAAGACGAAGGAAGCGCAAAATAAACTAAATTCCATAGCGAAGACCGCGAACACCGAACGGGCCGCGGAAAGAAAAGCCGCCGCCGATGCAGCCATTAAAAACGCCGAAGCCGCAACCGCCGCCGCGATAAAGGAAAGCAGTACGCGCCTGCAGATATTCATCGAGGAAAACAAGGGCAAAGCGGCAAGCCTTGAAGAAGGATTGTCGTTCGAAGAACAGTTGCGGGACAAAAAACTGGCACTATTAAAAGACGAACTGGCAGCCAAAAAACTGACACAGTCCGAATTTGATTTGGCAAGCCTTCAAACCAAGAACGGATATTTGGAACAAGAATCGGCACTTGTAACGGAATACGCCAATAAGGAAATCGAAAAGGAAAAAGAACGCCTGGCAGCGCGAAAAGAAATCGAAGCCATAGAGAAGGAGCGCAAAGCGACCGACCTTGAAAACAGGATGGCCATTGAAGCCGAAAACTATTTGGGAAGTCTGGACGTCGAAAAAGAACGCCTTAGGATCCAACAACAATTGGAGTTGGAAAATGCAGAAAAAACAGGAGCGGACAAAGCCCTCATCAACAAGAAATATGCTGAAATCGATAAGGACATCGAGTCCGAAAAATCACAATTCAAACTCAGCGTCGCGTCCGATACCCTTGGAAGCCTTGTCGATATCTTGGGAAAAGAAAGCGCCGCGGGAAAAGCCGCCGCGATAGCCCAGGCGACCATCGAAACCTATAAATCAGCGACGAGCGCTTACAGTGCCATGGCTGGAATTCCCGTAGTAGGGCCGGCCTTGGGAGCAATAGCAGCCGCCGCCGCGGTAGCCGCGGGACTTAAGACCGTGCAGAAAATAACCAGCACCGAAAAACCTAAGATACCAAAAGCCGCGAAAGGGATCACCCTGGAAGGGAAATCGCACAATGCCGGTGGTGAAACCCTTTATAATTCTAGCGGGTCGCCAATGGTAGAGGCCGAAGGCGGCGAGAATATCTACGTCGTGAACAAGAAAGCGTCTGGCCTTATTAACTCATTAAGCAACATAAACCAAATGACCGGCGGGGACGCGCTTTCCAAGTCAACACGCTACGCCGCCGCGGGTGGCATGATTAAAAAAAGTGTAAACAGCGGGATCAATTACGACACCCTGACAAGTTCGCTGATGCAAGCCTTGTCATCCATGCCGGCGCCACGGGTCGCGGTTACCGAAATAAACGACGGGCAAGGGAAATACGCCGAAATAAAAGAAGGATCTATATTTTGAATTTTAAAAACATAACCGAAGGGTGGAAACATTATTTTTCCGGGGCGACAACGGCCGAAGAAAAACGGCGGGCCGCGATTTGCGAGGTATGCCCGGCGGCCATGATTGGATCCTACGAAAAACTGATGCCGGATTATTCGCTCAAGGAGATAAAAGGCCTGAAATGCGGCGAATGCGGTTGTCCCCTATCGACTAAAATAAGAAGCAAGAACGAACAATGTGATTTAAAAAAATGGTAGAAACCCCTCAAACCACCTACGAAGCCATCAAACAAGCCGAAGCCTTGGGCAATTTCAAGGACCTTTTAAGGCTTGGAATAATCCCACCGGCCTTTGTGACCTACAAACTTATCTTCGAGTTCTATTTGATACAGGAAAAGGAAACCAAGACCAAGGCGCAAGCGGAAACAAACACGGCCGAGGAATTCAAGCAGAGCGAACGGAACATACGGTATATCATAAAAAAAATGCGCGACTGACTTTATTCCGAAAGATGGGTTATTTAGGCCTTAAAATATTCGTCGATAACCACTTTCGCTTCATCAAAAGAATACACAACCGCATCTTTCCAATTAAGCTTTTTTAGCTTTCCCAACCATTCTTTTTGATTGTCCGTGGGCTTATTGGGTTTTATCTTTAATTCCAAGGCCAAGCCGTTATGGGTTCCGTTCGCTTGGAATATAATACAGTCGGGGACACCGGGTTTAACGCCTTTCTTTTTGAGTCTTGCCCCAGCTTGAAAACTGGCTTTCCTTTCATTTGCCACATGGCACCATGTAACATTAAGGAAGTCTAAATATCGGGCAACGGCCATCTGTAATGAATCTTCTTTGTGCATCTAAGAGGGGGGGTGTGTTCACATAACTAATTAAGCGCAGTTTAAGGCTACTCTTTAAGAAGTTCTGGGTTATCAAAAATATTCCCTACTTTTTTAGGATTTGCGGAAAAAGACAATAAAATAGTATCTTGTTTATTCTGCCTAATTAAACAAGTATTCCCATTTCTATACTCAACAATTCTAATAGTTTCACCGTGTTGAACAAGGTCATTAATGTAAATTTCTTGTTCAGTTTTAATTTTTCCTATGTATTGACCTACTGTTTTAATATCTACTTCCATTCTTTTAGAATCTAATGGTTTAATATACCAATGGATATTACCACCTAAAACAAGTCTTAATAAGTCACCGTAAACCCATTCTCCTCTACTGATTCCTTTACCTCTAAATTTTATTTCTAAAGTGTTCATATATTTGTAATTAATTTGTTAATAATAAAAACCGAACCGCTAACAACGCATATAAAAAACGGCTGAAATTCTCTGCACGTAAAGCCGCTTTTTATATACGGCTCCGTTCAAATCAACAACCTCAACTACAACTGTTTTTTAATAGCCTCAATAATTTCCTCTTCTTCAGGGGTTAAACTTTCATTAACTGAAATACGGGCCAGGTCTTCAAACGCTGCTAAAATGGCTTTTCCTTCATCTTTCGGGATCAAAATAAAATTAGCTTTCACGCGATCCAAAAAACACAAAAGCCCGTTTTCAATCCATGGCTTCTTCGGGCTAGACGAATAGGAATTCACGTTTTTATAATTAAACCAGACACGGATGTCTTCGTCGGTAGTGGAACCGGTAACAGGCCCGAGGGTCTTTTTGATTTCGGCGGTCAAGCGTTTTGGCTCTTTCATAATTTGCTTAATTTTGTTTTTAATTCGCGTAATCTATTTTTTGATATATTACCTATATCTTGATATATAGATTTAGGCAGTATAATTTCTTTATTCCAGCTACCTATTCCAAAACTTCTAAAGCACTTTAAATTTATTCTGCCTATTAGTTTTACAGATATTTTTGAAGTTGAGAATACAGCCCCATTACCATCGCCTAATGCGAATAAAAACATTTCTAAACTCTTAATTTCTTTCTTTAGCGCGTTTGCTTTTATTAAATTTTCTTCAGTCATAATTTGCTTATTTTATCGATAATTTCGTTTGCTTCCTTATCGGCGTCTTCAAAAGCCGCAGCCCCATCGAACAACCGTTCCATGGCCACAATGACCCGGAATTGAACTAAGGCCATTGAAGCTTCATGCAGCACTTTTTTAAGGGCTTTGTTTTCTTCTTCGAGGTTACTCATAATTTTTTAAAATAGAAATTAGTGGTAATGCTTATTGAAAAATTTTCCTTTGAAATTTCGATGGGATTTTCACAAAAAGACCATTGGCAGATTCCTTCATCTCTTGCAAATAAAGTATGTATTTTATCCCTTATTTCAACCCGGCAATACTTTTTAGCAAAGGGTTTTAACTCGAAAATACTTTTAAAAATATATCCTTTATCAGCTAAAGCCGCCTTTATCATTTCGTCTAATTTATTATTTTGCTGGGCTATTATTCTGCGAATTATTTCTTCTTCACATTCTCCCATAATCAAGTTCTTTTCCTGTTAATGAAAAATATAGGTTTTGGATTTGGTGAACATAAAGGATATGATTGAAATAATATCCTTTAAACCTACATCCTTTTGAAACGAAATTAGTTAATTTATTAAAATCATAACCAAACCTATAGTCTTCAGATAAATCATATCTAGTTCTATAGACTGAATCATAAACAATTTCAAACCCAAATTTCAATAACCATTCTTCGGTCAACGGGATGTAACCGTTTACTGGTTCAAATCCTTCAGGGTCTTCTTCGAGCCATTTCAAGTCCTGCCAATCCAAAGAAGTAGGCAGTATATCCCCTTCAGAGGTTGTGTAGTTCAATAGGTTTCCCGTGCGAAATTCTTTTGCTTCCATAATTAAATATTTTCAGGGAACCAATGGAACCCACCGGCTTTTTGTTGGCGCCCCTTCAGGCATTTGTAAATAGAGGACTGACGGAACCCCGCGTCCGTAATTGATTTGATTGACGGCCAGATTTTCAAAAGGCCGTCGCTATCGTACTGGTAAACTTTAGAGTAACTGTTAATCATTTGGGATGCCCTTTACAAAGATTAAAACGATAGGCAAAATAACGATTGCAAATAAAATAATGTTTCTGATAATTTTTGAAAGTTTCATAATCGAGGGGTTTTTAAAATTAAACATATGCGAATATATATAGTTATAACCTAACAACCTAATTAAATCGAATAAATCTTAAGTAATAACTAAGTTTATTTTATTCGGAAAAGATAACTTCCAATAAATAGGGGCAAAGCGGGCTTAATTTTACGGTTATGGAAGAAGCCCACATCTACGTTTACGGAGAAATTGACGCTTATCAGGATAAACAAGCGGCTGAATATGGATTTGTAAACCTTACCAGCGTTCGGGATCAATACGAGGCCCAAAAAGACGCGAAGAAAGTGATTGTACATATTCATTCCGTTGGGGGCGTAGTCTTCGAAGGCTTCGCGATTCACGACTATTTGAGGAGCTTGGGCAAACCCATCGAAACTAGAATAGAGGGCCTTTGTGCTTCCATTGCCACGGTCATATCACTGGCCGGCGACGTCCGGAGCATGACCGAAAACAGCGATTTCTTCATTCACAACCCTTGGGGGATGGCCGTTGGCGACCGCGCCGAAATGGAAAAATATACTAAGGATCTGGAGCGCCTTGAAAACAAGCTGGCCGATTTTTACGCTTCCAAAACAAGCCTGACCGCTGAAGATGCCCTGGCCCTGATGAAACAGGAAACCACCTTCACGGCGGCCCAAGCACTCGAAAAAGGATTCATAACAGAAACCGCGGCGGCCTTGAAAATCGTCGCGAAATTTGACCCCAATAAAGATTTTACAAACCATAAAAAAGAAGACATGAAAGACAAAAGGAAAGCCTTGACGCTGGTCGAAAAAATCACTGCGTTAATCAAGGGCGACGTTAAGAACAAAATAATCCAGGACGGGAGCGGCACCGAATTGGATTTTATCGATTTGGCAGATACCGAAACCCCGGTAGTAGGGGACAAGGCCGAGGTTGACGGGAAAGCCGCTGAAGGTGATTTCACCATGACGGACGGCGAAGTGTATAAATTCACGGCCGGCGAACTTACCGAGATTGTACCCGTGGCAGACCCGGCCGGAAATGAAGCCTTGGATGCCGCGAACGCGGAAATAGAAAAACTGAAGGGCGAACTGGCGGACGCCAACGCCGCGAAAGATGTTGCTGAAGCCGCAAAAGCCAAAGCCGAAAAGAAAAGCAAGACCACGGCCGCAACACTGGCCCAGGTACAAACAGACGTAACAGCGCTGAAAGCCGAAATCGGGTCGGACTTCGAGACCAAGACCAAGGAAAACAAGCATAAAGAAACCGAAGGCGAAGAAACCAAATCGCGGCCGCTTTTCAAGAACAAAAAACAATAACCACTAAAACCAGCAAAAGATGCTAGATACTTCAAACTTAACCATGACCGCCGAAGAAGCCCAAGGGGTTTCGGAGCTTATCTTCGAGAGAACGATCACCGGCGGGGCGCTATCGGATTTTCACGATATCACCACAGGAATACACCACAAAACGCAGATCCCTTTTATCGGGAACTTGGGCCTTGTAGGTAAGAAACAAACAGGATGCGACCGCGTTATCAATACCGGGACCATTCCGTTGACTGAAAAGTTTTGGGACCCTGAATTGATCGGGGACCGGTTGGCGCATTGTGCGACCGACCTTCCTTCGCTTTTGAAACTCTTCAAAAAAGCGCAACGCATAAATCCTGATTTTTACGACGAAATAGGAACCGAAGCTTTTGGCGTAATTATCGCGAAGGTAGAACAGGCCATGACGAAAATGAGCAATAGACTTGTATGGTTTGGGGACAAAACCGGCGACGACGTAACGGGCGGTGGGGTCATCACCAACGGGACCGACATCACCTACTTTACGATTTTGGATGGTTTGTTCAAACAAATCTTTGCCGAAATCCCTACGACCGCTTCGAATTACGTCGCGATACCTTCCAATGATTATGACGGCGTGGCGGAAATTGCCAGCCTTGAAGTAACCGCTGCGGCAAGTGCCAGCGCGGATGCAAACGTAACATTGGATGGCGCGGGCGTTGCCGTTACATTGGTGAACGCCGACACCCCTACGGAAGTCGCCACGAAAATAAGGGCCGCTACCTTTACGGGATGGACCACGGGCGGAACAGGAACAACCGTAACATTTACAGCGGACGTAATCGGCGTAAAAGCAGATGCCATTTATTCAGCGGGAACAACCGGAGCGACCGGAGTAATGACCACACCGACCCAAGGGGCGAACGTGGGACAGGTATTGCCCGCAAATTCAGCCTTAGGGATCTTTAGAAACATGTTCAACAAAGTAGATTCACGTTTTCACCAGGCCATCGAAGAAGGGGCGCAACCTCAATATTTGGTGACCCGCGAGATTTACCAAAACTACATGGATCAACTGGAAGACAAATCTTTAATTTTCACGCTTGCTGAAGCCAAAGACGGCGTTTCCATGTTGACCTATCGAGGTATTCCGATCAAGGTCAGGAATGACTGGGACAACAACATCAAGGCCTACCAATACAACGGTACTTCTTACAACCTTCCGAACCGTGCCATACTAACGGTTAAGGAAAATATCCCGGTTGGAACGGTTGCCGAAAGTGATTTGACCGCTTTGGATTCTTTTTATGACAAAGTGACCAAAAAGAATTACATAGATTTCGATCTTAAACTGGACGTGAAACACCTTTTAGACTATATGACCGTGGCCGCTTATTAATAGCGGCTTCGGCCTTTAACCTTATAAAATTATATAGATATGGGATGTGCAACCGATAGAATATCAGCCGATTTATTGGCTGATTGTAACAACTTGACGATTTCAGGAATCGAGGCCGACGTGGTTTTGATCCCGCTTTCGCTGATAGACAAGACCGCCTCCGTTTTGGACCCGACGAACAACCTTTTGTGTACCAATTTGGTACTGAAGGCGGACAGCGTGGGACTGAAATTGGAGGGGATCAAACAGCTCAACGGATATAACCAGGAGTTTGTTTTAGGGGACAGTCAGACCCCCGACAAATGGAGGCACGTATTTTCGGGCGTTATCATGACCCCTTCGACCGCGAACCGGTCCGAGGCTTCCAAAATGACGAAGGGCGAAAGCTACGTGATCGTGGTCAACAAGAAATACAAGGGGGCCGGTAGTGCCGACGCCTTTTTGATTTTGGGATATGAAGCGGGCCTTTACGTGACCGAAATGACGGAAAACAGCCGCGAGAACAACGCCGCGATTTTGTTCACGCTTTCAAGTTTGGATGAAATGCTCGAGAACGACATGGCCAAAAACCTATTGGACACCGATTACGATACGACCTTAACAGCGTTTACTAATATGTTCGTTCAAGGACCGGCCGTATAATGCGGGATTGGTCAAAAATAGCACCGGAAACCGTCTTTACCGGAAAGAGTGAGGACGGTAACCGCTATTTGAACGAATTTTTGCGCGACTACAAAACCGCCTTCAACCCTGCGATTATAGAGGCGGGATGTCGAAGATGTTTAAACGATTACTATTCAAAACTAACTCAATCACTTCACAAAATGAAAACAGTTAAAACCGCTTACAAACTGAAAGCCAAATACAACGGCATTCCCTTGAAATTCGGGTCCCGCATCCAGGTTTCAAACACCAATTTAACGGATGCTTTGGCCGAGGAACTGATCAAGAACCACCCCCGAGGCGCGGACCTCTTCGAGATTGTCCCGGAAGCGAAGGAAGTCACGGTAAAAAGCCTGATGGAAGACCACACGCGGGCCGAGTTGAACGCAAAAGCAAAAGATTTGGGATTTGACACCACCACTTTAAAAAGCAAGAGGGATGTAGCCAAGGCGATTTTAGCACACTAACCTTTTACTTTTTGAATTATGCGGAACATAGCTGCAAGTATATACAAGATCTTCAACAAAACGCCGGACTTTGACAAGACGGCAAAAGTCTTTTTTAACGGCGAAGATAATAACTACCCAAATCAAGTTGAAAACGGCATAGTGAACAGCGTGACGGCTTTTCGTTGCGCGTCGCTGATGGCTAGCTTTATATCAGGCAAAGGATTTGGCCCGGACCTGAACGGCCTGATCGTGAACAAGAAAAAAGGCACCACGCTTTTAAGGCTCAACCAGAACATTGCCAAGTCGATAAGTAGACATAGGGGCGCTTTTATCCATGTGAATTTCGACGGGAATTTAAACGCGAAAAATTACACCGTATTGCCCTTTGACGATTGCCGATTGGGCAAAAAAGACGACGACGGACACAGCGGGAAAATCGTTATTTGTTCCAATTGGAACGACCCGAAGAAAGTAAAGGCCGCGAAGAAAATAGACGTTTACAATGATATCAAAGGCGTTATAGAATCACAGGTGAAGGCCGCGGGGTCTTTCCGGGAATATAACGGGCAAGTCTTATACCTGAATTTAGATGACGACCTGACCTATCCTTTATCACCTTTGCACCCGGCTTTAAAGGACGCCGAAAGCGAACGTTTATCTTCAGTATATAAACATACTTCACTTAAAAAAGGATTTTTCGGCAAAACGCTGATCGTGACCCGGCCGCTGGTCAATAAATTCGAGCAAGACGAAGCCGAAATAAACAAACAGGAAACCGCGCAAAGCGATTTTAAAGAAACTATTAAACAATTCATAGGTGCCGAAAATTCGGACGGCGCGCTCCACTTGGAAATGGACTTTGAAGATGCCGAAATAGACAAACAGATTTTATTTAAAAATATAGATTCAAATATTAACGACAAACTCTTTAAATTCACTGAAGATTCGGTCGCCGATAATATACGCATGTGTTTTAACAACGTACCGGCCGCCCTTATTTCGGCCGCTGATAATTCGCTATTTGGTGCCAGCGGAGAATCAATAGCACAAATGCGGGAATTCTACCAGGACCAAACCAGCGACGAACGCATGGTATTGGAACAAGTCGTGAACCAGCTTTTAAAGAACTTCACGACCCCACAGGAAAACATTAAAATAATGCCGCTTTATGCCGCAGTAGTGGCGCCGGTCAAAGATCCCGACGAAGCACGGAGGCAAGCCCAGGCGACCCTTAAAGGAAGCGTCGGTGGGGTTACGGCCTTGCTTACCATACAGCAAAGCGTTGCGGCCGGCACGACCGACCGAAGCGCGGCCATTGCGATCATTACCGAAATATACGGGATAGATGCGGTCAAAGCGGCCGAAATGTTAGGAAACCCAAAAACAACAACCAATTAAAACCGAACAATATGGCAATAGTTAACAATGGCACAAAAGTAAACTTAGGCGCGGGACAAATCCCTTCAGGATATACGCTCCCGGTCGTTACCGATTTCACGGATCACGAATACAAAAGGGAATTGACCTTAGACGTACTGAAAGCGACCGTGCAAAACGCGGACAAAGCGATCACCTTGGACAATATTTTAACGGACGTCGTGATAGGCGTGAATAAGCAGGTGACCGATATCCTGACCGCTGATTTGGTGGGGACAAACACGGTCGAGGCTTTTTCAGAACTTGTATTTTTGGGCCACAATGTACAGCCGACGGCATACAGCGATTTTCTGAACGATACGGCCGTTTCGTACAAAGTCAAAGTAGTGGTGTATGTAAAAACCGTTTAAGATGCTGATAGATAAAGCCGAAATAATAAAGCACCGCGAGATCAGCAAGGCCGTGCGGGACGACAAAATAAACCCGCACATCACAGATGCCGAAGAACTGGATTTAGCCCCTTTGTTGGGTGAATTGCTTTATAACGCGATAGCGACGACCCCAGGGGACCATGCCGAACTATTGGAAGGCGGGGCCTACGCGGTTGACGGGGTTACTTATACCCAACCGGGTTTAAACAAGGTTTTGGCGATTTTCGCCTATTCGCGCTACATATTGTTCGGTTCGTTCACAGATACGGCCTTCGGCTTTGTGGAGAAATCGAACCAAGACAGCCAGCCAGTTGGAGGCAGCAGCAAAAAAACGATCTACACAAAGGAGCGCCAGACCGCCGAAGCTTATTTTTCGAAAGTCGGGCTTTACCTGACGCGCAAAGATTATACGAACTGGAATAGCTGCGACCGGCCAGCATCTTCAGGTTTACGAATTTCTAAAATAACCCTCTAAATGATAGCGACCTTTCTAACCGTAACGGCCGACAAATTCAGTTTGAACGGCGTCGAAGTTTTTAAAATCTTCATTCCCATTTTATCGGGAAACAATGTAAAGGTCGTGAATGCTTTTGACGGGCAAGTGGTATTGCTCCCAAACACCAATTTTGCCGATGTGCAAGTCAACGGGACGACCTTTGCCAGCGCTTTATTGCTTGTAAATGCCTTGAACAGCGTTATTTATTCACGGGCGACCGTGGAGGGCGTGGGGGCTTATATCGGCGTATCTTCTATACAGGGAAACGCCTTGACCAATGGGCCCGACGGCGGCCCGTACTTTGATGAACGCCTTTTGGAACAGACCGCAGCGAACAAACACGGCATTATTTCCTATAATTCGGGCTTTGTTTCTGGATTCGGTTTTAATATGTCGATGAAATACGATTTTTTCGGGACCCGTTTTGAGGCAATCAACCAACCGATAACCTTGGATGCACCACCTACAACTACCGACTGGTCCCGCTTTGATGTGGTGGTGGGTAATAGCGCCGGTACCATTGAAATAATCAAGGGGACCGCCGCCCTAAGCCCTGAAAAGCCGGTAGTAGATCCCGATACGCAACTCGAAGCGACCTTTTTCCAGGTCAAAAACGGGCAAAGCGCCCCTGAAGGGGTCACGGGAACGACGATTTACGGCGAAACCGGGACCGCCCCGGAATTCGAAGCGGCGGCCAGCGGCGCCAGCGTTGCGATAAACAGCGCGGCGGCCAGTCAAAGCGGGAATTACAGTATCGAAATGACCGCCGTGGTGACCGGGGACAATGTTTCATTTGTAAAAACGGTGCCAGTTGATGATGTAAAAGAAATTTCGTTTTACATAAAAAACAAAGCCGAGGCAATAGAGTTAAACCCGTTGGACCTTCTTATCACAGGGAACAAAACAGCCGGGGCCATGACCATTTATCAGGGAAATTTGAACGACGCCGGTTATGATAGGTTGAATATAACCGACTGGCAATTTATCAGCATACCGGTAAACGCCGGAGAACTTATCGAGATCACTTCGATACAAATACGGGCCAATAACGACAATGGGAACGGCTTTTTTATAGATACCGTGAATTATATCAGCGGAACCCAAAGTGCGGCGGACGTATTTCAAAATGAAGTCTTAATCGCACTATCGCAAATTAGAACGGACTTTGCGGCGGCCGATATTCTGAAAGCCAACGTGTCCGATGTTGTTACCAAGGAAGAATTTACAAGGATTTCATTCGGTGACACCCCCGATATTTATAATGTGTACTATATCCCAGGGGTGAACGACGATTATTCCAACCTTGAACTAGAATTGGAAGGTTCGTCTTACAACATCATAAGGACGGCTACAAATGGATTTAGGTTCGTTGTGGATGCCACCGACACTTCTTTTGACCTTGAAGCGGTTTCATTGATAGCACGGGCTATTACAGGATTCCCGGACAATATGCCCAAAGTGGGATATGTCCAAATGCAGGACATTGTATTTGAAACACAGGTAGGGGCATATAAAATTTACAGCGGCGGAACGAATTGGGACGCTTCCATAAATACCGCTGCAAAATGGGATGAATTTGTGATTACCTTGAAACGATGGAAATTACCCATTTTTGAACTAGCTTTAGGAAATCCAGATACGGATGGAAAACTACTAGAAAGTACTATTGCAGGGGTAAGAACTTGGACTAATCCCACATTAAAGAAAATATATAAAGATATAAATGCAGCCACTTATACTTTAACCACAGGCGATGCTACGGAATATTTGTTTTTTAGAAGTACAGATTGCGTAGTAACTATACCCTCTGGATTTTTTAACGATGGAGAGGAAATAGATGGGGTTTGTTTTAGTGCCTCACAAATCAGCTTTGTAAATGATGCGGGTTTTCCTCAGATAGTTACTCAGGATAATAAATCGGTAGTACTATTAACAGGGGGTAAATTCAAGATAAAGTTCAGGAATGATTTAGATGCAGCAATAATTACGGGGGATTTAGTAAGCACTATAAGCCCTTTAACAGATACTATTTCCTTTGCAATGAGTAATACCACGGGAGATTTGGTTGCGGGGGATGTGGATTCCTTTCACGCCCCTTACAACTTTAATTTCAGCACTTTTTGGCCCGGAGTAAATACAGCGCCAACGGGTTCGGCATTAGTTGTTGATGTGAAGATAAACGGGGTTTCTATTACATCTTCAAAAGCAATTATCGATGCAGGGGAATTTACATCATTGACGGGAACCGCCCCTGTTTTAATAACTACAACCGTTTTAAAAGGTGATTTGATTACCCCCGTTATTTCCCAAACGGGAAGCATAGAAACAGGGAAATCATTGAAACTTTATTTGGAAATAATCAAAAACTAACAACTAAACAATAATTATTATTATGAGCGCACCATCCGTACTTATCAGAAAATTTTCAGAGCAACCTTCAACATGGGCAGCAGGAACGCCACAGGTTTTTCCTGTTTTGGCATCTGCTAAAATAACATTGGTGCAAGTCAATGGAATAGCACTTCTAAAAGAAGATTGGAAGATAAAAGCATATAATGAAATCGAGGTTTTAAGTCCCTTAGTTGATGGAGATATAGTTAATTCAGTAGTTGAGGGTGGAAAATTGAAAGACGCCCCATGGCCTAATTCTGACATGAGCCCCGTAATTGGCTTAGAGCCTGATTTGGAATGGTTCTTAAAATACGAACCTTTTGCATCTCCTGATTATGATAGTAGGATTTGGATTTTGGACGTAACAGAATCGGTAACAACTGAAAAACACCCTGACTATCCAAATATAAACACATATAAGCGTACTTATGCAACAAATAAAAGACTTGATAAAGATATCAATTTAGCTATTGACAATGCCGAGGTTTCCGCCAATGACAGTCTAATAGATTATAGGACTGACCAAAAGTTGTTTATGGTAGGATTGAGCGCACTTGGAAACAAAGTGGATGGACTTGCCCTGAACGCTGAACAAACATCAATATTGGAACAGATAGATACTTATAACGTGAACATCTGGAAGAACGATGCAGAGAAAAAATTAAAGAAAGACCAAGTGAGCAATGGGCAAGAGCCGAACATCGACGAGGGATGGGAGCGTGGAACAAACCCGGTAATATAATGCCTTATGGCAGAGAAAAAAATCGACCCAAAATTCAATATCTATGAAACCTATACGACCATGAACATATTAAACCCGTACAGATTTGGAGTTAATGATGGTTTAGGTTCAGAAACAGTGGTTAACGGAAGCTTTGATAGTAGTGATATTAGTGGATGGACTCCTTTAAGTGGGGCGCAACTTTCTTGGGATAGTGGAAGATTAAAAATTTCTACATCAGGAAGCGACACTTTTTGGGGTGCAAAAAATTCGCACAGCTTTGAGCCGGGTTCTGATTATCAACTTTCCTTTGATATAGAAGTGCCTCCGAGTTCCGTAAACATAACTGTTTACGGATCTGGGGATGGTGCTAAGGTTTTTAATATAACAGAAAGTGGTAGCTATTCTTATTTAATCCCAAATGTTACATCTATTCTTGAAATAGTTTTAAAAACAAGTTCAGGCTTTACTGGGGCTTTTTGGCTAGACAACGTATCAATAAGAAAAGTGTTATAAAACTAACAAAACCAGCAAGCATAGAATGGAACAAAAACAATCTAAAATGAAAACACTAAAGAACCCTTATTCAAAATAAATAATTATGAACCCACTAAAAAAGTATTTCAGCAAAGAGAGAACGCACCTTCAATTATTGCCTATCGTATTGATACCGATGCTATTTATAATCATGGGCGCTTACTTAATATTTGGATAATTATGAAAAAACTACCCCTCTTACTATTGTTCCTAACGCTGACCCTATCGGCGCAACAAGTGAAGTTCACGGGAACCGCAGAACCGATATTAAAGGAACTCCTCAAGGATTTTCATCAATCAGCCAGATATGCGAAGGTGGGAAACATAAAACAACTCGATTCCGTCCGGACTTATTTGTTCGTAAAAGCCGACCTCAATATGCTGGGGGAAATATCCCCCGATGGCAAGACCATTTATTTGAACGAAGAGCTGAGGGAATTCGAGCATTTGACCCGTATAATCCTGTTCAGGCAGATAGGTAAGATATACGGATTGAAAGACAGTAAAAGGAGCCAGGAAATAATGGGCACGAATTGGCAGATAAACGTAAAGAACGAATGGCACGCAGAGAACCTGGCGACCCGTGAATGGTTCGACCGGCATTTCTTCGAGGCGTTACAGAAACGAGCGCCCCTGGAAAAACGATTATAAAAATGAAAAAATACTTGTTCATATTGCTATTATTGACAGCTTGTTCCAAGGATGCCCCTATTTTTCAGCCTATCGACAACCATGTAAATACGTGGACGGATGGTGTGATTCCTTTTGGGTTTACCGAGAACGTTTCACGGGCGCATAAGGATATCATCTATAAAGCAATGGAAACTTACGAGGGCTTTTTAAATGTTGATTATGTGGAATATGAGATAAGTGAGTTGTTAAAATTAGAACATGGCTTATTGATAAAATATTCCGGAGCGGTGCAAAGTTCTTTATTTCCCTTTGGGCTGCCTGATTATATTGCAGATTTCAGGGTTGGAGCTATCGAATATTTCAATGAATCGGTCGCACTGCATGAACTAGGTCATAACCTTGGCAGGGAACACGAACATCAATTGGCAAATGCCCTTGATAACATAACAATTGATTACGATAACATAGATCCTGAATGGGTGGGTAATTTTACATTGGGAGAAACCATCTTTTTAACTGAATTTGACTACCGTTCCAATATGATTTACGGAAGTTTTGATGCGGCCTTGGATAACAACAAACCCGTATGGACGGATTTTAAAGGAAAGACCTTTGAACCATCACCGATATTAACCGAGTTGGATAAACTCAAATACATTGAATTATATGGAAAAGCTACTTTTTAACATCAACTCTACTTCCTGGTTTCACACCTTCAATGGCAAGGTTGTAAAACTGGAAGTCTTTTATTTACTTATGAGTGCAGCCGCTTTTTTGGGTGCAATCGGAATCGGTTACGAGGGATCGAACGGAATAGACTACGGGTTTTTCTCCCTGATTATGATCCTGCCGTTTCTTATTCTTGTGATACAATATTTGCTTTATTCAGAATTAGCAGATGAAGCTCCACAGGAAGTAATATCACACTTCTGGAAAACGGAACTTTGGCGAATGAGAGATCCCGGGTTTGCAGATTATTACAAATTATGGCCTGATGCAAAATACCGATTGGAAGTATTGGAAAAACGATGGCTTGAAACTTACGGAGAAAATACAGCTTACACAATCAGTAACGCCCCTTGGATTCAAAAGGGCAGAATAGTGATATTGATAGGTGCAGCCGTTTTAGGGTTGTTCATTGGTATAGTGGTTTGATATCTGACAAAGAAATACAATCCTTTTGGAACGGCTTTTACTGGCTGATGATCCGATGGTTTGCAGTTTCTTTATTTGGGTTCTTTTCAGGCGGTTTGTTTGTCGCATTTGTTTTAAAGTATAACTGCAAAGTAAAGTTTAAATTCTGGTGGCTCAATGACACAGAAGATGGAGATTTTAAATATGGTACAGGCTTTTTTAATGTGATAAAATGGTGGTTAAGGAATCACAGTTGGAATTATATAAGACAATTTAAACCGGGATGGGACGCAGGAGAAGCTGATGAATTTAAGACCATAAAAAACACGGTCAAGGGCAACCGATGGAGAAGGGCGAGCAGGGAAAACCCCGGAACAAAACACATCGCTTATAAAATTGACGGTAAAACATATTGCCAATGGAGTTATGCAAACAAATTAATGTCAATACAATTAGGCGGTGGCAGCGAGTACCGTCTTAGAATGAAATTTTAATCCCCCTCACAATGACCCCAGAATTCATAGAAAAATATTTGCCATCGATTATCACAGGACTTGTGGGATTGAGCGCATGGATATACGAGCGGCGCACCAAGAACGCCAAACTTCAACAAGTGGAAGCAGACGCCATAAGCGGGATGCAAGGGGCTTACAGGACGTATGTAGATGACAGCAATGTAAAATATGCCGAATTAAAGAAGGATATCGAAGCTTTGCAAGGTCAGTTGTTCAGCGTGCAAGGGGAGGTATTAAGGCTTCAAAAAGAAGTGGTGATATGGAAGGGCAAATACGAGGATTTAAAAGAAGAAATGAGTTTGAACGGAGTGAACAAAACACCAAACAACGGCACGAAATGAAAATAGCTTATATAATCGGGCATAGCCCGGACAGCCCCGGCGCCTGGTCCCCTTTTCTGCATCAGAACGAATATTTCTATAATTGTGAAGTGGCCGCCTACCTTTCCGGTCTTGGTGATATCTACCACAGGCCGGACGTAGGGGGTTATAAAACACAGATGCGGCTTTTAGCTGAAGAAATCAACCCGAAAAATTACGATTTGGTCGTGGAACTGCATTTCAACGCTTTCAACAAACAGGCCCAGGGCGTCGAGGCCGTCGCTTTTCCGGGGTCTTCAGCAATTTACCATGGCGCGAAATACTGCGAGGCCGTCGCGAACGAATACGGCATGGACAATCGCGGGGTCAAGATAACGAACAGGAACGGGCGCGGCTATTGGTTTTTGAAATACATGAAGGCCCCGGGGCTTATATTGGAGCCTTTTTTCGGGGACAGCGAAGGCGCCGAACTTTTCGAGAACCAGGCGAAATACGCCGATGTCATCAAACGGGTTTTTTGCGAATAAAAAAAGCCCCTCAATGAATGAAGGGCTTTTAAGTCAACTCGCAAAAAGTTAATTAATACAATCTAGAACCGTAAAGGTATAAAAAAAATGATGAACAACCTGAAATTTTATATCATGGCCGCTTTGTTTATCGCTGTCCTTACCTTTGCCGGGGTCACGATTTACGACCAGGCCCAGGAACTCAAAGCGCAAAAGGCCGCCTTCGGGATATTCAAGGCAGAAAACGAAAAGCAGCGCGAAACCATATTTAAAAATATAGATTCTTTAAAAACCGAAGACCGCGCCCTCGATGCCGTCATAAAGGAAGCCGCCGGGGCCCGCAAAGATCAGGAAATGAAATTAAGTCAATTAAAAAAGGATTATGAAAAAACTAATTTTAATAATTTTAATAATGACAGCCTGGCCCGCTATTTCGCAGACCGCAGGAGACAGCGTGAAAGTCGCTCGAATTGATGTTATCAGTGCGGCCGAAGAACTTGAAATTTATGACCGCCTTTTGCTTATAAACGATTTGACCAGCGGGATCATTACCAGCTATGGAGAAGAAAACACCGCGTTAAGACTTCATGCCGAAGCAAAGACCGCGCAAATTGAGTTATTAAACCACGCTTATAAGTTATTGAACACCCAAAACCAAGCCCAGGAAGCCCAGGGCAGGCGCAAATTCGGGTTAACCGAAACTTTGGTTATATTGGTTGCCTTCTTATCGGGATCCTTCGTTACAAGCCTTTAAAATACCTCTTTACTAATTAAGATTTTAAGCCTGTTTTTAATTAAGCGGGCTTTTTTATGAACTTTTATCGCAAAACATTTGTTATAACTAAATAAAAGTTTATATTTGGCATAGCAAAAACAATTAATCAATACAAATCTTATGGAAATCACCCCCCACCTTACCCCCGCTGAACTCGCAACCGCGAAATTTAAAGCCGCTTCTTTGTTGCTTAAAATCAAATCGTTTGACAATGAAATTTTGGCCCTTGTTTATATCGAGCATGTATTGGCCGACTTTTCGAACGATGCCTACAAGAACAAATTCTTAACGATTTACCACGCTTTAGAAGATAAGAAACGAAGCCCCGCGCTTCAGGTTATTTTTAAACGAATGACCTTAAAGAAATCTATTTTAAATTATTTTTCCTCGCTGAACTACCAAAAAAGCCCGCTGCGGGATGCGATACATAACGCCCGCGCCGTATTTCAATCTTCACAGTATAACGCTAAAACAATTATAAAATGAAAGAATTTAAAGGAACAAAAGGAGAATGGAAGCTAGATTTAAAAATGTTCAAACAATCGTCTAAAACTCCAATTGCTAGTTGGATAACCATTAGGAATGATGGTAGAAATTTAGCAGAAGTAAAAGGGTCTCATTGTAAAATAAAAGACCGTAAGTGTTTAAAAAACGCCAAACTAATAGCCGCCGCCCCGGAATTACTGGAAGCCCTGCAAGAATTAGTTTTTGTAAATAGCCATCCAGGAGATTTAGGGTTGGCGGGAATAGATGCGATGGCAAAAGCAGAAAACGCAATTAACAAAGCCTTAAAATGAAAACAGCAAAATTCGTGCAATGGGTTATCATGTATTTAATCCTTACTTCTTTTATATTTTCAATTGGGATCACCTTAATAAAGAATTCAATATGACATTTTTAAACTATTGCCTAAAGACGATCGCGGAACTGGAAGCGGAAAACGCCCGGTTAAAAGCCCAACTTACTAACCTTGTAAAATCGAACTAATGGACTACTCAACCGAAAGATTAATCAGCGACGAATTGGCCCGGCAAAAATGGCACGAAAAAAACAAGCGCCCCCGGATTCAAAAAGAACCTAAAAAAGTGTACTCACATAATTTAAACAATTAATACAATGAAAACAGAAAAAGCGAAAGCACCACAAACCTTCGAACTCGCAAAAGTAAAGGTTCAAAATTTACCGGAATTGCAGGGATGGAAAGACCGCGCGAAAAAAGTGATAAAGGAAAACCCTTTTATCAAGATCGAGGATTCGAAAAGCTATGAAAGCGCGAAGAAATCCCGGACCAACCTGGTAAAATTCAGGACGGAATTTCAAGGGCAAGATAAACTGATCGCTTCAACCCTCAGAAACATCAGGAAACAAGCCGGCGAATTTATGGAAGGGGTTTTATCGGAAACCAAACCAAAGGAAGAAACCCAACAAATTGAAGTGACCCGGTACGAAAACATAAAAGCAGTCGAAGCCGAAGAAAAACGATTAAAAGAAGAAGCCCGGAAAAAAGAAATCCAGGACGGGATAAACGAAATCTTCAACACTTATTCCGAATCCCTTGAAGAAGCTAAATTTGCGGATTTAAAAAGATTAAACAGCGAATTCGAATATTTGGAAACCGCCGACCGCGAAGACTTCGAAGATTTTGAATGGTTGTATCTGGATAAACTGGACGGCGCCCGGTTGCAACTTCAGAAAACCGAAGCCCGACTGGAAAAAGAAGAAGCCGACCGGACCGAACGCGAACGCCTGGAAGTACAAAACACCCGGTTAACTGCTTTATTACCGGTTAATAAGCACGGCGCCGACGTTGATATGGCGACGCTTTGGGCTTTAAGTGAAACCGAATTCGGTATTATACTTGAAAAGAAAATAGCTTTAGCCCAGGATGCTATCGACGCCGAAACAAAACAAAAAGCTGAAGAAGCCAAAACCAAAGCCGCCGCCGACAAAAAGCAAGCGGCCCAGGATGCTGAACTCAAAGAACTTCGCGAAATGAAAGCTCAAAATGAAGCCGCCGCCGCGAAAAGAGAAGCCGACGAAAAAGCAAAGGAACAAGCTTTATTAGCAAAGGAAAAAGCAAACGAAGACAAAAAAGCCGCGATACTTGCCGAAGCTGAAGAAGCCGAAGCAAAAGAAAAAGCCGAGGCCCGGGCCGAAATCGAAGCCAAAGCAATAAAAGCCGCCGAAGCCAAACGGTTGAAAGCCCTGCAACCCGACAAAGCGAAACTTTTATCTTTCTTAGCTTCTTTAAAATTTACAGAGGGATCACCAGAAAATTTAAAAAGTACTGAAGCTAAAGATTTGTTAGAAGATTTTATTGTGAATATTAGCACGGTGGAATCTAATTTCATGAATGATATAAACGATTTGAAATAATGGAAAAGAAAAAAACAGGGCTTTCGGTAGTAGAAAGCCTGGATGCGCAAGTGGTAAATGTAATAGGCAGCGCCGAAATACAGGGATTTGAAAAAGCCTACAAGGTCGCCACGGCAATCGAAACCCTGCAAGGTCTTTTGACCTCTGAATATATGGCCCCTATCATGAAATTGCAAGGGAACCGCTTGGGATTCAGGACGGACCAGGACCAAAACAACGGCTATTCCGAAGCGGTCGTTAAAAATTGCCTTATTGAAGCCGTATTGATGGGAGTGCAACCGGTCGGGAACCAATTCAATATCATTAAAGGAAATACCTACTTGACAAAGGAAGGCTTTGGTTATTTGTTGAAGAAATTCCCGGGGCTCAATTACAAGATCGTTTCCGAATTGCCCCGCGTGAACAAGGGGGGCACCGGGGCGGCCGTTACAATGAAGATTTCCTGGAGCATCGACGGCGGCGAACCGGTACACCAGGATATCGAGATCCCCATAAAAGTGAACAACGGCATGGGCACGGACGGGATATTGGGAAAGGGCAAACGAAAGGCCCGCGCATGGTTACATGAAAGGCTCACGGGGACTGAAATAACCGACGGGGACATTACGGACCTGGACCGATTGCCGGCCGCTAAAATAGCATCCCTAAGCCCGGCCGAACTCGAAGCAAGCGAAACCGCCGAAGAAATAAGCCGCGCCCTGGAATTCATCAAAAAACAAACCACCACCGAAGGACTGGAAGGCGCGCGCGCTTTTTGTGAAACCACCGGAGGCGAATTATTGATAGCTTTTAATTTAAAATTAACAACCTTAACAGATGCAAAGTAAAAACCAAACCACCGATTTTAAAAATTATCTTTTCCGTGCGCATAGTGTAGGACGTTTAGCCGTCGGGCTTAACCCCGGACTGACCGATAAACAGGAAATAGAAACCGCCCGCCTATTGGACAAACAAGACGCCGGGAACATAACCCCAAAGCAAACGATCACTTTAGGCCAATTTATAGCCAAACGCGACGCGAAGCCCGAACTTTCAAAAGGGGTCAAAACTTTTTTAGAGGAACTTTGGGCCGAAGAAGTATTCAACCGCCGCGAAAAAATCGAGGGCAAAAAACTCGAAAAAGGAACCGTCGTGGAAAGTATCAGCTTTTCGTTATTTACACGGGTTTCAAAAGAAAACGTATTGTTTCTGAAGAACGCCAAACAGTTTAAAAATTCGTTCTTCAGGGGCACCCCCGACAACGCGCAAATCAAAGTCAGGGACATCAAATCAAGCTGGGAACTGAAGACCTTTAAAATGTTCGACAAAGAAATTACGAACAGCCTTTATAAATGGCAGCTCCAGATTTATATGGATCTTGTGGGACTGGATAAAGCACAGCTTATTTATTGCTTAGTCGATACGCCCTTCAACCTGATCGACGACAAAATAAACAGCCTAAATTACAAATATGATTTTTCAGATAGCAACGGCGACCTGACCGAAGATGGGCAAGCCTTAGCGGTTGAAACGATTAACCGAATGGTATACACCTGGGACGGATTGAAAGCCTACTGCGACCGCCCCAATGCGAAATATACCATAAAATTAGAATGGTTCGAAGAGCAGTTTAAGGAAATCCCGGAAAAGGCCCGCGTTACGATTATCGAAATCGAGCGGAACGAAGACGACGTGAAGGCCATGAAGGCTCAAATAATCCTGGCCCGTAAATTCATGAACGGCTTATCTTTGGACCTGGCCGAAAAAATCGCTTAATGGCCGATATGAAGGAAATCGAAGCGTATTTCAAGGCCAACCCGCCCGGCGAAAAACCCTTTAAAATGGACCGGGCGACCGTTATAATCAATCCTAGGGCTTTCGTCGATAGCAATTTGTTTTTATTGAAGGCGGCGGCCGGGAAAACCAACGACGAAAAACGGGCCTTGAAGCCTTATTTTGACAGACTAGAAAAATTTTATAATTTAAAGACTAACAATTAAATATTTTAAAAATGGCAAACATCAGTATTAATCTCAATTTGAAACAATTGAAACACGTAGAGCGCGAATTCAAGGGCGCCGATGGCAGTAAAGTAAAATGCCTTGTTATCCCGGTAAAAGAAAACAATTTCTTCGAGGGAGAAAAAGGGATGTATTTGGACTTAACGGCCATCGAGATTAAAAACAAGGTTGGCAATAGCAAGGACACGCATCTTGTAAAACAAAGTTTGGAAAAAGAATTGTACAACTCCATGAGCACCGAAGAACAACGGGCCATGCCGATTTTGGGAAATGCGATCCTTTGGGGCAAACGGGAAGCGGAGCCGAAAACCACCCAAACGCTTTCAGACAGCGCGGTTGAAAAGTACGACGAAGACTTTGATGATCTTCCGTTTTAGGATGGCGACCTACCAAACAAGCGATGGCCAGCGGGTCGAAAAATCGGTGATCGATAGAAGGACCCGCGAAGCCAAAGCGAAGCGCCTGGAATGGCAACGGAACGAACATGGGTACAATTTCTGCGAGGACCAAAGCGACGGCCATATTTGCGGCCATAACGGGGCCGGTACTTACTTGGATTGCAGCCATGAAATATCGGTTAACGAATGCCAGAAAAGCAAACGAACGGAACTCGCATGGGACTGGCAAAACAATATTTTGATACGGTGCAGGATGCACCACAAAAAACACGACAAAAATTAAACCCCTCAATTATGCAAACAGACATTTATTTTCAATCACAGCCAGGAAAGGACGTCATGTCACAGGTATTGGACCATCTACAAAAGAAAACATTGACCACCTGGGAAGCGATCACCCTGTACAATTGCACCCGGTTAAGCGCGTATATCCATATCCTGAAGGACCGGGGCCACAACATCACCAGCACCTGGAAGCACCACAACGGGAAACGCTTCACGGAATATAAATTGATATGATGCCCGACAATGAGTTTCCCTTGTTCGTCGAAAGCCATAATTTGATGGAGAACCACGTTTACATCTTCAGGGAGAACGGCCGGCAAATCGCTTTTGATTTGAGCAGGATAGGGCTGACCCCACGATGGGACGCGCTGACCTTGGAAGAAAAACGATACCTGAAAGTAAACTACAAATAATCTTATAGGGGAAAACCCGTATTTTTGGGAATAAAAAATGTATATTGGCAGTATCGATTTAACAACCCTGCGAAACCCCAAATGAAGCAGGGTTTTTTACCACTAAAAATAGTAACATTAAATTAATAATAAATGGAATCAAAGACCACATCACAGGTGATAATGCTCAGGCAGCGATACACCGACGAAGAACTATGCAAGAAAATAGGCATAGGCAAACCGACCTTTTACAGGCGTTTAGGACTGCACAACTGGAAGGTTGCGGAGGTATTCATAATAGATAAAATGAAATAAATATAAACCCCACAAACTCCCCCAAAAATGGCAGAAAATAAAACATCATTTATACTTTATGAAGATAGTATTGATGTTTGGGAAGAATTGACAGATGAAGATGCGGGTCAATTAATCAAACATTTATTTAGATATGTGAATGACCAAAACCCGGAAACAGTCAACCCGATGGTTAAACTTGCTTTTATCCCGATGAAGCAACACCTAAAAAGGGATTTAAAAAAGTATTCAAAAAAAGCAGACGAACGGAGCGTTTCAGGTGTTGTTGGTAATTTAAAGCGCTGGCATCCCGATATTTACAAAAGAATATTAAGCAAAGAAATAAGCATAGAAGAGGGTCAAGACATCGCTAATGATCGCAAACCATCGCTAAGCGATAATAGCGATAAAGAAAAATCACTAAGCGACGTTCCTATCGCTGATAGTGTTAGTGTTAATGATAGTGTTAATGATAGTGTTAATGATAGTGTTATAAAAAAAGAAAAGGCTATTGAGCCTAAAGTAGTTTTCCCTTTTACAAGTAAAAATTTTAAAACCGTTTGGGAAGGCTATAAAAACTATCGCAAAAAGAAAAATTCTAAATTCAGCTTTGCAAATGTGGATTCTGAAAACAGAAAATTGGTAGAACTGGAAAACCTATCAGGCAAAAACGAACTAAACGCTATTAAGATCCTTCAGCAAACCATCGATAACAATTGGAGCGGTTTCTTTCAATTAAAAAACAATGCAGTAATAACCCCGCAAAATCAAAAAGTGCGGGACAAAATCGCAAAATATGATTAAACACACATTGGCAGAATCCATTGAAAAATTGAGAAAATTGAACGGTGGGGGCGAAGTAGAAAAAACGGTGCATCCTGTTTACCCTGGACTTAGGAAACAAAAAGAACCCGTTAAATACGTCCTTACAAAATCGGTTTTATGGAAACTTTTTAAATTCTATTCGCCTAAAAATTACGTGGTGAACAAAGAAAACGAGAAAATTATTTTCACCGTGCTGAGGTATTTTTTGAAAGATGAAAATTTCAATGAATTCGGGAAAATAAAAAACACGCCGAACCTGGATAAAGGCTTATTGATTTACGGACCTAACGGCGTGGGAAAATCCCTGTTATTCGATATCTTAAAAAAGGTAGGTAAGGAACTGATAACGAAAAAGAATTGCAGCGACCTTTGGTTTAACGCGATATCTTCAGGGTCTTTTGTGGATCAGTATATGAGATCAGCCGGGGACCGGGAAAACGTAGAAGTATTCGATATTAAAACATATTATACCGGAAAATTATATATCGACGATTTGGGATTCGAAAAGAAAGCGTTCAACAAAACAGAACTCTTTGGCGAAATCCTATTCGAGCGCAACCGGGACAATGCGAAAACCTACGCGACCACCAATTTAAAACCCTCAGAACTCACTAATAAATACGGAGAACGCATAGGCGACCGACTGCCTGAAATGTCCAACATCATCGAATGGAACGGCGAAAGTTTTAGAGATTAAACCCCCTTAATTATGAAAAAAATATATATAGCCGGGAAAGTTACCGGCCTTTGTCCAGAAGTGACCGCCGCGAAATTTGCGACTGCTGAAGCCGAAGTTAAGGCCGCCGGTTTCGAAGCGATAAACCCCCTTAAGGTTGTAGGCACCTGGGACATATCCTGGACCGACGCTATGCGGTTATGTATTGCGGCCCTCACAAAAGCCGACGCGGTTTATTTATTGCCAGACCATTTAGAAAGCGACGGCGTTGAAAAGGAAAAACAGGTAGCCGACTGGCTAGGAATGATTTACACCCAGGACCTTTCAAGCCTTAAATTTATTTATAACACAAACAATTAAACCCCTCAATGGAATTAAATACAATATGAAATGCCACTATATAACCGTAAAGGATTTGGGACGGGTTTTTATTCCAGGGTGCATGGGGGCCGCAGTCCATGGAAAGCACAAATGCACATGTGCCAGTAACGGGAAAGGAACTGAAGAAAGGATTGTAAAATTAGAAGCGACGGTTAAAAAACTCGCCGGGAAAATCAAAGCAATGGAAAAACTAACTTAAGCGGCCCGGTACACCCCCCGGTATACAGGGCCATCTTAAGACACCCCGGCCCCCTCAGACCGGAATGTTTTGACAATATTTTTAATATCCTAACAATTTGGGATTTAAATTACTATATTTGAGCAGGTTAACCAATACGGGAAAACCCCCAATTTTGACATAATGAAAAGATATAATAATTTTATGAAAGCGAAAGCTGGTTTTTTAATGTTGCTCATCGGACTGATGTGCTTCACGGGATTCGGAAATACTACTGCCGACCTGACCGACAATTCGACAAATAAATTAGTCCAAACGGACTGTTTATTAAATGTGGTAGCTGCTCCAGTAATGGATGTGGTTTTTAATTCCTTCCATTCGGAAGCAGATTTTGTCCTTGCTGTAAATACGGACGTTTCCCCGGTAACGGATTTTGTAACCAACATTACCTTAGTTTCATCTTTAAATCTACCTGCTGAAGATGTAGGTTGGCAAGCTAATAGTGTGAATTACAATTATACCGCAACTTTGAATCTCAATAATATTAAAGATTCCGGTGGGAAATTGTCACTATTTTACATATAATCATTATAAAAAGCTAAATCATTGGTTTGGCTTTTTTGGAATAGTGCGGTAGAGCAGAGGTAGCTCGTTGGGCTCATAACCCAAAGGTCCCAGGTTCGAATCCTGGCCGCGCCACTAATACAATAGTCATGAAAAGACCCCCCCGGCTTATCACATTTCAAACAGGCGTTAACATCCTAGGGACGCCCTCCTTCACCTCACACATCATAGCGGACAATTCCAACCAGCAACGCGACGGCCGGCCGGTCGCCCGTTCCATAAACCACGTCTTATGAATTTGTCAAAGGAATTCAGGGAGAAAGCAAAGGCGGAATTCAAGACCGCACAAAAATTGAAAGCTTCGGGTTGGGCGGGATTAAATAAACACGGAAGGCTAGTGGATAGGCGGGACATTCCTTCGGCGACCCCGGTAAAGGGAAACAAGTACTTGGGATTTGCGGAGCCGAAATAATTGTATTGTTCACATTTTTTGTTGACTTTCGAGGGTATTAAAATAAAGCTTTGTATAAAACACGGTACTTGACAGCTTAAAATTTGCAACAATCAAAAAAGAATTAACATAATTTAACACCAATAAGATGAACAATACGATCTTGAAAACAGCCAGTGGATTCAAAGTACAACCTTTAAATGAAATCGAAGTAATAGGCGCTCAGCATGTTTCAGGGCAAAAACACGATAACGAATTGAGCGAATCAAATACCAAGGGGCAAAGCGCTCCACAGGATAACAGCGAAGCCGCAGGAGAAACGAACACGGGAAAGTTGTGTAATGACAAAGGGAGAGAAGTTTAATGGCTTAAACGAGGCTAAAACGAAGGCAAAACATTAGATTTTAAAACCCGAACGCGATAAATTTTGACATTAACAAAAAACTTTGAGTTATTCGCAACGGCAAAAAGACAAACCCCGTGCATTTTTAGCACCCGGCCGAATAAAAAAGTTAACAAACTAACAATATGACATCAAGAGAACTGTTTAAAAAATTCAAGAAGGCCGCGAAAAGCGGGGTTATGGCGCAAAAGGATATTGAAATCCTGATGGGTCAATTCGTCACGGACTTTCACGCGATAAAAGCTAGGCGGAATCCCAAAACAAACAAGGGCCTGTTCAGCATCTTCGATGAGCTCAATAAGAAATGGAACAACCTGAGGGGACTTCTCAAAGGCTATTACGGAAAGGACATACTGAAACCCAACGGGTTCAATGAGGTGTTGAAAACGCAAGCGCCGGAAGCTTTGGAAGCATATCTGGATAGCAGGCAAACTTTAAAAGTCGTTCGATAATGGGAGTAAAAACAAAAACCAGTTTTAAAAAAGGAATTACGCCGGAAACTCAATTCTCAACTGAAAACCAGCCGACCCCTGAAGCAAAAAGCAACGGTAAGAAAGTAAAAAAACTGATCAGGGAAATAGCGGGCGAACTATTGACGGGCGGGGCGAAGGAAAATCTAAAAGTCCTGGCCGTATTCCTAGGATTGGACATTGAGCAGATAGATATTGAAACCGCGATGCACTTAAGACAGATTGAAAAGGCCATCAAGGAAGGGGACACCCACGCATACAACGCCGTAATGGATAGGCTCAAGGGAAAAGCAATACAAGCGATCACCACCGAAGACAAGACGGTCAAGGCCACTGGCTTTTATCTAATCGAAAAGCCTAAAGATTGAGCGAATTAAACTACATACCGCGCGGCCTTCTCCCACATCAAATGGAATTTTTGAACAGCCTTGCCCCGCATACGGGATTGATAGGCGGTTTTGGTTCCGGAAAATCTGAGGCCGGGGTAATCAAGACTATTGAGAAAAAGAAGGCATATCCCGGAATAGACGTCGCGTATTATTTGCCGACCGTTCCGCTTATCAAAGGGATAGCATTCAAGAAATTCAAGGCCGAATTGACGTCCCAGGGGATCCCGTACCAATTGCACGAAACCGATAAGGAATTCAAGACGCCCTTTGGCAAGATCATCATGCGGTCAATGGAAAACGCCGAAACAATTGTAGGGTATGATGTGGGCTATTCCCTGATCGATGAAGCCGATATTTTGCCACATAAAAAAATGAAGCTGGCCTTCAAGAACATCATAGCAAGGAACCGAACGCTACTGCCTAACGGCGACGTGAATTCTACGGATATGGTTAGCACCCCGGAAGGCTTCAAGTTCATGTACGAGTTTTTCGTGAAGCGTGCCAGCGAACGGCGGGTCATGATTAAGGCGAAATCGAAAGACAATCCCTTTTTACCAGCATCGTATTTCGAAACCCTCGAAGAAGAATACACCAGCGAGCAGCTAGAGGCCTATCTAAACGGCGAATTCATCAACCTGAATACCGGGAACGTTTACCATCGTTTCAACCGTAAGGAACACCACAGCGATAAGCAAATAACGAAAGGCAACGTCCTGCATGTAGGGATGGATTTCAACGTTACCAATATGAACGCGGTCATTCATATAATAGATAAGGCGGTCGCCTACGCAGTCGCTGAAGAAAGCGGGCTATTCGATACCCAGCAAATGGCGGAGCGTTTGAAAGCTACCTACCCCGGTCATCAAATCGTAATCTACCCCGATGCTTCGGGCGCGGCGAAATCCACGTCCGGCCCTTCGGACATTCAGATATTGAAGCGCGCCGGGTTCACCGTCAAGGCACCTGCCAAAAATCCATTCGTAAGGGATCGGGTGAACGCCTTTAACCTCGCTTTGAAGGATAACAAACAGCATATATCCTATTACGTCAATACGTTCAATTGCCCGGTCTATACCGAAGCGCTCGAACAAATGCCATACAAGAACGGCGAACCCGATAAGACTTCGGGCTTTGACCACATTACCGAAGCCGGGGGGTATTTTATATATCAATTCAGGAAACAATCTAATTATATAAGTATTAAATAATGAACAAAGACGAATTAAAAGAATATCAGAATTTAAGCAAGTTTCAAAAAGAACTTCTTAGCGCGCTTAAAGAAATGGGTTTTAAACATAAGCGGTTTACGACTTATGAAAAATCATGTTTTGGAAGTATAAAAGTAGGTAGCATAAGGAATATAGAAGAATTATTTAAAAAAGTTTATCAAAAAGGGAAAGACGATAAACGACATGAATTTTTAAATGCAT
>Ga0314855_100067_pt1 | contig 37623 bp, 59 predicted proteins | sample 2018CB1WmetaG_FD_203636 | JGI IMG/M metagenome (GOLD analysis project Ga0314855, IMG submission 203636) | Cryopeg brine viral communities from Beaufort Sea near Barrow, Alaska, United States - 2018 CB1W | ecosystem: Environmental > Aquatic > Marine > Coastal | place: USA: Alaska | collected... | reverse complement strand
TTCGGGAAGCGTTTCTATGGGACTTTTGACCCTCCCCCTCCCCTCTGTGAGCGTCAGACTGCAGTCAGGCCAACCTTTTCACCTATGCGGTTGTGGCAGGGGTTGCAGAGCGCTCTGAGGTTGCTCCACTCAAAGAATAATTCGGGATGCTGCTTGGTGTTCTTGATGTGGTCGACCATCTGTGACGCGGTTACACGTCCTTGAAGCTCGCACTGAACACAGAGCGGGTGAAGCCTTCGGTAGTAGATGCTGAGCCTGCGCCACTTCTCTGCCTTGTAGCGGCTGTCTGAATCATCCCTGACCGCGTTGTATCGCTTATTGGATCTCTTGATCTGCGCCTGTCTGCGCTCTAGGGCGGCAGGGGCATGAGTGGTGCAATGGGTGACGCCTGACACCAAGGCATTGCATCCAGGCCATGCACAGGGCTTGGCTGGTCTACTGCCCACTTGTCTCTCTCACGCCCTCATACACCCGCTGACACGTCATGCCTCGGGCTCTGGCTTCCTCATACGCTCCAGCCACGACTCCCGCAAAGCCTGAACACTCTTCAAGCATGTTGGTGAGCACTGTGACGGTCTGTTGGTCTGCAAGGCGCTGGGTGGCAGCATTGGCAGCTGTATGCGTGGCGATTCGACGTACCTGGGTGAGCTGGTCGCGCAGGCGGTCAGCAGTATCATCGGCAGCAATATCAATACGGATCTGCTCAACGTCTTGCTCCCCTTGTTGGGATTCGGCTTCGACTACCTGCATCTGCCGCTGCTGTTCTGCCAGTGCTTGAGATACTGCGACCTGTGATGCCTTCTGCAACCTGGCGTCAATCTCGGCTATCTCTTTGCCGTACCGCCATTCTTGAATTTGATATGTAGCCAAAGAGGCAATGATCGCTGCTGCCAAGGCGACGGCAGCCATAATCTTTAGATCAATCACGTCCGCGCAATCCGGCTAGGCATAGCTCTCGTTCAGATTCTCGGCGAGTGACTAGGCCATTGAGCTTGCGCCCCTTGGCATACACCCAGCGGGTCAACTCATTACAGGCGCCTACCATGTCGCCGGCCTTGGCCTTGCGCAGTAGTGTGGATGACTCAAAGCTGCCAATGCCCACGTTATAGACGAACGATCCCAGCGCGGCCCTTGTTGCAGGCGGCGCGCTTGGTAAGTGCTTGTCGACAGCGGCAAGGGACCAGCCAAGATCCTGCTGAAGCAGCTCTTCACACTCTGCGTCAGTCTTTACCTGTCCCAGCTTTGCTGTGGCTGTGTGGCCATAGCAGATCGTCGGAATCCCTACAGGGTCCAGATAGCCGATCAGCTCCCGCCCTTCGTAGTAGCCAACAATGGAACCGGCCATAGCTAAAGAGCCAGCAATCAGCGCCTTCTGAACGATGTTCACGACTTTTTGCGCCAATCACGGAACATATCCCTGTATTTAGGAATAAGCAGGACTATCTGAAGGGCCATGTATGCAGCCGTCAGCATGTACGCCACGTCAGTCCAGTTAATTGTGCCGGTGACGCCTGTACCCACTACCGCGAGCGCTGGTGCTGCCTTCGCTACGGCTATGGTGACTTCATTGGCTAGCTGGTTAGACATAAGACGTCCTATGGTTAAGTCCCGGCCACGCGCACAATCACAGCCCGCGCGGGTTCAGAGGCGTGGTGGATGGCCGGAAAAGGGGGAATAAAAAGAGCCCGAACGCGGCGGGCTAAGCTCTGGGGAGCAGAAACGAAAAAGCCCGGCTCAGTGGCCAGGCTTTTAGTGCAGATATAAAAACTGCAAAGTAGCTGAAATCTACCTGTTTAGGACCGGGGCGTCAAGCAGCCGTTCTCCTCACTTCCAATGCCCCATCAATCCAGGCAACACCCACCTTCCATAACTGCCGGGCCTTCTCTTCACCAAATCCCATTAGCCTGCCGACAACAGACAAGGGGGCTCCCGATGTGTAATAGCGCAGTATTACTTCACCCGCCTCTGGATACCCTCTGCCAAGCCTTCCAACAAGCCGATCTACAAGCAACGCCTCGTCATCCGTGATCATCGGCGTGGCTCTATCGCCCGGAGCCTGACACGCTGCAACGCCGGAACCTTGAACCACCCACATGCCCCAATGCTCTAGTAGCTCCTGGGTATCTCTCTGTACGGCCATAGCTAATCCCCTGTCCAGTTCCCGCGTAGCCCGGCCCGACCAGACTCCGTGTGATACTCCACAACCTTCTCCGGCAAAGCCTCCCGCAAAATCCTGTTCATCTTGATCGTCTTTGCCATCGATCGGCCCAGGTGCTGGGTGATATCCACGCCGGCCACCGGTAACCAGCCAACGCCATCGCAGGCAGCGCAGTCGAGCTCATGGAATACGCCTGGCACCACTCCGGAGTTGTCACAGCCTTGGCACGGATCCAGCGGCGGTAGGGCCTTTTTATGGTGGGTCATTCAGTCGCCCTCTCGGTGGATGCGCACGCAGCGGTCAATGTCTGCTGGGTTGTGGCTAAAGAAGGTGGAGCCGTCCGGGGCCTTGCATACGAACTGCTGCTGATCGCCGCACGCATACACCTCTCTGCGGTACCCGTCTTCGGTTTCCCACACATCAAGGCCAGGCTCCACGCGCTCCCAATCAATCGAAGTATTCATAAGCCCACTGGCCTCCCTTGCCCTTCTTCACCGCCACGAACCGAAACGGGAACAACTCAGCCGCCAGCTTGATCTTCACCCGGGCGTCATCAGTCCAGAAGCCTTTGACCTCATGTATCTCCATCACGCCGTCAGCACACATCACCGGGAAGTCAGGCGTATAGAAGGTGTTATCAGCCAGCCTGAACTTCAGGCCCTCGAAGCTGTACCAGGCAATATCACCCGCGGCCTTCATCAGCTCCAGCTTGCGCGAATAAGCTGCCTCGGTCTGGTTCATCTTGCCGGCCTTGAGCCTACCCAGCGCTTGCATGCTTTTCAGTGGATTTACCCTTTTCATGGCTATCTACACCCTCCCCATTGAGAAACGCAGGAATCAGCTACAGTGCCCGCATGCTCTACGCTTGCGCCGTTCGGCAGAAATGCAGGAACAGCCACTTTTATTCCATGTGCATCAGCAAAACCCAACTCATCAAGCCGATCATGCCAGCGCTCCAGAGCTGCCCTGCGGCGCTCCATAACGTCCCGGGTGATGTAAGTCTCGGTGGTCACGCCCAAGGTATGGTTGATCAGTAGTTCGCCCACCATGTGGTCAATACCGATATCCGCCAGGCTCGATCTCATCAACTTGCGTAGGTCATGGCTGGTCCATTGCCTGTTGCTTACATCACGCATAAGGGCATGAGCGCTGGTATCAGCCAGCCGTGCCCCTCCGCGTACAGGGAATACCCATGCCGCCTTCAATCGCGGATCTGGCAATGCCTTACGGTATCGATCGAGCAGGCCCAGCACTTGAGGCGTGAGTGGCAGCACATGCTCACGACGGCTCTTGGTGTTTGCCTCCGGTATCACCCACACCCGCTCATCAAGGGAGATATGCGACCAGCGGGCCATGATCGTCTCAGCAATGCGGGTACCGTGCGCCAGCATCATCAGCGGCAGCATGCCCTTGGCGGGGTCTGCATTGAACGTGGACACCAGATGCCGAACAAGCTCACCCAGGTCGACGCGCGACAATGCCGCGGGCTTGGGTCGCAGCTTGCCCTTATAGAAGTCGCGGAAAGTGGTGCCGTTCAGCGGGTTGGTATCGATGCGCCCTTGATCTGACGCCATCCGGAAAGCCTGCCGCATACCTTGCAGCGCCTTCTGCACTGTCCGCGGTTTTAGGCTTTGATGCATCGGGAATACCATCAGGTCATCCAGCACCACGCGGTCCAGCTTGCCCAGCTTCACCTTGCCCACCTTGGGGATCACATGCTTGCGCATCAGACTGCCCATGCTCGCCCGGTACTTCTCGGAGCGTGTGCGGTCGCCCTCGATGCGGCTCAGCCACCACAACACCACCTCACTGACCGTTTTCATTGCGCTCACGCTTCCCCCTGGACTTCATCATGTTCAGCTGGGCCCGTACCAGCGGCTCCAGATAGCCAAGCACCCGCAATGCCGCCTCGGCCTTGAACCTGCTCAGCGAAAAGATCGCGCTGGCATGCTGCTTCACCAGACCATCCAACTGCAGGCAATTGGCTCTGTGCGCCGCTATCTCTTCCCGCACATCGACAGGTAGGGTCGCCAGATTCAATCCAGCACGCACCGCAGAGTGTTCTTCGGGGGTCATGCATCACACCCGCCAGCATCAACACCCTGGGGATCAGTGGCCGTGGACTCTCGCGTCTCAACCAGCCAGCTCTTGTACTGGATCCACCCAACCGGGCAGCCTTTGCGCGTCAGCTTCAGCGGGTTGCGGTTTACGACCTCGTAACCCATGCCGGTCAGGCGGTTTACAGAAGTACGCAGATCAAGTTGCATGCGGCGTTCGTTGTTCACTGGACGGCCTCCCCGGCAAGCGCTGCGCGCATCGCTGCAATTGCGGAGCGGGCTTTTTGGGGGTCGGCCGGCGCAGATGGGGTAGCGGGCAAAGCCTTGGGAATCTCCCGTAGCGGCTCACCAGCCAACACCATCTTGCATGTGATCCCGTAGGCCCTTTCAAAGAGAGCGCGTGCCGGATCCATCTGCAGGCGCCCAAGGCTGTACAGTCCAGCCTCAATCGCCGCGTGACGCACGGCCAGGTGGGACCATGCGGTCGGATCATCGATGCGTGAACCCATGGCCGGGTGCGCCATGCGCAAAGCATCCCGAAACGCCCTTTCAGTCGACGGCAAGCCAAGCATCTCGGGTGTCGGTTCGCACCACTTCACAAACTTGCCCGCGCTAGGCATGAAGTCACTGCCGGACGTGCGTGCCGCGGCCAGGCCAAAGCGGATCTGCTCAATCCGAGTAATGCCGGCCGCCATGAACGCCTTGATCCAATTGCGCTTGGCGGTGCTCAGGGCCTCACCATCTGGCCAAGCCTGCTTCCACGCCGGGAATATCGCCTGCAGCTCACGGAACAGCTTGTTCACCACCAGGGCAGTGTCCTGATCAACCTCACGGGGTACGGCTGGAGCGCCTCCCATACCAGCAGCCAGCGCACGTTGTGCAGTTACGGATACCTGTCTCATCACACTTCTCCCAAATCATCAGCCCAGCTGGTGTCGTCCATGTTCAGCCCTTGCGTTGGGCTGCGCCGCTGGAACCTGACCGCGTCCTCCTGGGCCTTGAGCATCCATGTTCGCCACGTCGCCACCCAATCGGCCTTGGTCCCACCTGAGCCGCGCCAGTAGTTCACGAACTTCTCGGTTTCCGAACTCAGCACCACTGCGGGGGCGCGCTCTGCAGCCCACTGCGTCATCAGCTGGCTGACAAGGAACGGATCAGGGATACGGGTCTTGCGCTTCGGCCTCGATTCAGATTTCGATCCAGTAGCGGTATCCACCCCCCGGGGGGATACAGGGGGGTTTGGGTTTGGTTCTTTACTCTTCTCTTCTCTAGCTACGCTAGGTGTCCCGTTTGTGTCCGCATCGGATGCGGACTCTTTGCGCCCGGAAGCCTTACGCTTTGCCTCCATGCAGCGCCGTTTGGCGGAAGCGCCGTTGTGTTCGTCAAAGTTGATGACCCTTACGCCGTCCTCGGATGCGGACACCCAGCCGATCTGCACCAGCGCGTCACCCAGACCAGCAACACCCGTCTTGCGGTCGATAGCACGAAGAGTCATGCCCGGCAAAAAGCCGTCCTCGGAGTGCTCGTCAGCCATCGCCCACAACCAATACAAACCGCCAACCACCATGGCCTCCGGTTGATCGGTCAGGTCGCAGAGGCTAGAAACGCGGGGATCGTCCCACAGGTTGGTGCGCATCTTGATCCATTCGCCAGCCATCAGAGCACTCCCCCGATCTGCTGAGCCAACACAGTCAAACCCTTTGGCGTGACGCGCACCTGTGACGCAAGGCGCTGCTCGCCATCATCCTCGGTACCCAGCACAGTGACCTTGTGCTCTAGCACGCCGGCACTCAACCGCGGCGCAAATCCCAACCAGTGGGCACACCCTGCCCGGCGGTAAATCCAGCGGTGCTCTACCATCCACGCCAGCATGGCCTTGCGCTGTACGCCCAGGTGCTTAGCGGCATCAGTCAGGCACATAGTCCCTTGGGATTGAGCAATGCGACCGAGCGCGGCCACCTGGGGCGCCTGCTGCTGTACTACCAAGCGCAGGCCGTTGTTCTGCTCTGCCAGATCGGCAGCCAGGCGCAAGGCTTCTGGTAAGGTGCGGGGAATGGTTGGGGCTTGCTGTTCCAGCTCCTGCCAGCGATCAACCAGGCGGGCAGTAAACTCCGGGGAGAGCTGCGCAACGATCACATAACTGTCACGCTTGCTGATTTGATACTCGGCCACCGTCTGACCCAGGTGGTTCTTAACTTCCCCCAATGGGGGGAGTTCAATAACCCCGCGGTCTGCAAGCCGTTCGATAGACTGCTTGACCTTGTCATGCCGAGAATCGACAAGATCCGCAATTTCTCGGCTGCTCATCGTGACTATGTCGCGTGACGCCATAGTTGATTCGATCATCCTGTTCATATAATCTGACCTCTCTCTTGTGGTACCCAAGCCCGGCCTTTCCCGCCGGGCTTTTTATTGCCTGCTTTTTGCTGAACTGCTGTATGCCCGAACAGCACTGCTAGTGCTCTTACCGATGTCACGGCGAACCGTCACACTTACAACCATCAAGCGGCGTTCCGCTTAGGACGCGCCGGGATCGGTCTGATCTCGTTCGCGGTAATGCAACCATCCGGATGAATCGTGATTTCAATGTTCCGTCCGGACCGCACCATCTGGGATACAGCGCTTTGCTGAACCCCAAGCGCACCTGCCAGCCCTTGCTGGGTGCCGTGGTCGGCCAAGTATTCGGAGAGAGGCATTTTTTTCATGAATAAGCCCTGTATCAATGTCAATCATGATAGTAGCAGTGCTACTTTTGCAGGACAAGTAAAGAATAGCAATGCTGCTTTGCGGTGTAGTAGCTCTGCTTATATAGTCAACAGCATGAACAATAGGCGTAAATTGACAGCCGAAGAGGTGCAGGAAGCTGCGCGCCTTAAGGTGGTTTATGAAGACCGCAAAGCTGCGGCGAAGGCGGCTGGAGGCAATTTGACGCAAGCCATTGTTGCTGAGCGTTGTGGCTGGGGAAATCAGAGCGCCTTTGGCCACTACGTCACTGGCCGTCTGCCGCTTAATCTCGAAGCCCTTCTAGCCATCTCCAAGGCGTTGAATTTTGACCCTGCCACTCTGAGCCCAAGACTCACCAAGAACTTACCAATTCAAATAGAAGAGCGTGCTGCGCCATACGATGAAAGTCAGAACACCGGAAAGGCCAACGTGGAAGACGGCCCTGAACTAAAAGGATTTGTTCCGTTGATATCATGGATACAGGCAGGAGCCTGGTGTGAAGTAGAGGACGTCTACGCGGTAGGCGATGCAGAAGAATGGATGCCCTGCCCCACCTCCCACGGACCTAGAACCTATGTTCTCAGGGTCCGCGGAGAGTCTATGTTCAACGCCCATGCCCGCCGTTCATTTCGCGACGGCGATTTAATATTCTGCGACCCAGACAAGCAGGCAGAAAACGGATCGATGGTCATCGTCAAAATTGACGACAGCCAGGAGGCGACTTTCAAACAGCTGGTGATCGAGGGTGACCAGAGATTCCTAAAGCCCCTGAATCCTGCATGGCCCGAGCCAATCATAAAGGTTAACGGTAATGCCACCTTCTGCGGCGTGGTAATCGGCAAGTACGAGCCGTTTTAATGCTCCTTATCCACTTCGTAGAGGCCCTGTTTCGTGGTGAGCGCTGGGCCAAGCGTAGGGCGGTTCAGAGGTTAGTTATTGTGGTGGTAATTGGCCTCGCGCTGGCCTGGAATGAAGGGAGGCCGCAATAAGCGGTCACTAGACCCAGACTTAATACAAATTAAATTGGTAAAACTCTAATGGCTGAAATAAATGACGAACTCAAGGCGGTTACGTTTCAGGAATTCGTAGACTTTTTGCAAGAAGTTAAGGCTAAACAGCCATGTAGCGCCTGCGGTAAAAAAAGCTGGGTAGTTATGTCTGGCGAGCCGAGCGAGATGGTAAAAATTGACTTCAACGGATCTGAGGGGCGCGGCTTGTCCGTGTTTTCATCTTACTGCGCGAATTGCGGGGCTATAAGAAGCCACGCTGCCCCGGTTGTCCTGGAGTGGCTGCAGAATAGAAGCGAGCGAAGCGGCGATCAGATTGAAGATCCAGATGCGGGGACTACTGATGAGTAACGGTGACCCGCTATTTCGACAAGCGCACTTGCCATCGAAAGAAACAACCTATATTGGTAGTGGTGGTGACAAAAATAGAAGGAAGGACGATACTGGCAGCATGGAATACGTTCAGAAAGATCTTCTCGAAGCCAAACTTGAAACCATTGAGGCCAGGATGGACGGGCGTGTTGCGTCCATTGAAGGCAAGATTGATACCTTTCTTGCCGCCCAGCAAGAGCGCGACAAGGCATCAGACACCCGTTTTTCACGCATTGAATCTGACGTCTCAGAAATAAAGACTCTGTTCGGCTCTATGAAAACAACGATGATAGTGACTGCGATTACCACTGTGCTGGCTATCGTGATCGGGATAGCAGGCTTCAACGCAATGCTTACCAGTAATATGCTAGCGTCGTTTCAAGCGGGCCGCGCAGACGTTTCTGTTCAGCGGGTCGCAATCCCTGAAGTTAAGCCGCCAGCGTCCATAGCTTCTCCTGAGGTTTCAGCCAAGTAAACATGCCCTAATACTGCGTACTCTAGGCCCGCCCATCGCGGGCTTTTTTACGCCCCTCCCCAACCGCTTCGGCGGTTTTTTTGTGCCTTCAAGAAAAATAATATCATAATTAGTAGCATTGCTGTTGACCGCTAATAGCAGCAGTGCTACTTTTAATCCATGCCAGCAACACACGGCATACGCTCTTTAAGAACACGACGAACCCAACGACTTACCGGCCTACCCGGTGGCGAAAAGCTAAACAGTCGACCATGCCAGCTCTGGAACTGGACCACGTCAGCTCTGTTACTGACCAGCGTCGGGAGACGTTGCGAGATTGCACCCGGCCACCCGTAAGGGTTTGAGACGACTCGGCAGACGGTGCAACGAGATAGGTGCATGGGGATTCCCATGCACCAGCCCAGCCGGAGGTGGCATGTAACACCGGCAGTGAGAAACAGATTTCCTAATGCACCTGGGCAACCGGGTGTATCGGGAAACGAAACAGGAGAAAGGAAATGTGTAATTGCTACTCGGAAATGAAGGAAAAGCTCTCTGATCACTTTGCCTCTAAGGCTCCCGAGGGATCTACGGAGATCGACATTGACCTGAAAGGCTACATGTTTGGCATCACTAATGATGGCGGCATGGTTCACAGAGCGAGTCATGACGTCACGGTGAAGTATCAAGCGCCGAAGAAAGGTGGCGGCATGAAGAACGTAACAAACAAAACCTTCCTTCGCGCCAAGCATTGTCCGTTCTGCGGTGTGGATTACGCGAAAAGCGAAGAGGCTGCACGCGAAGCCGCCGCCGGTCCAGATATTGAATACCTCAAGTAAACCATCGCCCTTTCACTGAGAGGGCATCGGAAAGCCGTCAGAAGAACCGCTATTTGTTGTGCAAAACCAATACGGCCTGGCGGCTTTACCGATGTAGATCCAAAACACTCCCCTTACCCTTCCAGTGCCTAGAAGCATGCCAGCGCATGCCTGTGGGCACTCTTTGTCTGGAGTACAGCAATGACAACTTTCAGTAGTGAGCATTGGCAGGGCGTCACCGGACTGCTGAGCGCCCGGGAACTTGAATTTACCCTCAGCGTTGCAGAAGGCATGACTGACAAGCAGATAGCCAAAGCAGTTGGCCTGGCGCCCGACAGCGTGCGCAAGCGCATATACAGCGCCATGTTCAAGCTCGGCGCCAGCCGCCGACCTCAACTAATAGCTGAATGCATGCGCCGATCGATCATCGCGCCCCTGGTAATGCTTTTGGCGATTGCCTGCATCACCGGCAGCGTACTGGACAGCGCAAGCGACACAGAGCGCGCCCACCGCACAGCCCGCAGTCACCGCAGCACCCGCGGCGGTCGACGTGAAGACTTTCTGAACAACCTATTCCATGTGTAACCACAGCGAGGAAGTGACCATGCAACTTGCAACCATTATCCAATCAGCGCCAGCACCCATGCCCATCCCTGCCAGCCTGATCAAGATCGAGCGCGCTGGCACTCGAGTGCTTCCCAGCTCGCCGCTCCACGGCAGCTTCTGGCAGCTCACCCTCAACGGAACGGTAGTGGGCTGGGCCACCAGCTACAACGTGGCCGAAGCCAAGCGCCAGCGCCTCGAGGCAGCAAGGGAGAGCCAGTATGCGTAAAGAGCCAATCCCGGTGGTGTATGTCGCTGGGCCCTATCGCGCCAAGAGCCGGGCAGGCGTAGAGCTCAACATCCAGTCCGCCCGCCAGACCGGCCTTCACTGCTGCTTTAAAGGCTGGTCACCGATCATCCCTCATGCCAACACCGGTGGCCTAGATGAGATAGAGCCCGGGGTAGGTGATGAGTTCTGGCTGCAAGCAACCCTTGAGCTAATGCGCCGCTGTGATGCCGTAGTGCTGTGCACTGGTTACACACGCTCATGCGGCACAGTGGCCGAAATGATCGAAGCCAGGCACCTGGGCATACCGGTCTACACCAGCCTCGAAGAACTACCAACCGCCAAGCAATGGATAACACATGGCTCAAACCCCAGCAGAAAGAAAACAGGCTGAGCGGGCCAGGGCAAAGCTAAAAGAAGAAGAACGCCTAGCCGCCCTGCTCGCCTACCACCTCAAGACCCCGATATTCAAAGGCACCGCCGAAAAGCTTGAACGGGTTATGACCGTTGCCGGCCTAGACGAGCGGGACGATGCCATAACCCGAATGATCAACAACATCGCGCGCATGGATGACGAGCAGATCGCTGATCTGTTGCGGAGTCCATAGCGTCACGATTTTCAGTCACGGAGAACAATATGGCTACTTACACAGAGGTGTGGAAGTGCTGCGAGTGCGAAGAAATCCACGACGATGAGGATGGTGCAGAAGACTGCTGCAAGCCTCGCATTGAAGAGCTCTACCGGTGCGACCTATGCGATGAAGTACATGAGGGCGAGGATGAAGCAGCTGAATGCTGTGGCGACAGTGCCGAAGACGGATCACTGATCAACTGTCCCGCGTGCCGCCGTGATTACCGAAGCAACGAGATCGCGGCTCAAGCCGTTGAGGTTTCCGGTCACTGCCAGACATGCAACCCGCTGTTCACCATCCATCAGCAGCACCAGATTGAAGACCTGCACTTTGACCGTACAGGTGTGCAATGCGATCTGGCGAGAGGGGAATAACCAATGCAGTCACCAATCCCAGAATCACGGGCGGCTTATGCTGCCCAACAGAAAGGAGTTCGATCATGGCTAGAGGTGTAAATAAAGCGATCATTCTAGGGAATGCCTGCGCAGATCCAGAGGTTAGATACCTACCCAACGGTAACGCGGTCGCGAATCTATCTATTGCCACTTCTGACCAGTGGAAAGACAAGCAGACAGGGGCCAAGCAGGAGCGCACAGAGTTTCACCGCGTTGTTTTCTTCGGGCGCATTGCCGAGGTAGTTGGCGAGTACGTCCGCAAAGGGTCGAAGATGTATATCGAAGGCCGATTGCAGACCCGCGAATGGGACAAGGATGGCGTTAAACGCTATACCACCGAGATCGTGGTGGACATCGGCGGGCAGATGCAATTGCTTGATGGTAAGCCGCAGGAACAGGGCGCAGCGCGGCCAGCACAGCAAGCGCCACGGCAACAGGCCCCGCAGCAACAGCCCGCACGGACAGCCGCACAGCAGCAAGCAGCGCCGGACTACGATAGCTTCGACGACGACATTCCTTTCGCGAACCCCTACCGAGGCGCATTTGCGCTGATCGTATGACCCGCAACCACACCGGGCACCGGGTCGGCGAATGCCATCACCGCGCAAAGCTAACAACCGAGCAGGTACAGGCCATGCGCGCCGAGTACATACCCTACGTCAACGGCCTGACCATGCTGGCACGCAAGTATCAATGCTCGCGCTCGACTGTGCGGGACATTTGCAACTATGCGACCAGGGCGACCGGCTGAGCCGCTTAACCATCTTGAGGTAATCCCATGAAAGGAATAGCGATACTCCTGTGCGATGTCACAGGGATCATGGCAGAGCCGTGGGCGCGTGCAGGGTATCACTGCATTCTGGTAGATCCGCAGCATCAGCCCGGCGCCCACACTATCGGCAATATAACCAAGGTCGGGCATGTGATCGACGACCCCGATGCATGGGCCGTGATAGGCAAGGCAGTCCGCAGCGGGCTTGTTGTGTTGGTGGCAGGCTTCCCGCCCTGTACTGACCTTGCCGTATCAGGCGCCCGATGGTTTGAGGCTAAGCGCAAGATTGACCCGGCAGTCCAATTTAAGGCGATGCACGTCGTCCACCAGTGCCAGGTCATAGGCGAGCTGTCTGGCGCCCCATGGTTTGCCGAGAACCCTGTGAGCCAGATCAGCAGCCTATGGCGCAAGCCTGACCATACATTCCACCCGAGCGACTACACGGCGCTGTGTGCGGACGACAACTACACCAAAAAGACTTGCCTGTGGACGGGCGGCGGCTTCGTGATGCCGGAGCCCCGCAAGGACGAATCATTGGGCAAGCCTGATAACCGCATACATGCGGCGCCGCCCGGACCGGATCGCGGGAACTTTCGCAGCGCAACGCCTCGAGGTTTTGCCGAAGCTGTGTTTCTGTCGAACGCGCCGCATCTTAAAAATCAAATCATGTCGGAGGTTGCATGACCCAACAAACAACCAGGCAGCCAGAGCCCCGCGTCTTCGTCCGCATCGCCCGATATATGAGCGATGCGGATCTGGCGCAGTTTTACCACCAGAACAAGCAGAAGCTAAACGACGCCCGGCGTAAGCAGTTGCCGGAATTTGAGCCTATCGGAATTGACAGCGAAGGCGGCAGCCACGATTGAGGAGTGAGCCATGAAACAAGAACACGCAATGACGCCAGGTGTGCTGGTGTCGGGTGGGCAGGCAGTGCCGAGCGGCTTGGCGTTTCGGGCGAGGGTCGCGGACCTGTTGCACCTGCTTCAGTTCGCAGAAATAAAGACATCGACGCAGACAGATGCGGAGCAAGCAGAGATTGCGATGAACGATCTGGAAAAGATGCTCGCAGCCCCTGCCCCTGCTGAGCGGGTGGAGCGGGAGCCTGAAGACAATTACGAAAGCTGGTACGAAGAAGCGATAATAGCCAGTAACGAGCTAGGGTACTCATGTATGTCTGCGGCAGACGTTATCCGCATGATGGGCGCTGAGCTGCAACTAGCTAAAGCTATAACCGAAGTCTGTGCAAGAGCAGCCCCCCAGCCCTCGCCTTGTATCGGCACCGAACTGGACGCAGAGCAATACACCGCGCACGACATGGCCGATCAGGCTGCACAGGGCTTTCGGGATGGGCAGACTGGTGTGGCTGGGTTGGTGGAGGCGCTGGAGAACGCAGCGAGAGCAATGTGGGCCAGTGAAGCGAACATGCATGCGGAGGCGGCAGCGGCTCAAGAAGCCCTATCCGCCCACCGCCAGCAGGAGAAGAGCCATGAGCGATAAACCGGAGGTGAAACGCTGCTCCGCTTGCGGAACCAAAAAGCCTGTATCGGAAATGAAGACCTGCATGCACGCGCAGATGCACCGCTATGTATGCAACACAAAATGCATGAACGATTTTTATAATCCACCGACAGCAGCAGCCATGAGCGATAAACCGGAGGTGGTTGGTTTTGTGTCTGACGATGGTCTTTATAGGCTATCACAGGCTCAAAGCGTGATGCTGTACCCGAATGAACATGACTTCGGAACCGAGCCAGTAATCCGCCTATCCGACCACGAAGCGGCTATGCAAGGAACACAGCCAGGAGGCAGCTACCAGCGAGGCTATGACGAAGGCAGGCATCAAGGCACACGGCACCGTGTCGCCGATATCCAACAACTCGAAGCCTCCCGCGCAGCAGACAAGGCGCGGATAGTGGAGTTGGAGAGTCTTTTACAGCGCCTGACCTCTGCCTGCGGCCTATCTGAGTACGGAGCCGCGCTGCATGATGCCCGCACAGCCCTAGCCCAGCAGGGCAAGGAAGGTGGGGAGTGAGCAGAATATTGCGAGACTCGAAACCTGTCGCTCGCAAGGAGTACGACTGCGAGGCAAGCGACTGGCTGCTGAACAGTAACATGGGCGAGGAAGACATGACGCCCGAAGAGTGGCAGACCATCAAGAATGCGGAGGCCGAGCGATTCAAGATACTGCCGGGGCGGCTGCATGTCAGTCAGGCTGGCATCTACGAGGGAGAGTTCTACACCTTCCGGGCGCGCATCGACATTAACGACATCTGCCTCAAGTACGACATCTACGAAGAGTAACCACTCACATTTATTGGCACCACCCTACACGCCGGGAGGCATAGCAATGTCCGAACCAACACGATCACCGCTCACATGGCCTGCCTGGTTTCCGCGCACGCTATTTGATGAGCGCCAGCCTGCCCGCTTCGGCACAAAGAACCAGGGTAGCTGGGGCAGCAAGCCGCTCACCCTGCATCAGGCATGCCGCCGGGTAACCGATGAGATTGGCAAGTACACCCGCAACGGCCAGCCATGGCGGTGCGATCCCGAGGACGTAATCATCAGCACCGACCTACTGCTTCGCAATGACGGGTTGCCCCGCTCAGGACAGCGCACGCCGGACGATCCGGGCGCAGCGGTCTACTTCGCCCTGGACGGCAAGCAGCGCTGCATACCCTGCGATATGTACCAACGGATCGAGGACAACATAGGCGCCATCGCGGCAACTATCGCAGCCCTGCGCACCATTGAGCGTCACGGTAGCCAGATGTTTGAGGCGGCATTCACCGGCTTTGATGCCCTGCCGGCGCCCGATCAGGTAGTCGGGCGGTCATGGCGTGACGTGCTGAGCTACTACGGTGACAGCTTGGCCGAGGCAAAGACCGCGTATCAGAAGGCCCGCAAGGTCGCGCACCCGGACCACGGCGGCGCATATGGGCAGCTTCATGAAGTGCAGACGGCCTGGGAACAGGCGCAAAACGAACTGAGCCGGGAGGCATAGCAATGGAATCAGAAATACTGCACATACCGGAGATAGCCAAGATGCTGAATCGGTCAGAGTGCGCAATCAGATCAGCAGTACGCGACAGGGCCTCGTGGATGCCGCCCCATTTCAAGCAGGGCGTGAAGCTGTGCTGGCGGCGGTCCAGCGTGCTGAAGTTCCTTGGAGAGTATGAGGCGGGAATGCATCAGCCGGTCAGGAAGGGCAGGCCGCGCGCGGTGCCGACCAGCTTACGTCCTGCCCATGCGGTCGGCTAGATCATGCGGGGAAAGATGGGTGTACCGCTTGAGCATTGCCAGAGTTTTGTGGCCGGTAATGCTCGCCACTTCCATTACATTGAACCCAGCCTCAAACAGTCGGCTGGTGGCTTCATGGCGCAGGTCATGGAACGTCAGCCCTACTATGCCGGCATCGCGGCAGGACTTGGGGAAGGTATTACTGACCGCGTTCGGGATCATCTCGAACAGGCGCCCGTCAATGCGCGTCGGCAGTGTGGCGATCAGGTCGCGGGCCTTCTGCGACAACGGCACGCTGCGGCGCTCCCCGTTCTTTGTGTCCTCAAGATAGGCAACCTTGCCCCGGATCTGTTCACGGCGCAGGAGGATCAACTCAGACCGGCGCATAGCCGTCTCGACTGCAAGCTGAATGATGATCGGCAATTCCCGGTGATACTTTGCAGCAGCATCAATGACAGCGGTCAGCTCTGCGGCGCTCGGCCTGCGGTCGCGTGACTTGCTTGGCTTGGGCATTCGCAGTGCGGCGCAGGGGTTGGTAATGCCCTGAATGCCCCACTCTTTCATCGCAATGGTGTAAAGGTGGCTGATGATTGCGAGATTCAGTCGAACCGTGCTGCCGGCCTTCCCTTCCTTTAACTGCTCATCACGCCATGCGGCCAGGTCAGATGACCGAAGCGTGGCCAATGACTTCTTCGCAATATCATCCTCAAGCCATCGGTCGATCCTGACGGACTCCTGCCGGGCGCCTTTCTTCGTGTCGGTTATCTCGCGTCGATATCGGCGCAAGGCATCGGCAACGCTTGTCTGTTCCGCCTCCCTGATATCAACAAACCGCGCGCGCGACATATCACCCTCAATCTCGGTCGCCCATCGCTGGGCATCGGCCTTGGTATCAAAGGTGGCTGAAATGGTCCGGTGGCCTTTGCGCCTTACTTGGGCGCGCCAGGCTTCCCCGCGTTTTTCGATATATGCCATGGGGGAATATTACGCCCGCTTGGGGGAGCGCGCCAGCAGGTCTGGTGATACCCATTCCCCCACCAGTGCACCAAATGGCCCCGCAAACGAAAAAGGCTCAGCCTCCGAAGAGAGCTAAGCCTTTGATTTCTGGCGGAGAGTCAGGGATTCGAACCCTGGGAACTGTTGCCAGTTCAACGGATTTCGAATCCGTTTGGACCCCTTATTCTATGGGCCTGCGATACGCTACAAGGCCCTAGAATCGCACCTTTCCACATGATGCTATAGCGTGCTTGGGGGATCATGGGGGATCTCATTCCCCCATATTTCCCCCACGATGCAAATGCTATGCTACCGCTACGGCTGCTTGGCGCGCCGATTCAAATCACTATGGAGAAAGCACAGTGAAGCAAGATCATTCCGAGCTTGAGTTGTATCAGGAAAAAACATACCTCTCATACCAGATAATCGCCCGGCTACCAGCGGTGATTGTCGCCGATTGTTTGCGGGCAATGATGGCCTCACCCGAGGATGAGCTTGCAGCAATGGCGGCAAGAAGCATGGCTCAATACTTCATGGAAACCGATGACGAGATAGCAGCCTGCATAGAGGATTTCGTGGCTGATTTCGATTCGAAGAAATAGCCGTCCCAGCAGCATTTTTTGTCTGCGATTTGGCCTTAGCGCACTTGCACCCCATGCAGGCGGCACTGTTCGGCTAAGCTATTGATCAGAAACAAAAACCGCCCTTTTCAGAGCGGCCTTTTTCTGGCATTTTGAGCATTTCGCCACGTTTAGAATCAATGACTTACGCAGGGGTTTTGCGCACGATCCAGCCGCAAATATCCCCCAGCGATCCAGGGCTGTAGCTGCTCGCACTTGGAAGTCCGACAGCCTTGGCGCACCACTCCGAACAGAACTCTGCGCCCCTCACTGCCCTGTTTAAGTTGAACAGCTGCGACGTGATCAGCGACGGCCACCCGTAGCGATAGTGATCCGTCTGCGCGAAGTAGTGCTGCACATCGGCAGCATTAGCCCAAGGCAGCTCGATCAGATCCCACTTGTCAGGCTTGAGGTCTATGCGCTTGCGGCGTACACCTTTGTCCATGACAGAAGAGCTGTAACACCAACCATCTACAACTAACTCACAGTGACTGTAAATCGATCCAGTCCACCAATGAATAGCACGCGCAGATAGCCGGGTGTCATTCTTGCGTAGTGCTAGCTGAACGGTCATTCAGCACCTTCTGGCACTGGTGATGCTGGCCATACTATCACTGGCAACTCTGCTATCAGTTCAGCTTCTGTTGGTATAGGGCGCAAGCCCTTCTTAACGTCAGCCATAATCTGATAAGCGAGCATGTTGCAGTCATCCATCCATGCGGCGAAAGCCTGCCCCTCTGCTTGGAATGGGCCGGGGTAGCCTGCGCGCAATGAGCAGGTAAAGCGGTCATCGTAACTACGCTCACCGGCTACCGTGTTCAAGTGTCTATTGAGCGCAGTTGTCAGATCTTGTTGTACAGCAACAAGCTGCTCTGCTTGTGTCTGCCATGGCTCAGGGGTATTGCCTTGAGCCAGCCACTCCAGATACTCCGCATAATCCCGGTTAGCTGAGTCGAATGGAATGGATGCGCCGTCTCTTTGGCGGTTAATACTGGCACTACTGGTTAATTTGTACATGTCAAAGCTCCGCCGAGGCTTCCCAGTAACAGAAGGCCGTGAAAGGATTTACCACTGACGCAGCATCAAGATGCGCATATACTCCATGCTCATCAGCGGCGATTGACCTAAACGCATCGCCTGTGAAATTGTTTGTCTGCACGCCGCCCCCAACAGTTCCCACGGTAAAAGCAGACAAGTTCCCGGCTTGATCCCAATACCTAATAGTGGGGGATACCCGCTTTTCGGCCTTAAAGCCTTGGCTGCCCATGTTTCGGTTCGAAGAATTATTAATCTTCAGCGTGCCAACCGCTCTTGGATCAGACGATCCATGTGAAACGCCTGGGGTAATGGTTATCGGGTACGATTTTTCATAATACCGCTGACACAGAGACAGCTCGTCCCCGTAATGCCGGAACTCAAAAGGCGTGGCCGTGGCGCCAAGCTCCAGCTGGCACTTACTGACAGTCCCGCTACTAAACCGAACCGTAGAATTAGCGTTAGCCGTTAGCGTTATCTGTCCGCCGCTAGTAACGGCTGTCCCGTTCACGGTCGCAGATGCAGTGCCCTGCCACGAAAGAGTGTAAACACCTCCTGCGACGTTCAGGCCCTCGACAACTTGCTCGACTCCGCCAGTCGGCGCCGTTATCTGCTGCCCATTCCCTGCCGCCGCAAACGTAAGCGATTGCCCTGAGACAACCACCCGCCATCGGTCCAGCGTGTACTGGTTCGCGCCGGTCGTTGCTGTTCCTGATACATAGACGCGCTGATTGATGGCATAGTTGCCGTTGATGAGCAGGTTTCTGCGGCTTCGGGCGCTTAGCTCTGCCGACAGGGTCGCTAGAGCAGGAATCAACGCATTGGGCAGGGTATCGCCCGCCTCAAACTCCCGCAGCTCACCTATCCCGCTGCCGACATCAACCAACTTTAGCGGTATTTTTTCAGCCATTGGTCACCACCTGTACATTAAGCGCGGTGTCGCCTGTTCTGGCGACGACGAGCGCGTTCTGAGTTGTGAGCGGGATGCGCAGCAGCAAGCCGCTGACCTGCTTCGCTGGCAGCGCCGTGGGTACGCCGAGCACGGTATCCCCGGCAGGGAGCTGCTGCTCCTGTCCATCAATCGTGACTATCGGTCTGCGTGCCGTCATGTCAGAGGATCACAAAGCCGCGATCATCAGTGACCAATTCGGTCGCCGACTTCGCTACGCCAAGGTACTGGCTGACCTTGTTGACGTTGGCCACGTCCGTCGCGTCAAGCGGAGTAGCAGTGACCGCGCCAGCCGTGCCGAGCCAGTAACGGGCCGATACTGTCAGGCCCGTCAGCTCAGAATTAGTGCCGTCTACCGGGTAGACCGTCGCAGTGGCGTCTGCTGCAAAGGACTCTTTCACGAACCCATCCGCGTATCTGCCGTTGCTGTTGTCCGCCAGCCGCGCACTAAATACCCCGCCGACATCGTGAAAGTTCACGAACACGCCCGCGCCCATTGACTCCGACGCCGTGGCCTGAGTGGTTGCAGCTCCAATGCCCAGCGGCATAAGCGAGTTATCCAGGCGGCCATCGCTGCCGGTCGCCACGATCTTGCCCGCATCTGCTGCGCCAGCCGATGTAACCAGCGCGTACAGCTGCTTTGTTAAACCTGTAACGCTCGATAGAAAGCCTTGTGCCATTTCACACCCCCAAATCAATCGGATAATCAAGATTTAACCAAAGGCGCGTCGGTGATACCGCCACACCCACATTCACACGAAAGCCGCTAATGGGCGGCGTCTGCGTCAAAGTTCCATTGCTGCCAAGCCAGACCAAGCCCGGCGTCCAGTTCCATCCAGAATCAGTTATTTCGCCTGAGCGCTGTATGTTTAGAGAGCCGCCCATCGGTGCGCCGCTAATCGCCACGCCAATCACTAGATACACAGTGGACTCGTCAAGGGTATTGGCTAGATAAACCAGCCCGTCCAGTTCATAGACGGCGCGCAGTGCGCTGATAGCTTCGCCTGCCGGTCGCTGGACTGCTTGCCCGCCGGCTGGCCCGGGTGCGCCTGGCACTCCGGGCGGTCCTTGTTCGCCTTCCGTCACCAAAACCACATCGGGCTCAAGCTCGACAGTCACCGCGTACTCGGTTACATCGCTCAGTGATGCGGCCTGGTCCTCAACAATTAAGCCTTGGGCGGTGATGGTTTCCTGCGTGCCATATTCGAGCGTGTAACAGTTGTCCATCACGCATTCCCCAGGATGATGCTCCCTTCCCAATAGCGGAACTCTGAGCCGTCCGGGTAGCGAACCTCGACCCAATACCAGCCCGCGCCACCAGGGATGACCACAGCTGCGCCGATCTCGCGCTCAATCGTGCCGGGGCCGGTTATCGTCAGACCGCTGCCAATGCCAAGCTCAAGAAGCTCTGTACCACCCGGCTTGTCGAATATCTTCATAACCACATCCGCGCCGGTTAGATCCACAGGCGGCTGATAGACAAGCTCGCCGCCGCTGGGGTTGCGCCCTGTTGCTGATATACGGTTGATCTCCAGCGTGTTCGCATCAATCACGCTGACCCTGTGCGGCAACTGGCGGATTGGCTCGCGGTTCAGCTCTGGCATCTGTTGCACGCGGGTGAGCCAGCAATGCCAAGTGCCTGCTCCGATGCCGTGAGCAGGCACTGTCAGTCGTACCGGTGCAGCGGCGTCAATGACGGTTATCTCCCGATATACGAACTGAGGCTGCATAACCCGCAAGGTGCTGCGATGAGTCGTGCCGGGTGTTAGGCACAAAGGTACGTTTGCCGGCTGCATGGGCAGGGCTCCTGATGAGTGGGGTTATACTGGCGTGAGGGTAACTGTTACTGCTGACCCGACTGGCCAGATGATCTCTGTATCGCCGGCAGCCCATGTTGCGCTCCAGTTCCCTCCGCTATTGACCACTGAGATAGCCGTATCTGCGGGGATGCCGGGGCCATTTAAGAGGTAGTCGCCGGGCGTAGCTGCTCCTGCACCACCTATCACCACGTCATAGATCGGGGGTGATTGGGCAAACAGCATGCCGGACGTGTAGCAATACTCGACCGTGATCGATACGCCCCCAATTTCCGATGGCCCGCTGGTGAGTGATCCGACAGTCTGCGCCGTCTCGAAGCCGGTTAGTGTGTAGTCCCCGTCGAATCGCTGGCCCGACTGAATAACAAAGGTCAGATCAGATCCAGAGCCGGCCGCCTCCAGCGCATCGAGGCGCGCAAGAATACTGGTAATCACAGCGGGATCAGCTTGCGTCTGTTCAAGATCGTCAATGCGCTGGAAGAGTCCCGCTAACAGGCCGGCTGTAACGCCCATGTAAATGACGCTGCCTGATGACCAGAGCTGGTCGGTGGTGCCCTCCTGGCCACGCGTGAGTGTCGCTGCACCGCCTGCAACCGTAGCGGCAACAATCTCCCACCGGGTAGCCTGTGACTCACTGTCCGCGAGCGTCAGCAAGTATTGCCCATCAGGCAAACTGAGCGCAGCAGAAGTTGTACCGGCAGCCAGGGTGATTGGCGCGGTGTAGTTATTTGTAAAGTCCATGGTTCGCCTCAGACGTAAAAGCAGTTAGCGGGCCTGTCCCGCACGTATTCACCTGTTACCGCGTTATAAGCTCCGAACAAGCCGAAGCCTGGATCAGCGTTAAAGGTCTGCTGGCCTTGGTAGCTGAAGCTGCCAGGGATGAGCAGGCCATTGCATGCAATCTTTCCAACTCTAAAATGGCTGGCATTAGGGTCTGAGGTGAATGTCTGAGACATCAAGGCCAGCATGCAGTTGTTATAGCGGCACGGCTGTACTCTGGTCCCGTCATTGGGATCACCATAGTAAGGCACGGTAAGTCTAAAACCCTGGAAAGCATTCTCTGGCGTTGACGCTACAGGCACTGCCGATACAAGGCCCGCGAGACTAATACCCACATTGGCCCCTGATCCATTGTTCGTGCGCGTGCCTAGATCGGCGCCGTCATAGTTGTGCGTGCTGGTCGTAATATAAGAGGCCGTGATGGCTGAGCTGTTTTGCGGCAGGAGCCCGTAGCCTGGCGGGTTTTGGATGTCAAAGTTCCGGTAGTCATTGAACGGGCCAACCTTGGTCCACGTTCTAGTGGTTGTGCTTGTCCTGTCCCCCGTCCCTGTTGCAATAAATTCACTCACAAGCGCGCCGTCATTTTTCAGGCTTACCTTAAGCGTGGTGGTCACGTTCAGATCCACATTGCTAGTCACCGTGTAAGACGGCAGCGTTAAGCCATCTTCAATGCGGGGCGGCCAGTTATAGTTCGAGCCCTGCCCCTCAACAAACCCCGTCCCAACCGATGAATTGCTCAGCGAGTGGGTTGCTGTGGCTATAGATGTGCTTTGCGCCTCAACGTCCAGAGTGACGTACTTAATCAATCCGCCAGCGTAATAGGCACCCAGCACGCGCCCGTTTAACTTGCGTGTGATTATTCGCTCGAAATTTGCGAAGGTATTGGACGAGCCGTCGCCGATTGAAAGGGGGCGCAGTTCAAACTCGAAGTTCGTTGTTAGATTCATCCCGCTGGCCGTGCTGCCTGCCGCCTTCCAGTAAGGCGTACCTATCGGAGATTCATAGAGAGGGCCGTCCGGCATGTTGTCGGTGACCTGCGCGGCTGAAATGAAGTCGTCATGACTCCAAAGCAGCTCGCGCTCAGCTGTGATGTTTTCACCCTGCCCGCTCAACCGATACTCCCACAACTCAAACAGGCGTATCTCGTACCGAAAAAAAGACGGGAAGTTGGTCACGCTGACCAGCAGCCGGTCGCCTTGTTCTGTGCAGTCAAGTATCCGCACGGTGAGCGATTGCACGCCGTAACCGCTTCTGCTGGTAGGCGGGGAATCGGTCGAGCTGACATCCAGGCTATAAAGCGCTGGATCTCGGGGAAATGTTACCGGCAGGCCCAGCGTAATCGCGTTGCGTATCTCCACCTTTGGCGCGGCGGACAGTGTGCCGGATAAATTCACGCGCCACCCTTTCACCCCGTCAAAGTACATCTGTTCTATCTGTGAGTCAGAGTCGTATCCGTAGCGGTAAGGCAGCAGCATATCTGCCCGCCACTGCGCGCCAGCCGTATCAGCCTGCGCCTGCTCGGGTGGCTCAAAGGTCGGGACGAAAGCGCGGGGATCACGATACCTGCGGCTGTCGCCTAGCACTCCGCCCTGGCGCAGCACGAAAGACGCCGTGACCGGAAGAACTCTGCCTGATGGCAGCGTCATGGTGTACTGCTGCCCGCTTATCAATTGCGGCGACGGCTGCTGGGCCAGACCATGCCAAGGAACACCAAAGGTCTTTATATTGCCGGGCATGTAGCGCGTGAATTTATCGTCAAACATGACTAGGCCCCTGGGTCCACTTGTGGATCGGCAAGGCGCATCTCAACAACGCCTCCGTTAGCGTCGTACATTTTCAGGGTTTTCATCGGCTGGATAACAACGGCGATTGCAAAGTCGTTGCTGTATATGAAGTCGCTAAATTCATAGTAAGTGCGCTCAACCCTTGGCGTCCCGACCTCTCCAGCAGGCAATGGGTCGCCGCTGTCCGGCGGCCCCGCTTGGCCTTCAGTCAGAGGGCTGGCAATGCCGCCACCCTGAGTGCCGGTCCCTGGCTGAAATGCCGTTTCAGCATAACCGCGCGCTGCCGGTATTGAGCCTCTTGGCTCCACGCGAGTCAGGCGCGGCGGTTGACGCTCAGGCACAGCTAACGCTTGCAGACCCTCGATCAATCCCTTGGTCTGGCGCTGCTCTCTGGCTGTCAGGTTGCCGCGTATTCTGTCGGTGCGCTCGTTCACATTGCTGGCAAGATTCGCGGCCCTGCTGTTCAGGTTGCCGCGTATCCGTCCGGCTCTTTCGTCGGGTGATGCCACGTTAAACCTCCAGTACATCAACGGGTGGCGCTACTCGAATAATCACCGGCTGTTCGGCAACTGCCTCGTCACGCCACTGCGCGGGAATCTCTGGCGTTGGCACAGCAAAGCGGCGCGGGTATCTCAGCGACGGGTCGCCGTTGCCGATGGAATAACTACCCGCAAAGCCGGTCAGGGCGTCGTTGTATGGCGGGCTGGATATGCGCAAACCGATCTGCGTATCAAGCGTGCTCTCGATCACCGGGGCGATGTCATCCACGAATGCAGGCGGGGCTGGCAATTGCAGCGCGTCAGATACGGCAGCGGCATCACCCTGTCCGACCGCAATGCTAATGGTCAGCAGCGCAGCACCGCTGTCAATGTCGGCCTCTTCAGATAGCGCGATCACCGTGCCTGTGACCGTGGCGCCCTGATCGCTCAACTTCAGGCGTTGCCCAAAGTCCACGGCCAAGGCATGTGCAAGCGGGATCTGCCAGCTGACCGTTGACTGACGTTGTGCCTGGAGCAGTTGAGCCCGCGCACGCAGCAAGCCAGTCGAAGCAGCCGCATCAAGTCGGACCTGATCGCGCCGGGGTAACTGGTCAAGCGGGTCGTCAGACTCTACCGGCTGATCATCTTCTGTTTCGGTGCTTTGCTCCCATAGCCGATCTGTGTCGGAGTCGGTATCGAGCACGATTCGATCACGCACGATGACCTCGCCCACAGCATCAAGCGCCTCTTGCACTACCAGGCGCACCCGATAGCGCTCGACGGCAGGCTGAGCCCAGCGCACAGCTGCAACAAAGTCAGCGCCCAGCAGTAGATCAATATTCTCGTTAAACCACGGCTGCGCCAGCTCAGGCAGGCTGCCGGGCAATCTGTACCAGCTATTCCAAGTAATGAACCAGCCAGCGGACTCGACCGCATCGGTCACCATCTGGATGTCGGGCAGCTCGGTAGAATCAGCCCGCCAGGCATTAAAGCCGGTCAGACTGGTGTTGCCGCCCGTACCCGGATGCAGCCAGCTGTAGTCTTGATTTCGCTGACGATAGCGCGGGAAGCGATAATCGATCTCAAGTTCTAATACGTTCGTTGTTTCGCTCAACGATGACAGCGATATATCAAGGCTCTGATAGATCGTGCTGCCCGGGGCGAAGTCAAAAGCAATGCCTGCCGGATACCAGGGCGTGAGCCTTGCCTGGCCGGCGCGGTCTGCGTTCAATCCTGCCCGGCGCGTACTCATGCGCTCCTGGGTGTATTCCCAGCGTGAGCGCCCTGCCGTTTCCTCGAACACGTCCTGCGACCAGCTACCGCCCACAGTCAGATCGATGGCATCAAGCTCCATTGCCTCGAACGTATCGCTCAGGCGCGTGGTGCCGGTGCAGGACAGAATGCGCGTCAGCACGTCAAACTCAGGCTGCACAAGAAAGCCAGTGAAGCGGCGGCTGACCAGTTCAGGGTCGCCCAGCACAACGAAGTCCAGCGCGAGCGTCTGCCCGGTATAGCCTCGGATGCTGACAGGATCATCGCCGAGCCACAAATTGAGGGTGGCCACCATGTCGCCGTCTTCGGAGCCTTCAACGCGCACCGGGCCGGTCAACTGGTCAGAGACATCAACGCCGCCCAATGTGACAATCCAGCGCCAGACAAAGCCTGTGCTCGGCGTGATGACAACGGCAGACGGGATAGCGCTGCCGCCCATACTGTTCAGCGGCCCGCTATTGATCGGCGCGTTGTTCATCCGTTAAACCTCACGGCAGATGATCTGCCAATCGACGGCGCCAGATCCATAGCCCTCTTCTGGCGGCTCACACAGCACGGTGAATTGCGGGAACCACGTCAGGGTGTAAACGGATGCGCCAGCAACAGGCGTAATAGTGCCGACCCTGCCAACCATTGAAACATCAGTGCTGACCCAATCTTCGCCGACCAAAGCCTGAGCGCGCACAGGTTCATCCGGGCGGCTGTCAGCGGTGATCGTCAGGGTTGAATCAATGCCCGATACTCGCAGCGGAACTGCGCACAGCAGAAAGTGGTAAGCATCCCAATTGAGCGCATCAAGGCCGGTGCTGACCCAGCCCGAGCCGCTGATAGTGATCAATCGCTTGGTGAAGCTGCGCATGGGTACGGGTGTGCCGCCGCTCAGTGTTACATCTGTGCGTCCGCCCACATAGCCGTAACTGTGCGCAGGCTCTCCGGTGTGCAGGCTTACCGGGATGCCGCCTAAAACGAGCTGTGTCATGGTTTACCTGCGCTTCAAGTTGGCTTTGCGAACAGCGTTGGCCAGGTCAGCAATGGTGTCTGCCTGGCCGCTAAGAGAATAATTCTGCCCATCGAGCGACAGGTTCAGGGTCGAGCCGTTGCCGCCCGCTGCCGATACGCTGCCGACCATGCCGCCGTCTGCGAACTTCGGCACGCGCATCCCGTTGAGATTGTCGAACATGTGCGCGCCATACTTACGCACCGCTGCGGCCTTGATGACGTACTCGCCATTGGATAGGCGGGCCATGATGCTGTCACTGGTGCCGGTGCCTGGGCCTCGGATGCGGCCACCTGATGCGAAGCTGCCAGTTGCTCCACCAGTAAAGCTGCCGGTGACGCCTTGTTGCGTTCTGGCGATCATCTCAGTAGGCGCAGCGATCACAACCGGGATAGTGACCGGCAGACCCAGCATCTCGCGCAGCAGCTCAATCTGATCGACTATCTTCTGTTGCTCAGCCTCGGTCAGCTCAAGATTGATCTTAAAGTCAGTCAGCTTTGTTATCTCGGCGTTAAGATCCTTAACCTTGGCCTGTATTTCGGCAAGCTTTTCATCGGCCCTTGTATTTTCAAGATCGTTAGCGGCAAGCTCAATGGCTTTCAGTTCATTAGCAAAGCCTTCAAACCCGTAAGTGTTTTCACCAGCAGCAGCCAGATCGGAAAGCATCTTGAGCGCTGCCTCTGCGGACTTCTGCGCGCCCTCGACATCGCCTTGCCTTAATCGTTGCTGCGCGTCCAGCTTGAGATCCTGGGCGTTAGCGTATGACGGCCCGCCCGCCCCGCCGCTGAAGCCTGCTATTGCCTCGGCATACTTCTGCTCGATATCGAGCCGCTTTTCGCGTATGTCCTGAATGTCTTTTTGGGCAGCTGCTTCTTTCCTCACCAGGTCTTTCAGCGCCTTATCGGCAGCCGACACCATCTTCTTGTAGGAGTCAGCGAATGCCTTGTTCGTCGCCTCTGCGGATTTGAGTGCGGCATCCTGAAGCTCTCGCATGGTTTTAACTGTGTCGGTGGCTGCCTTGCCTGCGTCCTCAAACCCGCCAGTCCATATTTTGTCGATCCGCTCAAAGGTGGTCCTGAAGCTATCCTCGATATTCTTTCCAAAGTCGGCGATGACATTGGCAGCGCCGTCAAGATCGCCGCGCAAAAGCATTACAGTAGATGCCGCTATAGCAGCAAGTCCTTCGCCTACGAAACTTATCCCGGAACCAGCGATCAATGCGATCGTTGCAAGGGTCTTTAGTGTGCCGCCCAGCAGCGTGGCGAATACGGAAGCTGTTTCGCTATTTTCTGCTAGATCCAGAAAAAGACCGCTCATCAAGTTCAATGTCGGCAGAAGCTCTGCGCTCACTGTATTTGCTGCGCCCCTTGACGCTCCACCAAGAGCAGAGAGACTGTCGTTGAACCTCTCGGATGCAATGGCCTGCTCGTCGCTCATCACCAGGCCTAGTCTCTGCGCTTGAGCTGTAAGCGCCTTGATGCCTTCTGAGCCACCATTGAGCAGCGGAATCAGCTTGGCACCAGAACGGCCCAGCAGCTCAACAGCCGCTGCCGTCTTGCCCACTCCGTCTGGCATAGCTTGAAACTGGTCCGCCAGGTCAGACAATACAGCGTCCGCCGAGCGCAGGCTGCCCTCGGAGTCTTTGACGGAAATACCAAGGCGTGCGAAAACCTCAGCGGGGCGCCCACCAATAGTAGCTGCGTCAGACATAGACCGGCTGAGCCTAGTCAGTGCGCCTGATAACTCAGTTACGTTAACGCCTGACTGCCCAGCTGCGAACTGCAGGCCAGTGAAAGCTTCAGTAGTCAGGCCGGCAGCCTGCGCCAGCTTGCGCGCTTCGTCAGCGGCATCGATACTGTTCTTCACCCAGCTGCCGACAGCAGCCACAGAGAAAGCGCCGAGCAGCGCGGCCCCCGCTTTCTTGGCAGCAGAACTGATACCCCCCAGCTGCGTCTCTGCCTGCTTGAATGCCTTGCTGGCGTTGTTCTTGCCTTCGACGACCAGCTGCGTTTTGATTTGCCTAGCCATCGAGTTGCCTCATCATTTTTTCAAAGTCTTGCTGTTTGGCGTTTGCCGAGCGCGCTGCTATAGCCATGTGCTTTAGCGCCTGCGCATCTCGCGCTGCGGCCTCTTTGGCGAATAACTGAATCTGCGGCAAGGTGTACTGCTTAACGTCGTCAAGCCGGTGGCCGGCGCTGATCAGCTGTTGAACTACTGCGCCCCAGCCAGCGCCTTCTCCGCGCTTACCAGGGCTTGCTCGAAAAAATCCTTATTGATTCGGATCACCTCAAACATCAACTGAACAGCAACCACGGCCGGCAGACGTTTGATTCGCCATTTGCTGAGGCTGGTACAGGTGCCGAGAATATCCAGCAGCACGCCCGACTTGCTGGCGTAGACATACAGCTGCTCGACCGTCTGGCTGGCTGCCATAGCGATTGCATTCCCAGCAGCCTTGCCGAATCGCTCGAAATCGACAAAGCGCACCGGCATAACCTCCACCTTTTTGCCGCACATCATTACGAACTCGCGCTGAGGAAATAGGATTTCGTGGGTCATTGATAAACTCCAGGCAATAAAAAACCCGCCTGGGCGGGTTGGTTTGAATTGTGTCGCTTAGCGCCGAACTGTATTAGCTCGCGTTCCAGGCTGCCGTCTTTCTGGCTCCCTGTTGTATCTCTGGCTGGCGAAAACCTCTGCTACGCACTGATTCTCGTCGTAACTCACACTGCGCATTGGTAGCGTGTCTGTGCTGTACCAAGTGTGCCTGAGATATCCATTACTTGATGCGGAAACCTGATCTGGCGCACCGTACATGGATCGCACTTGAGCAATAGACATACCACGCGACGGGTAGCCGTTCCTATAGGCCTCGCTCTGCGTCCCTGTCGCTCTGCAACTTCCGTTAGGGCCAACCACTTTATATCTTGGCTCGCGCGATTGCTGAGACTGCGCGCGCGGCTCTGGCACGCGCCCGTATGGTACTACCTCCGAGCCTCCGCTCGGCGCCACATTGGTTGCGTCGTACACCTGATCTGGCTTTAGGACAGTGCCGCAGCCCGCCTGAGTGAAGGCTACCTTACCCGTAGCGTCTACACACCGATGCACAGATTGAGCGCTAGCGGCGGTTGGCAATAAGCACAGGATTAGAGTGGCAAGCAGAATCCGCATATACATTCCTCCCTGATAGACAGAGAGGAATGTAGCACCGCCTGACGTGTTAGCCAAACGGCTTACGCCGCTTCAGTATCCATGACCACCTTAAAGAACTGCGACAAACCGGCTGTGACGATGCTGGTGTCGATCAGGACTTCGCCGGTAATCTCCAGCGCGCCGAACTCGTCGCCGATAAAGCCAAGCCCTTGCGCTGCGCCGATCTTCGCCCGGTGCACAGTCACGGTCACGGTGCGGCCAGTGGCTGCTTCGTTCACGCCAGCAAACACCATCTCGAACGTCTGCGCGCCAGTAGTCAGCGCCTCGATAGTGGCGGTGCTGACATCCGTGGTCACGGTGCCGAACAGAACCATGCTCAGGTTCTCAGGGCTCAGGTCGTGCAAAGTGGCCGTAAATTCGACGGACTCGATGCGGTTGACTGATGCGTAAGTGCCGCCGCCTGCTGTGCGGTAGTTCGGGAGCTTGATGATGTTCTCGTTGATGTTGAATGTCAGCGCTGAGACGTTGCCAATATCTCGGGCGGCGCCGCCAGCTTCGGGAGTGAGGGACACAATGCCCTTGCCCATGTATGCATAATTAGCCATTGCGTGTTTCCTCTGGACATAAAAAAACCCGCACATGGCGGGTTGGGGTTGGGGTAATTAGGGGTTAGTACGTTTCGATGTACTCGATACCGATGCTGGCAGTGACGGTGCGGTGCGTGCCTCCCTCGGCTGCCATATCAAACTCGGCGGACTCTTCGCCCACCCAGCCAGGCGCAAGCGGTCGATCAGGGCGTAATTGCCCATAACCAAGTGCGCGGAGTATGTCGTGGTGGCAGAGCTGCAATTCCTGCAATGTCGCCGTGCGCGGGAACACGGCCTCGATCTGATATTCGATTGAGCGTTTAACCTTGACGCCTACGCGATCAGTTCCAGCGTCAGAGTCAATGCGCACCAACAGGCACGGCAGCGGCGCCTTGTCGGGCTTTATCTCACCGACCCCATACACGGCCTTGATGTCGGTGCTAAAGCCTGTGGGCGTGATCTCACGCAGCGCAGACTCAACTGCGTCTGTCAGTTCGGTGGCTCTGCTCATGGCTTCCTCAGTTCAATCTCGATACGGCGCTGAAACTCTTTCTGGAGAAAGGCACTGGTCCAGTTAAGTGTTGCCGGCCCAGCAAGCTGCTTGAACCAATAGGCGGCTGACGGCCCCATGGCTTCCTGCAATTTCTTGTTGTAGGTATAGGTCCGCGATCTGCCGCGCTTAGATGTGCGAGTGATCAGCGGCTTACGGCCAACGCTTGATGGGTTAACAAAGCCTGCGGCTATCTTCTTGCCATTCAGCCCCATGACCCATATCCGCGCCCTGGTCGCGTCAATGGCGTCAAAGCCCCATTTGGAATACTGAGTAACCAATATCCCTGATGATGACGGGATAATCCTTGATTCGGTCCTGCGCGTATTGGCTCGCTTTACCTTCAGTGCGGGCCGTAATCGCTTGCCCTTGATGGTCGTGCGCAGCGGCTTTACAAACCGTTCTGATCGCGTCTTCGTGGCCGTGGTGTTAAGTGCGCCTCTCAGTGCCGGGTCGATCTTGCGACCTGCCTCGCTTAATTTGCGGCTGGCTGCGGCAAAGCCAACAGGGTTGACTGATACTCTCACTGCGCTTCCAGCCAAAGCCCGCGCACCACGCCGTCATCAGATCCATCTGCGTATGCGATGACGTTGTATGTGACGCCAGATAGTGACAGTTGATCGCCAATCTGAACGCGGCCAGCCTCAATGATTGCGACTTCGCCGCGTGTCTTGTAGTCGGTCACGGCTCCCATATCGTCCAGCCAGGGCGCCTCATGCTGGATCAGCACGCGGCAGGATCTCGGCGCCATGTCTTGCGGCAGATATTGAGCCGGTGCTCCTACCAGTTCCTCGGCAGTGATGCGCAGTTCGGCCTTGTCGCCTACCGGGTCGCGCACGCTGGTGATGTAGAACAGCCGGTCACCGTGGCGCAGGTAGCGACCCTGGAACAGCTTGGAGCTATAGCGCGCACGAATATCAACCTTTGCTCCACTGCGCAGGCTGGTGGGCATGGGCGGCTCTGCTGACTCCTTGGCGTTGATAGCCAGCCATACGCCCGAGACAACTACCGGGCAGAGATCCGGGCTAAGCTCCAGTATCTCGGCGCGGTGTCTTAGCGATCCGGCGCGCATCAGACGCCCAGCCCTATGCGATACGGAAACAGCAAATGCTCTGAGCCTCGCGGCAAAGCGCTGGATATACTGCCGACAACTACGTCTTCACGGTTTGCAAACAGATGTCCGGTAATCAACAGGCATGCCGCAGTGATCGAAGGGTTGACCACTATCGGCTCAAGCCCGGCAGTCTCAGCGATAACGGCGTCATCGAGGGCCGTCTGGTCAGGGTAGAACTTGCGCCCCAAGAACTGCGCCGCATGATCCTCTGCCGCATCGAGATAGGTTTGCACCATCGGCTGGTCTTCTGCTTCAGCCCGCGTGTGGATCATGGCAATCTCGATAGCGATCACGGACATGATTAGTCAGCCTTTTTGGTGGCAGGCTTTGCTGCCGGCTTGGCCTTGGGCTCAGGAGCTTTTGTCTCCATCTCCCGTTGAACCTTTACTTCGCGGGCTAGGCCGTTAGCCATTAGCTCGCCTATGTACTCGGCAGTGCCTTCGATCTTGGCGCCAGCCTTGACGTATTCTTTGGTGTCGCTTCGCTGAAATGGGCGATTTGTTATTGCTACCTTAGTGCTCATAAAGCCTCCAGATGGGCGGGGCCGAAGCCCCGCCTATCAATTTTCGCCGGTTACACTGCGCCGGTCAGGTTGCCGTGAACGAACGCCAGCGGACGCTTGACCGCCAGAGCCAGACGCTCTTCAAACATGATCGAAACCATGTTGTAGATGAAGTCGTCTTCGTTCTCGGTGGACATGAAGACCGCCGAGTTCATGCGGTCATAGATGGTCGCGGCAGTAGAGAACGCGCCAACCATGAATTCGCCAGCAGCCAGTGCGTCAGACTCAACCACAGGCAGACCCCACAGGCGAGCCGGAGCGCCAGCCGCGGAGCCGCTGAACAAGTAGCGATCCTGACTATCCTTCAGCAGCTCGATAGCAGCCCAGTCGGCAGGGTTGAGGACGATGCCCGTTGCGCCGTAGAACGACTGACGAACCTGCAGGATGGCGCGGCGAAGCACGTCTACCTGCTGGTCACCCACTACAGTGGCGGCCACGTTGTACGCCGTAGCTTGCGGCACCAGGCCAAGCAGGTTGGTGCCAGTGCCGTCACCCGCCATCAACTGATCTTCTTCGACCTGGCGAAGCATCTCGAAGCCTTCGTTGTTGATCTCGGCCTGCAGGCGGGCAAAGTCGGACAGCACTTCAGAGCTAGTCTTGAAGTAATGCGCGATTTTACGAACGGCAGTTTCCTTGCGCTCGTAGGTCAGTTCAGACTTGGGCTTGAGGCCAGCCTCTGCAACCGTTGCGGCGGCGTTGGTGCGTACGTTGGTGCGAACCCATTCGACCAGATTGCTGTCAACCGGAACCGTAGGGATCAGGCTGCGCAGCATGCGCGGGCGATAGGGGTCGGTGACGATCTCAGGATCACGGAAAGACCAGATGCCAGGCCCGCCCGATGCAGCACCAGACGTGATGTCTTTGATCTCCATTGGAGAGGACTGGCCCTTGTGATACTGCTTACCGGCGTACTGCTTATAAGCATCGGACTCGACAAACATCTCGCCCAGGGACTTCTGCTTCTGCGGAGCGCCAGAATCGCGTACTGACTTCTGCTCGACAGCGGCCAGGCGGGCCTCGAACTCGTTACCCTTCTCGCTCAGAGTGACGATCTCGGTTTTAGTGGAGTCCAGAACCTTGCCGTATTCCTTGACATCTGTCTCAGTCTTGGCAATAGCGTTGGTCAGTTCGATTGAGTGGTTCTTCATTGCTTCAAGAACCGCGTCCTTGACTGAAGGCTCGCCTACTTCACCACGCTGGGAAGATGTGCGGGCCTGATAACCTTGGGGCGCCTTCTCCAGCAACATGGACGCAATCCCCACAATAGCGAGAGAAGCGCCTGCAGCCTCAAGGGAAAGGCCAAAGACCATAGGGGTCATAGCCAGCAGTGATACAACCAGCAGCATGAATACTGCCGAAAGCTTAAAGTTTCGCATTGGTGTTACTCCTGTGTGCCCAAACGCGGGGCGGATTTGATAGCAGCCAGAATGTCTGCAAGTTCATCTTTCGCCGGTGCGTCGGACTCACTCCGAAGCAGATGCGCAAGACCCTTGCTGGCGACAGCAGTGGCCTGCGTTTTCGAGAAGCCTGCCTCACGCAGGAACCTCTCAAAATCTTTGAGGCTTGGCAGCTTGCCTTCCTCGATAATCTCTTTAACTCCAGTAATGCGGGCGGCTTCGTTTGCCGGGAAGGTCACCAGGGACACCTCCCAAAGATCAACTTTCTTCAGCGTGCGAATTCCGGTCACGTTGTCGTAGCTGTCCTCGCGGGTGTAGAACCCAATGGACATACCGGATATAGCCCCCAGCTTCATCAGTTCGTATGCCTCAGCACCACGAACAGTTTTCAGAGCCAGCTGGCCCTCAACATAAAGCCCCACGCCATCCTCTTTGACGGACGTATAAACGCCGATTGGCTCGCTGCTCTTGTGCTGCCACAACAGCGAAGGCATGCGGCCCTTGATGCTTTCCTCGAAAGCGCCGGGGGCTACGATCTCGTCATAACTGTCCTTCACGCCGAACACTGAGCCGTAGCCAGAGAAGCTGCCATCTTCGTTGATAGCCTTGATCTCAAGCGGAACGTCAATATGCTTGGTGCGAATGGCCGTGGCCTTGCGCTGCATCGCGCCAGTCTTGGTTTTCATTGGTCGCCCTCTTTAAGCCAGTGCATCAACGCAGCCTTTACGGCCTGCGATTCTGTTCCGCCGCCGAGCATATCCAGCGGCAGCAGGTTTGATTGAGCGGTGTATATCTCGCCACCAGTGATGGGCGGCAGGTTTTCGAGGATTCGGACCTCGTTGCGGCTCATCCATCCGTTTTGAAGCGCAGTCGAGTAGAAGCTGGTTCGGGCGGCAGTATCGGCACGCAAAAGACCTTCGACGCTGAACTCTGCGTAATACTTTATTTGCTCGACGGGAGTTAGCAGCTGATCCCATATGGCCTGCTCTACGCGCTTCAGCCAAGGGCGCAGTCCGTACTGCAGGAACCACAGATTCAAGCTCTCGCTTGAACTGGCCCAGCTTGATGCCTTATCAGTTGCGCCGATCATGGAAGGTGGAACCCCGAACCAGCGGCACACCTCCTCAATACTGAACACGCGAGACTCAAGCAACTGAGCGTCAGCGGGGTTGATACCCACCTGGCCAACGTCCATGCCGCCCTCAAGAAGCGGAGACTTGCCGGCATTCAGCGAACCGGAAATCTTTTCCATGCTCTGCCTGAACTCTTCGCGCTGCTCCTTCTTGATGGTCTGTTCCATCTTGAAATAAGTGGTCGGCATTAGGCCGTTTTTGAAGGTGCTGCTTGCCGCCTCATTGGCTGCCAGCGCAGAGCCGATCACTTCGGTCCCGTAGCGGATCACCGACATTCCGAACCGGCCATGAAGGGTAAATCCGGGGACGTGGAATATATCGTCTTCTTCAATGGTCCTTTGCTGGCCGCTTTCGTCGGTGTATGTGTACCGATATGCGCCCGACTCAAGTCTGCGCCAGGACAACCTCTCTGTGATCAGCAGATCAAGGGCAACAATGCGACCACCGCTGCGCCGCTTTTCGGCAAAGCCGTTGCCGTGCAGTAATGCCGCGCCCACCATCGACTCCCAAAAAGTCACCGCCATCATGTCTGCATTGGGTTTTGAGTGGATCAGGCGGGCAATACTCAGGTTGTCTGCCAGCTTTCGGCTGCCGTCAGGGTTTCGCTGATATAGGCCAATAGGCAAAGTTGCTATTGTCTGCGATACCAGGCGCGTGCAGGCCCACACGGCAGACAGGCTCAGCGCCTTCTCTGAAGTGACGGTTATTCCTGACTTCGCCTCGCGCCCCTGCCAATTAGCCCATTGGGTCATGTCGCTCAGGCCCAACCAGCCAATGACGGCTGACTTCAGTCGGCCCGGCTTTTTCGCCTTGTCTTTCATACGATTATCGGGCTCCCAATGAAGTCGGACAGGTCGGTTGATTCATCGCCTGCGATTGCTCTGCTCAATGCCATAATCACCCCGACAACGCCGTCTATCTTGTTCTCGGGCCGTTCTTTGTTCGGGTAGATGTTGTCCTTCGCGTCCAGCTTGGCGACCACGTTGCTGGCCATCCATGTGAGGATCGGGCAGTCGCCGTGCGCCAACAGCTTGCGCAGCACCAGAGCCTCCAGTTCTTTCATCGGCTCGCTGATGTTCTGGACGGTCTGGCGTACCTCGACCATCATCAAGCCTTCGGCCTGCATCTCTTGGGCAAGCTGTGTAGCCTGCCAAGGGTCATAGGCGACCTGCTGCACATCGAAGCGTCCGGCGAACTCGCGCAGATCCTCCTTGATCACCTCGAACTCGATCACCTCGCCATCGGTCAGGGTGAGCAAGCCAAGCGCATCGAACTCTCGGTAGCGTCCTGTGTTGCTGTCTAGCTCTTCGATCACCCGCGCTTCGGGCAAGTAGTACCTGCCGTGAACGTGCCAGAGTGGGTCGCCTTCAGTGGGCGGGAACACCAGTATCAAGCCGGCTATGTCGATCTTGCTGGCCAGGTCCAGGCCGATATAGCAGGGCCGTCCTTCCAGTTCGCTGAGGCTCTTGCGTTCCGGGCACTGCTTCCACCGCAGCATGTTGAGCCAGGCGTTTTTAGCGCCGACCCATTCATTCAGATGCTTGGTGCGGAAGGTGCTTTGTTTGGCTGCTGACTGCATGGCATCGCGCTGACGCGCTTCGAGGAAGTCGCCGCTGATGCTAATGCCGTAATTCGGATTGGCTTTGACCAGGGACTTAACGTCTGTCCAGTCGTCGCCTTCGTCGATGGTGTAAAGCATTGCCCATAAGTCGGGCCGATCAATCACACCTTCCAGCATCCTTTCGCAATCTCGGATCAGCTGGTGGCAAGGTCCGCCAATGCTTGAGCCTGCCGTGGTGATCACCAGCATGATCGGCTGCTCTCGGGCGCCCATGCCGGTTTCCATCGTGTCGAACAGTGTCGAGTCTTGGTGCTCGTGGTACTCGTCAACAATCGAGCAGGACGGGCTTGATCCGTCGCCAGGCTTACCAATGACCGGCTCGAAGCGTGAGCCGTCCTCCATGCGAAACAGGTTCGAGGCGTTCACATCAACGCCGTAGTGTTCCTGCAAGGCCGGTGTGCGCTCCACCATTAACTTGGCTGGCCTGAATACTTCCCACGCCTGCTTCTCTGTCGTGGCACCTGAATAGACTTCAGCGCCGAACTCATCGTCAGCGGCGAACATATAGACGCCAACACCACCACCAATGATTGACTTGCCGTTCTTTCTTGGAACAAAAACAGTGATAGTTCGGAAGCGCCGGTTGCCGTCTTTCTTCTGCACCCAGCCAAACGGGATGCAGACAGCGAACAGTTGCCACGGCTCCAGGGTGATCCGCTCGCGCTTGCTGGCCCACTTGCCCTTTGTGTGCGGCAGTAATTGCAGGAAGCGTGCGACCTTCTCAGCCTTGGCCGGGTCAAACTTGTACGGGAACGCCTTTCTGCGAGACTTGCGCACATCTGACATGTGCCGTTTGCAGGCCAACTTGATCCATTTGCATGCCACGATCTTGCCGGCGATCACGTCCCGAGCGTATTCCTCGGCCTTCGCTACCAATGGGTGATCAGGTTTTGCAGCCATTACAGATCAGCGAATGGGTTGCCGCCGCTCTTTTTCGATACAGGCCCGGCCACTTTGGCGCGATCAGATGGCGTCATGCCGAACTTGCCAAGCAGTGTTTCGAGCCGAACCAGCTTTGCCGCAGTGAAATCAACCGGGTCATTGCGGAACTGCTGAAGCAACAGCGCGGCGATCTCCAGTGCGAAGCGGTCAGACTCGGTGACCACGTTCTTTGGTGCGGCCTTCACCAGCTCTTTCCAGATCGCAACTTGGTCTTCGCTGAAATGAGCGGGCGCAGCTTTTAACGGGCCAGCCACTTCCGGGTCTTCGCGCTTGCGATTGGGGTTCTTGTCGAACGCGCCTCTCGCATCCAGCACGTTAGTCGGAGTTCTTGGCCTGGCCATTTTGAAACCTGAATTTTGTGGAAGTAAAAAGATGGT
>Ga0314855_100066_pt1 | contig 37642 bp, 63 predicted proteins | sample 2018CB1WmetaG_FD_203636 | JGI IMG/M metagenome (GOLD analysis project Ga0314855, IMG submission 203636) | Cryopeg brine viral communities from Beaufort Sea near Barrow, Alaska, United States - 2018 CB1W | ecosystem: Environmental > Aquatic > Marine > Coastal | place: USA: Alaska | collected... | reverse complement strand
TGTATATAATCGCAAAATCAAAAAGTACACAAATTCAAATCAAATAGTACAAAAAAATATTTTTGCAAGGTACTTTAAAGTTGGTTTAAAAGAGGTTTAAAGGTGCAGATACTATGCTGTGCCGTCGCTGGATATCTTCTTTAGCTGCTCGTCTTTAGCTTTGTAGAGATCAAACTCTAGCTTTAGGGCGTTGTACTTTTCCCGCCAGTTGTTTATATCTGTACGTAGTTCTTTATTCTCCTTATGCAGTATACGCAGGTCTTTTCGTTGCTCTATGTTTTCCTTTTTAACAGCGTTTAAATCTTCGCGGATTATACCTAATTGCGAATTAAATTGTTCGCGCTCTTGCTTCATTTGCTGCTTCAGCTCTTCATACTGTTGTTTATAATCGTCAACAAACGAGCCGTAGAGATCCCGGATAGCTTTCACCGCTTCAGTATCTTTATGCTCAGCAGAAGATGTTGCTTCCTTCACTTCAACCCTTTTAAGCTTCCACGCGAAAAACCCACCGCCAAAAAGAAATAGGATTATACCCGATATTGCTTCCCAATTTTCTATTATAATTTGTATCATTCCGGTAGTTCTGTATCGTTAACTGCAAAAAGGGCAGCGTAATAAGCTGCTTTAAAAGCGGGAATACTCGCCTGCAACAAGGTATAACTACCTGTTGTAGTTATTAAGTTTGTACTTGCTGGATTACCATCTACAATGGCCGTATACACACTTCTGGCAGATGGCGTTAACGGAAACTTTCTACTAGCATAAGTAAATGTTTCCACTTCCAGTGCGGCTTCAACCTCTTTGGTTTTTACTAATTGCGTGGCTGCATTTAAAGCCGTCTGCTGGGCGGTAATTTCGCCAGTGAGCCTATCTGCTATAACACCGCCAAAAATGCGCTTATGGCATATGCCATACTCGTAGCTAATGTAATCTGGGTCTGCTGGGTTCATCAATTGATCCTCGGTTACTACCAACGGATCTGCATCTAGTCCTATTTCTTCAAGTTCCTGCAGGCTGTCTGCAACCAATTCAAAAAGAAGGAATGGCCTGTTGTCGGTTTCGTATGCTCTATAATATCTCATAAATTCAATTTTTACCCTTCGGTGGCGGTGGAAGTTCTGTTAATTGGGATTACTGTATAGTCAAAAATCAACGCAATGCTGTTGGCTGTAGCTTGCTGGATATAAACATCAAACCCATATTTAGTGCGGTTATTAATATCCCACGTAAAAGCGCGCGAAAAACTAAGCTCAGCGTTTGCCGCTCTAAAGTTGCCTAACACTTGGTAGTCCTGCGTGCCAATATTGCCGCGAAAATCGACGTGGTAAATAGCTGTGTTAAGATCTGTTACCACCAGCCCCACATAAATACTACCCGCTCTCAAATATTCTAAGAGTTTACGGCCACGCATAAATGTTGAACGTAAAGCTACACCTACATTGCCAGCCAGATTGTTACCTATCTGCGCATAGCGACGTATTTTACCCGGCCTCGCTTCATAAACGGGATTTTCCTGCGTTCCTACGTTAAAACTAAGGTTAATAGTTTCTTCAAAAAATGAAATATAGTTGCCGTTACCCGTAAGACCGTTAAAGGCTTCAATAGTCCACATTTTACCCTTCCAGATTAGTCTACCTTCAGTAGAAATCATTCCGCCACCACCGTTTGTGGTTACTTCAAAACCGCTAAAAATACGGTTGCCGGGCAATATGCCTAATAATTCCTGTATAGGCAGTTTAAAACTGTCCTGCATTTCTTTTAAGGTTTCCCGGTTCTTTGGAAAGCCTGTTTCTTCTATAATTAACTCAACCATATTATTGTGTATTTGGTTCCAAACATTTTGTAATAATCTAAATCTGCTTTAATTTTTGTAATCAATCGCTCTTCGTCTGCCTGTAATATTGGGCGAATTCCTGCAGGTAGAAACACCGTAAAATCGCTACCGTAAACATTAAAGGTTTCCTGGTTAAAAAACCATTGCGGATCTCCTTCGCCTACATCGTAAAATTCTAACGGGTCGCCAGCATCTGTATCGTAATAGTGTTGGGTGGCGGTTATTTCGGCATTGTTTATGTAAATACGGCGCTCCACATCGTCGTAGCCATCGTTCAACATTTTTTGAAGCAACGTAATAGCGGCATTGTGTTCTGTTTTGTAGATGGCTTTATCTTTAAAGTCTACAAAATCAAAATACAACGTAACGAAAGGCGAAAGCAACGCGCTTAAATACGCCAACGTTTTTGGTCGACGCATTAAAATAGGCAGCAGCTGCTCCTTAAAACTTTCGTAATTAACTCTATAAATGTTGCCGTTTATCATTATCGCGCTATGTATGTAAAAGTGCTGTTTGCTTCATCTAGTTTAAAATAACCAGATTGTGGTTGTCTAAATTCGGTGAATGGTCCCACGTTGCCCTGTGGATTGGTGCTGTCATAATCAAAAGCGTTATAGCTGCTGGAAGCTAACTGAATAAACACATCTGTAATGCCTGGTACATTTTCTACCACATCGTTCAATTGGTCCAGTGAAAGTTCGCCGTTAAAATCGCGGCTGTTTTTATCTTTTAAATACGCTTTTAAAGCATCTTTAACAGGGGTGTCATTGGTGCCGTCCAGACGTTTCCCTAAGTTGTTTAAGATGGTTGGATCGTAATATAATTTGTAAACCACTTTCAGTTTGTCTGCCTCGGCACTGCTGGTTGCCAAGCTTATGCCTCCTGCACCCATTAAATTTATATATTTAGTAAAACCTATAAGCTCACCAGAGCTAAGTGGCGCCAGAACCCCGGCATTGTCTTTGGCTACTTTTATCCTTAATATACCGTGGGCGTTTATAGTGCCTTCCACCACAGCGGCTTTAGCTACTATCTTTTTTGCGGCTATTTGCGCAATGGTTAAGCCTGTATTATCGTACACACCTGTTTCTGGCAGTTCTTGACCGTGTTGGTAGTTTAGTGCGGTTTGGGTGTACCACCCGCGACTAAACGGCCGCGAAACGGCAATGCGCTCATCTATGTCTGCGCTAAGGATAGCCCAAAGTTGGCGCAATGTCCACGCTACCATAGCCACTACAAACACAAATAACCTAAAAACACTTACTTTGCTGGTGCTGGTTAGATTGGCCAGTGTAGCCTGCTCATTTTCCGTTAATACTGCAGTTGCTGGAAGGGCGTCTGCGCCTGCAGCTGTTTCTAGTATTTCGGTTTGGATTTCGTTTATTGTTGGTGTCATTAGCTATTTAATTATTAGTAGTGCTATGTATGGAATGTGGGGTTTTTTACCTCTCTTTTATTTTTATTTTAGCCCTTCTGCATAGATTTCCAAAGCCCATTTCTGAAGATTTAATGTTTGCGCAACAGACGCTACTTTTGGAGGCATAAAGAAAATTGGTGTTATCCCTTTACTCACGCAATAATCAGCGAGAAATTTAATATTATCGGCATAGCGCTGCTTATCTACCGAACCAAACACGCCACCAGCGTTGCTCATCATACTTGCAAACATTACATCTGGATCAAAATCATAAGAAGAAGGAATACCTCCTGCATATTCATCTGTCGAGTTTAAATCATTTACTCCAAAATTGAAAACAATCTTAGTAGGCATTGTTTCTCTAATTGCGAAAGGAAGCCAATACTGCGCCCATTCAGAAGTTTGCCCGCCTCTTGTAGCTAAGAAAACATTGTTGGGATTACCCCCCATTTCTTCAAAATACTCTTTGAATTTTATAGGCATATAACTCATACCACTTGAACGTGTGCCATCAAATTGTTTTGGTTTTAATTCTGGATCAACAGCTTCGGGATATGCGCCCCAACTATCTGTTAAAAATAAAATCCTATCACTTTTCTTCCAAATCGGTGTAATAGTTTCTCTTTTTTTCCAAAAGAAAATTCCAGATAATTTTGGATTGGCAGCGGCTTCAACGGCTACTACTTGTATCTTGTAATTTCCAACTTCGTGGTTTAATATTATTTGCTTTGTTCCGCCAGAAAATTGTATAGTTTCAATTGCCACACCATCTTTCAGTAATTTTACTTCACAAATTTTACCAGACAAAGACAAATCAGTTCCTAAAAATAATTCTACGTAACCTGTATAATCTGCATTATGAGTAATTTCGTACCCACCACCAATTATCGCAGGAAATGTATTGCTTAATTCTAAGCACAAAGCACTTAGTTTAAAATACGCTAAAGAGGAATTTGCAACATTTATAAACGCTGGATTATAACTCCCAAGAGCATCAATCTCTAAAGATGTTTTGTTGGTTAAAGTATTTTTAAAAATTACGTGATTTCCCGATACGCTTAAACGTGCGTGGTTTTGCATATTCATACCCTTCACTAATTCTTGCCTAAATGCAGTTCGCTTAGGGTAGTTAAATAAGTGTTGCGCCATTGCATAAAATCCTATATCTGAAAGGTGTTGACCATTTACGGCATCGTGCATACAACTTGCTTTTGCTACGTCTTTAGTAAACGGTTTTGCAAAAGTAGCGGTAGTGGTGTTGTATGAATTAATTAAATTTGTCCCATAAGTGCCATCTGTATATTCAACTACTCCAGCTATTTGCTTTGTTGCGCCCCATACTGAAAAATCACCTGTTAATATATTACTAGTGGTATCTGTAACTGCAATTATAGCATTGGCATTTGTGGATGGAGCATCTGCCGCCATTGTATAAGCCCCCATTTCTATATAAAATGGTTGTTGCTTTTCTTCTAATTTTTCAACTTGCAAGTCCAGTTTATTTTTAGCGGCATTTAATTCATTTACCGCTGCCGTATGTGTTTTATTTAGCGTTTCTAGTTTAGAATCTTGAATGCTATTTAATAAAGCTAAATAAGTGCCACCGCTTACCCAAGCTGAAACACTCCAATAATACCAATTGCCATCTGGCGCAACTCCCGTTGTTGTCCTTATCAATGTATAAGTAATCCCTGTAGCTGTTGGATTTGCTGTTGGTGCAGAAACCACTCTACTTGTTGAATCTGTAAATATTACAGATGCCCCAGTTCCCGAAATAACCCAGCCTTGAAATTGTGTATTAGCCCTAATTTTACCCGCCACAACTTCTGGGCTATCTCCTGAAATTACTGCCGTATATACAGTAACGCCGTTTAACACAACACCGAAATTACCGTTTGCTGTTGCTGCTCCTGTTATAGTTAAGGTATCAACCTCTTTAATATCGCCTACAACTAAATAGAGATTAGAGTTTCCCGATGGAAAAGCGGCAGTTAAAAGTGGTTTGGTTGCGTATGTGCCAGACAGAGGTTCTGTGGTGGTTTTTGAACGTCTTAGCGCATCATCAAATGCGGAAGTATCTATTTTCACACTATCCTTTACCCAACTTGCACCAGTTTTAATAAACTTAACATCAAAACCTTTATCTGCTCCTTCGGGTGCGTAAACTAAACCACCTTTATTGGTGTGTATTCCTGCTTGGGGAGAATACATACCATCTTCTGTTGGTAATGCTGCAATAGCTACGTAGCCTTTATAGCCACTAACAGTACCATCAACTAGGGTTTTTAAATCTCCTGCCGTTCCTGTTGTATAAGTACCTCTATCTAATTTTCCCTCTTGAAGTGCTACTATATCTGCTTCGCTACCTCCTATATTGCCATAAGGCACAGCCTCCAACCTATAATCTGCAACACTATTTGTAGCAATACCCTTATAACGATACGTAGCTTGCTTTCTAGCCTCGCCATCAGGAAAGGTAATATTATTGTCCGCACTAGCGTCCAGCACAATTAACTCATGCATTGAAGTATGCGTGTGTTGTTGCACTAACATTAAAGCAATGGTTTCATATATTCGTGGGCGTAGGTCCTTTATAGCTTCAGCTTGGGACTGCATGGAATTTAGCTCCGCATCCGCATATTTGGTACGGTCGTCTAATTCCTTAATAATTTCAGCGCCTTCTACTGTGCTGTACTGCAACCCATTATAAGGTCTAATATTTTTTTGTTCCATAGTTAGTTATTCAAATAATCCATATTGAAATAGGCCGTTTTCAAACAGTGATTGCCACTGGTCGATGGTGTAATTAGTGGCAATACTATTGCCCTTCTTTTTTAAAAACATTGCAATTGCAACGTCTGCCTTTAGGGTTGGCACTTGTAGCTTTGCACCTATTTCTGGGTCGTCGCTTATGCCGTAGCCATTTAGCAGGGCCACATCAAAAATGGAAGCGATGCCACCACATTCCTGTATGGACAGATCCATAATATTCTGAAACTCTGCTGTAACTACTTTATTCATTTCTTACTTTTAAGTTTATCATTTCGCGAAGGGCTTCAAAATTTTTACCATCGCGGGCTAATGCTATTTTCATTCGTTGCTTAACTTCTGCAGCTCCACCATTTGCATTTATCAATTCAATTAAATTCGGACCTAACAACGGATCGCTTTTTACTTCGCCTTTGTTTATCCTGGCAATTATACCCACTTCCTGCAGCTCGCTTTCGCCAATAACCAGTTCGCCATTGCTGTCAAACAGTAAATCGTCGTTTTCGTCTAAAAGAATATCGTTTGCCATTAGGTTACTTTTCCAAGGGTTAATGGTCCGCCACCATTAGGGCAGGTTCCAGTTACTAATCCACCTTTTACATAAGCATCTACCGCTGTTGCAATTGCTGAGGCAACTGCCTGTACATTGCTTTCTGTGGTTGGGTTACTTAATATGGTAACCAATTGTGCTTCTAATTGTGCCTTATTTAAAGCCATTTTAATTCTCTTTTAAAACCGTCTTCATGCGGGTGTTAATATTTTGGGTTACTTCCAATTTTATTGCTTCTACAGCAGGAATATTTACGGTTGTACCAATACTTACATATATTTTTTTTATCTCATCACAGAGCTTTCCAAATTGTTTGTCGTAGTCGTCCATAATGGTGCGCAGGTTTTCGTTGCCTTGCTTCACTATAAATCCCGCTTCTTTAATAACAAAAGTGGTTTCGCCACTTACATATATTGCCTCTTCAAATGCTTCACATTCAATTAAAAATGTGTCGCTACCCTGCAGACCAGGAACGCCAAGCATAACCAATGTGCCTACTTCGGGTTTACGGTAATATGCACCCAAACCTAGTTGTACATTAAAGTAGTCCAGCTCGTCATCTACACCCGTGGCAGTCATTGTTTTTTTAGTCCAATCCACATTTTTAACCGTTGCCCAAACGCAACCGGGCGTTAAAGCACCTCGCACCTGTCTTTGCTGCAGTTGTTGAAATTCCGCTATTTCGTCTGTTAAACTCATTGTGCAATGTCTCCTAATGTTGCGGTTCTGGCGTATCTATTACTGGGGCCAAAACTTACCCTAATACTGTCTGTATAATAAAGTCCGGAACGTTCTGGATACAGATCGCTGGTTAAATTTACCTTCCATCCGTGCTCTATTGCTGGCGTGCCAAATGTGGTTATGCCACCTTTATACCTATCTACTTTATATTTATCATAATCGGCCTGCGCAAACTTTTTTAAATCTGCTTCTGCAGTAATGCCGAAATACGTTAATTGCCTTGTTTCGCCACCATCTTCGCCCACTTCTACACTCAGTTTTTTGCCGTTGTTTAAGGTGGAAACGGCTTTTACTTTTATGCGTACATCGTCGGCATTGCGGTATTCCAAATTATTGGCATACACGTCTTTTTCTAGGTGAAGGTTAACCGGTTCCACATTAGTATCATCTGCATAGATTTTACCAACTACCAAAGTTTCACCACGCATATAACTATAAAAGTTGAAGCGTTTTTTAAGATCGTCCAACACAGTGGCCACCGTAAAATTTGGGTAGCGCACAGGACCAATTTCATATTCAGCAGCATCTATGGTGTAACCGCTTACCACATCGTCCATCAACGCTTTTAAAGTGGTGGAAGGCTTGCTAATGTTTACTGGTTGTTGCTTCAGTTTCCACATTGCATCTTCGCACCAAATGGTAATAGGTATATCTGCCGAAACGCGACTAATAAACCCTGTAAATTCTTTGTACAAAATGCCATTGTAACCCAGCGAAATTGTAACAGGATCGCCAGGGCGAAAAACGTCGCGGACTTTCTGTTTATCAAAATCGCGCACGTTGCGTGGTATGGTTATTTCGGCAGTATCTGTTAACAGCTTCCAACTTTTATTAATAATAACACTGTTGGGTCTACGCAACACAATGGCCTCACGTTCCCGCGAAGCTCCAAATTCTATATGTGCGCACATTGCTAACATTGTTATCCTGCAATTATATCGTTTCTCATAATATAAGTTCTTGTGGTCGGGTGCTTTCGGCACTTATCCAAAACGGAATAACACCTGGGCGACCTTCTATTTGATCAAAATAAATTCTTAGTATGTTTATGGCATCTATGCCTTTATCGTTATACAATTTGCTGAAGACAGGAATACTGTCTGCCACTTTTTCGAATTCCAACAATCGCAAATGTTGTTCGTTGGCGGTTATTGCGTTCACCTTTACAGGATCGAACAGGCAAAGTCCGCGTATTTCTATACGCCAAGGGCGAAAGCTGTACATTTCTGTTACATTGCCATAACCAGCAGCCAAATCTGTAGTAGTGGAGTTTTTATTTCGGGTGAAGGAGCTGAGCGTTGTAACTGGCAATTCAAAAGGCGCCAAGGCTACTTGTGTTATTTCGCCATTATCGTCGTAAACGTTGTAATTCTGCCCACCAAAAACAATTGGGTGCAAAACAGGCGTACCCAAATAACTTAAACGTGCAATCTGGCTGGCTTCCTCAATAGCCTGAATACTCACCAAAGCAGATGGTGGAGCAATAACATTTGTTACTCCAAAAGCCGTGTTTAGCAATTCGCCTATGTTAAATTTTATACCTGCCATTAGTTTAAAGTTATAACTGCATCGCGCAGCTGGTCGTTAATTAATCGCACTGTTTCTCTTGCCACTTCCTCAATATCCTGCCCTTTTGCCACGGCAAAGTTTTGCACTATGTTTAGCGTCATTGTTATGCTTTTGCCAGCGCCACTACCACCACCTGTACGCTCTTTTTTAGGATCGTCTTTTTTATCTTTTGTAGGGTCGTTTATACCGGTGGCGTCTACTTTTGGTCTGGCGGTTTTACCATCGCCTTGTTTGGCGTAATAAGCGAGACTTTCGCGGTAGGCATCCACGTCCTTCCCTTGGTCCACATATGCGTTTCCTAACTTTACATAAGGATCTATTACAATGTCTTTTCCGAGGTTGGTTAAATCTTCCTCTAAATCCATTTTGAAAAGCCTAAACCGTGCGGCAGCATCGTCAAAACGGAAATGTAAAGCGTCGTTTATAATGTCGCCGGCACTCATAAAGGTTTTGGTTAACACACCCAAATCTTCAAGAATGTTAACCCACGACTCGTTAATAGTTTGTGGTAATACAGCTGCCACCGCTACCAATTGGGTGTAAAAGCTAGTTGTGCCATCAAACCACTCCTGCGCCCAAACAAGGCCGTAGTAGTAGCCTGTTTTTATATCTAACCAAAACAGCTCCATTTCCTGCGCAAAAGCTACATAACTATCGCTTTCTAGCGCAGCCTGTTGTGCTTCGCGAAATGCTTCTGTTGCTTCGTAAACCTTGTTTAATTGGTTTTCAACTCCTGTTAAAGCAGTTACTTCGTCATCTAGTGCAATATTTACGGCATTAATAATTTCAATGTAACCACCAGCATCTTCACCTGCGCCACGAAATAGATCTGCAGTAAGGGCCGCAGCTTCCTGAGTATTTACACCAACGCGTTCTGTCTCTTCTGAAATTTGCCGAAGCGCTTCTTTAGTAGTAATACTGCCATTAGTAATATTTTGAAAAAGCTCATCGGTAAACTTCTTACCAAAGGCATTTTCCAAAGCATCTTGTGATGATTGGGTTCGTTCTTTTAATGAAATATCTAATTCCTTAATTGCATCTGGAAGTTTGTCAGAATACATACCAAGGTCAAAACCAGTATCTATAATTTTCTGAAACTCCTGCATGTTGAAACCTGCATTTGCAAACATCCGTGGATATTCGCGCATACTGTCCAGATATTCATCATTTGCGGCGCCACCACGAACTAAGGCGTCGCCAATATTGTCCATTGCCTCTTCATAAGTAATACCGAAAGCCTGAACATTATTTTTAGCAATGGTAAGCGTGTCTTTTAAATCTTGTCCAAAAACCTCTTCCATTACTTGGGCACGCACACGCATCTGGCTTACGGCATCGCCTTCCAGTTGCGTCATTTGGGCCACAATAACATTAGTTTCCCGCGCGGCTTCATTATAGCGCACAAAGTCTGTGGCTATCATTCCCACTATTGCAAGGCCCGCAAGGGTGGCGCCCAATGGCGTGGCTATAAATGCCAAGGCACTTCGCGTCATTGTGCCAATGTTGTTGGCTACGCCTTTAAAACCATCGCTTATTTGTGCTAGATTGCCAGTTTGGAAACCTTCAAACAGATCTTTAAAGCTGGCTGTAAAATCTTTAATTGCTTTTTCTGAAACTTCTACTTCGTCGCCAAGTTCGCGAACGTCTGTACTGGTATTCACAGCTTCTTTTCCCAAACCATCCATATCGGTTTTGGAACGGTCTGCAGCTTTGCCAAGATCGTCAATGTCTTGGGCGGCTTTTGCAGCTTCCAGACGTTGGTCGTGTAGTTGCTGCCCTAATTTTGTGTAGGTTGCACCAGATTGTGCCGCCTCTTTGCCTGCTTTGTCAAAACTATCGCCAAGATCTACGCCAACATCTGTAACCAGTTTAGCCTCGGCCTCAATTCCTTTTAAGGGCGCGGTTATCTGGTCTACCAGCTCTAAGATCCATTTTGTTGTTTTGTCGGCCATAACATTCCCCGCGAAGGCGGTAATCTCTTATTTAGGTGTTATTAACTTTGCAATTTCCAGCGCTACTAATTTGGCGCGGTTTTGTTCTACCCAAGATGCTTGCTTTACAAGGGAAAGCCACTGTTTTTCGTCTTTTTGCATTAATGCCTGGGCATCAATAAAAAACGCACCCCTAATGAGTGCGTTTCCTTTTTTTATTATTCCGAAGTCTGCCGCATCGTCACAGACTCCGTTTACAGCTTTTCCACTTCCCCTTCAATGGCAGTTGCCAGTTTTAAAACGGTTTTCATATAGCCGTGTTTTAACCGGAAGTTGTCCATTACTTGATCACTTCCACCAAGGCGCACGGCATTTGCCATTGCTATTCCTATCTTGGTTCCGTCACCATCGCCCACTGAGCGGGCATAGTCCAGATCTTCAAAATTTGGTGGTCGGAAGTACGTAACGTGGGTGTTGCCCTCTTCGTCCTTTTGGGTGAATTTGCGCACGTCGCCGTGTTGCGTTTTCCACTTGTTAATGTCTGGTTGGGTGTGCTCGCCAATTACGGCTGGCACTTTTTGCGATTGTTTTGTCATTTTTTAAATATTGTGGCTAATGTGCGAAACGGCAAGGTTGAAAGACCTTACTATTTTGCCATCGCCCTGTTTAACTTCAATACCGTTATTTAAAAAACGGCAGTTGTGTATTACGTCTGTTGTACGACCACCGCCTGGCAAAGCATAACTTACAATAACGTCGAACGGTAAAATGTCCTGTACTCTAACCCCTGCAGGCATTGCAGTTTGTATGGCGCGTACTTCCTCTTCAAACAAATCGACGCTGGCATTAGCAGTATAATTACCACCTTCAATACCTACTGGCATAGATCCGGCACCCATTGCATTGTTGCTTACCTGCTCGTCGCTATAAGCTACTTTGGAAATCCCTACAACGTCCCGCCCTAAAATTCGGGCAGTTACAGAATTCCATCCGGTTAATTTTCCTAAACTATTTACTACTTGTGGCATAATTATCCTATTGAATTTGTTAGTCCTAGATCTACAGAAATATCATAGATAATTCCGTTTGCCACTATCTGGGCTTTTACAACCAGTGGCGTGTCTTCCTGTGGGTTTTGCGCAGGATCTATATATACGTTGCTGCCGCTAATTTCTTCCGAAGCTTCCATAGCGGACAGGGCGTTTTTTCCCAATTGCTCAAGTTCTTTAACTTCTGTGGCACGTATGTTTCCTGAGTCGGCATCTTTAAGTAAGTTGCCTTTTACGCGTGGCAATAAAGCCAAACGAAGGGCGCGAGCTGCTTTGTTCCAAACTCGGTTGTTTTCAATAAAAGCATAATCGCTACTTGCCAACGTGGCTGTAGGCGAAGAGCTAAAGAAAACACCAGCAAGGCCAGCGTAGCTACCTGCAAATACATATCCTTTTGCGGTTAGTGCTGTTTTTTCGGTTCCAGATAAACTGGAAACCAAAACACCGTTTTGAAGCACTGCACTTAACCAACGGCCTCTGCCTGTATTGGTAAGTGGGTAGGTGCTATCGCCTTTTGCAAAGGCTGGTTTGTTGTTTACGTTTACAGATCCTAACTGTTCATTCACTCCGCGAACGCTTAACATACCCAAAGCACTACCTATGGCAGCGTGTCCGGCATATTCTGCTTTTAAAGCGCGAATGGCAGGATCTTGAACTGCAATTACACTAATGTTTGGTGCGTCTTCCAGTCTCATATCGTCGTAGTCTCCTACTGTTGTTGCACCGCTAAACTCGTTACCTTCTAAAAGAATGGCATCTACAAAAACGTGTTCCAGTTTTAGTTCGTCCACTGCATTTTGGTACCCACCTATGTAGGCAGAAAAATCTTCTACAGCTACTGCGCTATTTCGGGCAACGCCCACACAACGAATATCGCTGTTGGTACGGATTGCCGTTTTTAGCAATGTATTTGTAAAACTGGCATTTGCCAATACCACGTAAAGTGTGCCATCCGGGTTTAAGCGGAAAAACTCGTCTATATGGTAATGGGCCAAAATGTCGTTTGTATCGTCATAGCTGGCATCTATCCCTAAGTCTTCAGCATTCTGAAGGCTTAGCAATTTTGTGGCAGTGTTTACGGCCAAACCTGTAGCGGCAACCGCTCCCATTGCAACTAAAAGCATCACACCATCACTGGAAGGATTGCGACGACCAAGGCCACCGTTTAGCTGATTTACTGTTACTCCGTCAAACTGTCCCATTATTTATCGTCTGCTTTACGTTGTTCGTCTGTCTTTTCTCCACCGTCAGCTTGTAAAGCTGCGTTACGTGCTCCAATGGCTTTTATGATGCTCGTGCGTGGTTTTTCGCGTTCATTTTCTGCCGCTTCAAGTTTGTTCAACTCTGCCACGTCTTCAATGGTTGCAATTTTAGCTTTGTCTTCGCGAGCTTCGCGTGCAGAAATTTGTAAAGGCGTTTCAGTTGCGCCCGTGTCTGCTTTAGGTGTTTTTACCTTTTTTTTCGCTGCCTTTTTTGGCTTTACGGCTGTAGCATCCGTTTCATCTTCTGCTGCAGTTTCAGCTTCACCAAAAGTAAATACCGTTAACTTTTCGCCTTTGGCATTAGAGTCTCGGTGTAATTCGGCTGCGTTTTGCTCAAAAAACAATTGTCCATCGCTGGTGGCGTGTACAATGTCTACGCCTTTGTTTTTCATAAGCTTTTCAGCTTCTTTTTGTATTTCCGATTTTTTCATCGTTAAGGTTTTAGAAATTTAATGCCTACCAAAACGCCAATTGCACCTATGGCAACGCCGCCTATCCAGGCTAATATTTTTGTAAGCCAGGGCACGTACTTTACTGGCACTTCAATAGTGGTTTTTTCACTTTCCTGAATGGTCCGTAATTGTTGGATCACTTTATCAAAAAGTTCTAAACGTTGCTGAAGCTCTTCTGTAATGCACTCCACGTTTACATTATCGCCATCGCGGCTAATAATGGCTGTGGTGCGTCCGGTTGTTTTACGTATTGGTACGTTTGTAATCTCGGTGAATGGCACACTTATACGTGTGGTGTCTCCGGGAACGGTAATAATAGTATCGCGGGTGTGGTAGGTTACTTCTGTAACCGTGCTATCCTTAACGGTGCGGATTGTTTCCTTGGCCATTCTGCCCGTCCCGCAGCCGACCAAGGTTAAACAAACAATCGCAATCGTTATGAGGATGATACGCTTCATACTATCGTTAATTTAAAACCTTCTGGTGCCAGCTTTAAAAGCTTCGCCAAAGTGGTTTTTGAGTTGGTTACGTCTTTGTAACCATCTTTGTTAATATCTGTGTGATTTTCGCCCACTAAAATGCACCCTAATATTTGGGTGAAGTAATTACCTGGGTGAATAAGAATGTAAGAACGTCCCGGAACATCTAGCACGTGAAAGTGGTTTTTAAACTTAGGCGAAAAACGCGGCACTACTTGGTACGTTCCAGTAGGGATGCAGCTCTTTTGCGTTTGGTTATTTAACCAAGGCAGTTCAAGTGTTTTGCCAGTAAATAACACCTTGCAGTTATCGTCTATTAAACGAAATTCGCCCAATGTCTGCTTTTTACTTGAAGGTTGTCTGTTAATAGCTAGTTCCAAAATATTTGTTTTTTAAGTTTTCCCCGCCGCGGCGGGCTAGTGGGATGTTACCCCCGTAGGGTGCCGGTTATCTGCCGTAGCAGATATCCCGGCTCTTTACCCGGTAGTCTACACTGTGTGTTCCGTGAGACCTAACCGCGAGTTTGTTTTATGCTCCTGCTACAAGTCCATCAATGATGGCACCCTGTCCTTTGGCTTGTGTTGGTACACAGATAAACCATAGGCGCATACCTAATACAGTCTGTCTGTTAGTTGGATCGTCTTTTGCTAATGCTGCGTAAGCTGCTACAGATCCACGTGCTTTTGCAGTGGTTTTCTTGTGAAATAACACTGAAGCATTACGGCCTGCAGTTGCAGATTTAAATGCTAGTTTGTCGCCAGATGCATCGTACTTCACCTCGTTTTGGTGTTCGTAAATTTCAAAACCGTAGTACATTTTGGAAATCATTCCATTAGTATGGTTTTGGTATTGAACCAATAAGGCTTTATCTTCTAAAAGTAAATCTGCAACGTGATCTGGTGAAAGCACTAACACACGTCCCTGTGCAGGAATCAATAGCGCGTCTAGTTTTTTCTTCAAGTTCACAAGATCTGCAGAGCACAATCTTTTACGATCGCCCGCAGTTACACCTACTGCTTCTCCTGTAGTTTCTATAACCGGAGTGCTGGTAGCATTAGCTGCTGGTGCTAAATTCCAAAGTGCGTGCCATTGGGTTTGCTCTTCTAAAGTTTCGCGGTGCTGACGTTGTACACTTCCTATTTTATCATAAGGCAAGGCATACAACTCATCGTCCGTAATCTTTGTATTAGTAGTATCGTATTTATACAAAGAAATAGGAGCACTGGTATCTGTACGTGCCGAAATAGATATTGGATAAGAGGTGTTATCTACTAAAACGGTAGGATCTGCTCCAATTTCGTTTAGCCTAATAACATTTACGTTTACCCACTGGTTTTTTGAAGGCACTTGAGTTAGCCAAGTTGCTTCGTGGCGAAATTTATTGATAAGCTCGCGCTCTATCAATTCGGTTTTCGCTACCGCTGCCATCATTGTGGTAGGTCCGGCAACATCGCCAGAGCTTCCTAATGTATGTCCGCTCACCGCGTTAAAGGTGAGAACTGCAGCTATGATTACCAGGAAGCCAAACAGTTTTTTGTAATTTAGATTTTTCATCTTCTTTTTATGGTTTTAAAAGTGTTTTAAAAGTGATTTAAAGTAGCCGCTTAGCCTACAGGGTTTTGTTCCGGCATTGCCGCTTCAATTAAAGCGTTGTGTGCCGCTGGATCTTCTACTTCCAACTTCGCTAACAAATCGGCACCTTTCGCACCTGCGTTTGCGTAGTCTTCGTACTTCCAACCTTTGGTTTCTGGATCCTGTCCAGAAGCTGCTGGGTTTTTACCGTCGGCTTTGGTTTCAATTTTTGCAATTGGCGTCATACCTTCAATAAACTTTTCAGTTGCTTCAAGGTTAGCCTCTGCCATTGCTTGTAAATGTGCACGCTGGTCGCCAGTAAACTTTTTGTCGGTTTCACCTTTATTCAGCATTGCTGTAATTTTGGCGGCTTTTCCGTCTGTTTCCTGTTGGTCCAGTTTGGCCTGAAGTTGAACAGCTTGTTCAGCTTTAGCCTTGTTGTCTGCAATTTTGGCGTTAATTTCCGCCTCAGTTGCTGTGGATGGCAATCCTAAGCTGGCTGCCAATACTTCTTTGTTCATATTCTCGGTTTTTGGATTTGTTTCGGGTTCTTGTGGTGGCGTAATACGTGCGGCGGCCACTAACGCCATTTGTGCTTGGTTTGTTAATTCTGCATCTTCATCTTCAATGGATGCAATAAGTCCTATTTTTAAAGCCTCTTTTGCGTTCATCCAGTGATCGCCATCTGCCCAAAGTGCTTCCACTTCGGCTTCGGTCATATTAAAAGCACGTGCGTATTCAGTTAAATACATTGCTTCCATATTTTCCAAAAGCTTCACCTCTTTTTTAATTTGCTTGGCTGTGCCGTGCAAACCGCCTTTTGGTGGATGGATCATATACTGGCTATTGCGTTTGCCGATTGCTCTTACATTATATTTTGCTACAATAAAAGAAGCTGCAGACGCCGCTAAAGCACCTACAGAAATATTTACATTTTCAGCACCAAACGCTTCATCTAGGTTATTAACCATTTCATTCGCCTGGAAACAAACACCGCCTTCACTATTAATGTAAAGGCGTGCGCTTGTAGCTCCCTCGTTTTTAAGTTTGGCTATTTCATTCTTCAAGTTTTTAGCAGATGCGTCTGCCCAAGGATGTATGTAACCATCAATAGAAAGTTCGGCCACCTTGTTTTTCACTTCTGCAGTGATTAGCAAAGCACCGTTGTCTTTTGTGGCTGGTAATTGTAAGAGGGTTTTACGCATCGTTTAGTACTGTTTCGAGTAACAAAAATGCGACGGGTTTGGAAGCTTTGAAAAAAACCATTATAAAATACAGGCGCTACGGCGGTAAAATACCAGTAAATGTCTGGTGAAATAAACAGTAGTTTTTACTACGCCAAGCCATTGTTCCAAATTTGTACTATGGCAAAAGACAAAGAACGGGCGACGGCAAAAGCACTGTTTCTGCAAGGCAGGAATCAAAAAGAAATTGCCAGCATTGTTGGTGTGCAGGAAAAGACTGTAAACCAGTGGTGTAAAAATTATGGCTGGAAACAGCAATTGGATGCCAAACTTAATGGCAACAAAGAGCGGGTGGATAACCTTAAAAAGCTAATTGGTGTTTTTACAGACGAACGCCTGGAACTGGTAGACAAAATTAAAGAGGCCGAAAAAGCAGCCGATAAAGAACTACTGGCCGAATACACTAAACGCGCAAACCAAATAGCGAATGAAGTGGCTATGTACAGCAAGGCGCTGGAAAACTTAGACCAGGATAAAAAAATACCATTAACCGTCTATCTGGATGTGATGGATCAAATTTTCCACGACCTACAAAAACGTTACCCCAAAATTTATATGCAATTGGTAGACTTTCAAGACGAGCACATCAACGGCGTATCACTCAAATATTGATATATGAACAAAGCCCTTAAATACTGGATTAATAGCATTTATATCTTTTTACGAAGACTTATAACCCTTTTTCTGTTGGTGCCAGGTGGCGTGCTTTTGCATTGCTGGATTTCCATTTTTAGAAACATTTCGGCACGGCAGGTTTATATGAATCTTGGCAGTCAGTTTATGCGCGCAGGCGCAGGTGTAAAAATTGGCGATCCTGTAAAATTGCAAAAAGGCCGCACCCAAGATAGCCGCACCGCATTTGTGCGAAATCTGTATTACAATTTCGGGCAAAATAAAGTAACAGCCAGTTACACGGATAAACCTCATACAATCAAAAAGAATGAAGGCCGAAGATAAAAAAGCGCTACTCGCATACCGCAAAAAACTTGAATTTGCACGCAGTTCTGGACCCATAAACGTCTATGAAACTGCAAGCGAAAAAGCTGCGCGTATTGCCAGAGCGAAAAAGGATCCTAAGTTTTGTGCGGAGTATTATTTTCCACATTTCGCAACTTCCGAAGCGGCAGACTTTCATATAAAAGGCGCTAAAGCAACCTTAAATAACCGTTTAGACAGATCGTTTGACCAGTGGGGCCGTGGACTTGCAAAATCGGTTTGGGCAGATCTAATTACACCTTTTTGGATGTGGATAAATGGCGAATGCAACTACATGGCAATTGTTACCACTTCTAAAGACCGTGCAGGCGAACTGCTAGAAGATATTCGCGCAGAGTTTGAAGGCAATCCGCGTATTATTGCAGATTTTGGCGAGCAGGCTGGAACCGGACAGTGGGAAAAGAGTTTCTTTATTACCAAAAGTGGGTTTATTGGCAAAGCACTTGGCGCAGGCCAAAACGTGCGTGGTTTGCGTGTAAAACACCAAAGGCCAGATTATATAGTAATTGACGATTTGGAAACCAAAGAACTTATTGCAAACCCAAAACGCCAGTTAAAACTTGCAAAATGGGTGGAGCGCGATCTTATCCCAACTATGGATGGACCAATACGCCGCTTTAAATATGCAAACAACCGCTTTGCGCCTACAATGATACAAACACTGCTACAGGAACGCCACCCAAAATGGCGTGTGTTCGAAATTAATGCCTACGATCCTGTAACCTACAAGCCTACCTGGTTTCAAAAGTACGACGACGAATACTATAAAGTTGTAGAGGAAGATATTGGCGTTTTAGCAGCCAAAGCCGAATACAACAACCAGCCACATATTGAAGGTACCATATTTAAGCAGGAAGACATTCAATGGGCGCCAATGCCAAAATTAAACCACTTTAAAGTGATAACCGGCTTTTGGGATATTGCATTTGCTGGCACACAAACTGCCGATTTTAACGCAATCCGCGTTTGGGGTTTAAAGGATAAAGATTTTTGGTACATAGACAGTTTTGTAAAGCAATCTAAAATTAGAGCGGCTTTGGAGTGGATGGCAGCATTCCAAATGGCATTGCCAGAGACAGTTATTGTGCACTGGAAATATGAATCACAGTTTTGGAATGACGAAATCAAGCGTACCATTAAAGAGGTGGAAGAATCTCACAGAATTTATTTAAACCTTGTTGAAGTTGACACGCCATCGTCGCACAAATACGACCGTATTTTAAGCCTACAACCGTACTACCAGAATGGTCGAATATATTACAACGATGCCAAAAAAAGCCACCACAGCACGCAGGAAGGTATTGCACAGCTGTTAGGAATTGAACCGGGTTATAAAACCCACGACGATGCACCAGATGCAGATCAACAAGCTATCAAATGGCTTTCAAGTTGGTTATATACCGGAAGCCGTGGCACAACATTAACCGCAAATATTAAACGCGAAACACATTTTTAATTATGTATAATTACATCAAAAATTTTCTGAATTATTTTTTTGAACCATACCAGAAGTACGATGGCAATTGGAAAGGTATAATACATTATGAAGCTTTGGCTGAAAGAAGGTTAAATTTCAAAATTATTTTAATAGTAATTGCCGTGTTTTCAATTGTATTCACCGCAGTAAAATATTTTTAATTATGGCCTATATCTTTTTAGCCGCGGAAGATTTTGAACCGCACATACAAAGCAAACTGCTCACTGCAAACAGCGAGAACCCGATTGCGACCATAATGGAACCAATTGAAAAGCAAAACATCGCTTTCATCCGTTCCAAGCTTTCCGGGCGTTATGATATGGATCCTGTTTTTATAGAAACAGGTGACGACCGCAACCAGGTAATTTTAAAAATACTGCTTCGCATGTGCCTTTATGATTTCATTCGTAGGAATGCAGCGCGAAAAGTGCCGGACGATTATCGCGAAGACTACAACTGGGCCATCAAAGAACTGGAAAAACTGCAAGGTGGTTTTAGTTACGCAGATCTGCCACCGTACAAAGATGGTGAAGGTGAAGAAATTGCAAAGCCAATTTGGGCAAACACAACTAACAACGATAACTACATTTAAAAAAATATGGGACTTAAAAGCTGGTTTCAAAACCGTTCAAAAACTGAGGTAATTAGCAATCGCGAACTTTCGCAGGATGTGCTTCGGCTATTGCCAGAAGATCTACTGCGTATTGAAATGGCAACGCGAAGCGGCAACCGTGGCGGTGGTGGTAAAAACATTACTGCAAGCCTTACAGGTAACGCTACGTTTTTCACTCCTAAAACCATAAAAGATTGGAACAGTGCCGTGCAATCTGCCACAGATCCCGAAAGGCCAAACTTTCAATTTCTGCAGGAGCTTTACGAAAACTTAATGCTAGACGCACACGTGCAAAGTGTTATTGAAAGTCGCGTTAAAAGAGTGCTGCGTTCAAAATACGATCTTGTAACACAATCTGGCGAGGTTAACAAAGATGCAAAAAAACTGCTGCACAGCCCTTGGTTTGAAAGCTTTGTGGAAGCAGTGGTTATGACAAAATTTGAAGGTATTAAAGTCCTAGAGATTTTTGATGTAGATATTAATGGCGAGCTCATTCGCTGTAAAGACATTCCGAAAGGTCACCTTTTACCAATGCGCCAAGAAATTGCAAAAGAAGTAGGTGGCGAAAATGGAGTTAGCTACGTATCCGGGCAATTGGCAAACTACTATGTGGAAGTTGGCGAAATGGAAGATCTTGGTTTGCTCAGCCAGATTGCGACTTACATTTTAGCAAAGAAAAAAGCAATGGGCGCATTCCTGGACTATCTGCACAAATATGGAGTGCCACCAATTATTATAAATACCGATAACTACGACGCAACCCGCCAAGCGGAACTGTTACAAATGGGTATTGAAATGCACAATAACCACGTTATGGTTACACAAGGCAACGAAACGTTTACACTTGGCGACGTGCCAGCTGGTGGAAGCACAACCTTGTTTTTCGATTTTATTAAATTAATGAATTCAGAAATATCTAAAGCAGTGCTAGGCCAAGACGGTACCACCGAAAACAAAGACGGTGCCGGAACCTACGGAAGTCTTAAAATTATGCAAGGCGTGGCAGACGATCGCCACGAAAGCGATAAACTGTTTGTACAAAATGTAATTAACAAAGAGCTGTTGCCAAGGCTACCCAAAATTAACAGTTTTTACGCTCCTTTAAACGGACTTTACTTTGATTGGGACGAGAGCGACGAAATGGAGCAGGCAGACTACGTGAAAAGCGCGGTGAGTCTCACAGAGGCAGGTTATGAGTTAGACATTGAAGAACTGAGCACACGCACAGGCATTACAATAAAAGGCTTTAAAGCTCCCTTTGGAAACGCTCCTACAGATCCAGTCGTGGAAAAAAAAAATCCAGTCCAAAAGTAAATAAGGCGGCAATTAACGCATTTTATACGGCCGAAGGTTGCGGACATTCACACGACGAAGGGCCCGTGGCTTTAGACCTGTCTAAATGGGTAAAAATGATTGTGCGGATTGCAAAATTATTGCACGCAGGCACTTTAAAGCCCGAAGACTTAGACCAGGAACTTTTAGATAAAACCTTTACCGAATTAAACCAAGGTGCCAAAGATGGTTGGGGAAAAGATTGGGATAAACTGAAAAAAGACGGCGACGCCATTGTAACCGAAATTCAGAATAATCTGTACTACTTCAGCGCAGCAAAATGCTACCAAGAACTTTTAGATTTTAATTCGATGCTAGTTGATGAGGACGGCAAAATAAGAAGCTTTACAGATTTCCGAAGAAAGGTTATGGCTTTACATGAAACCTATAATGTAAAATATCTACCCGCCGAATACCAAACCGCCAAACGTAGCAGCCAAGCCGCCAAACAATGGCAGAAATTTGTAGCAGACGCAGATCTATTTCCAAACTTAGAATATAGAACCGTGGGCGATGAGCGCGTGCGAGACGAACACGAAAAACTGGAAGGTGTTATAAAACCAATAAACGACAAATTTTGGGATAGCCACTACCCGCCAAACGGATGGCGCTGCCGTTGCTCGGTTCGCCAAAGCGATGCAACGCCCACAAAGGGAGTTCCAAAGGTAACCGTGGAACGTGGGTTTGAAAACAACGTTGGCAAAAGTGGAATGGTTTTTAATCCGGAAGGGCACCCCTATTTTGCAATGGACAAAGAGCAGCTAGACAAACTGAAAAAGAAGAAACCTGCAGATGAGTAAATTCGAAAAAGCACCAGACTTTAATGCAATGGGCGCCAAGCTCGTTTATGACGCGTTGCGTTATGCAGGAGTGACTGGAAAGAATTTTTTCAAAGATAGTTTTCCAAATCAAGGTTTTACTGATAAGAGCTTTCAGAAGTGGGAAGAACGAGCAGGCGATATAGATCCAGGAAGACGAATATTGACGAAAAGTGCATTTCTTGAAAATTCCGTTGAATATGAATTAAATGGAATGAAAATAATCTATTTCAGCGATGCCGAATATGCAGACATCCATAACAACGGTGGCGTTATAAACATTCGCGTTACCGAAAAAAGCCGGAAGTATTTTTGGTATATGTACTACAAAACAAAAAAGCAGTTTTGGAAAAATATGGCACTTACCAAAAAAGATATGTTTACCGTAACCATTCCAAAACGGCAATTTTTGGGCCACTCAGAAACCTTAATGAGTAACCTAGACGAATGGCTTTTAAATACCATTTTAAAACGCTTTAAATCTTAATTAAATAATAAACGACCAAATGTTATGGTAACAGAAAACTATAAACAAGATTTTACAGGATTGTATTTGGAAATGTGCGAAGCTGTAGCCGCCAAAATTCCAGAAGTGGAATGGCAGGATCTGTGGCATAACCAAGTAAACTTTTTGGAAGAGGAACACCCATTCCCCACACCCGCGTGGTTTTATGCTATCCGAATTTTAAACACCGAAGACGCAGCCGAAAAAGCGCAGGATTGCGATGTGCAAGTAGATATTTATCACTTCTTTGAAACCTTTAGCGATACCTATGCCGGAAGCTACAACCAAGAAGATGCACTCAACTTTTTAAGAAACGCCAACAAAGCGCACCAGTTATTTCACGGCACCACAGGCAATACCTACAGCGAAATGCGCCGCGTAGCCTTTACGCCCGTAGATACCGGAAGCGCAGGCAACTTATACCGCCAAAGCTTTGTGTGCAAATTACGCGACCTGAGCGCAATGGACAGTTGGGTAGAGGTTACGCCAAACGAGGTTCGTATTGTTAGGGAAGATCCGTCGGTGCCGGAACTTCCTGCAGAAGGCGGTTATAAGATTCCTTAGAAACAGTGATACTTAAATTTCTAGTATCGCTTTTAGCGTATTCTGTGAAATTTTCTTGAATAGCATCTGCAATTACAATTACCTCTTCTAGTAATTCATAAGGTGATTGGCCAGCTGCAAGCGTTCGTACTACTCTGTTGAAAAGTGCGCTTTTTTCGTAAAGCTCTTGGCCGTTTTTAAATTTACCTAACAGCTCTTCGAAGGTGAAGTGTTTATTGTTTTCCATTTTTGCGATTGTTTATGTAAATATAAAATATTAAACTGAAACTTTATAAAGAATACTTTCCAGTGTAGCTGGGGAAAGGTAGTGTTTGTGTGCTGCTTTAGCGAGGCACCATGCGTCGCTGTGTATTTTTACTTTGCTGTTGTTAAACGTCTCGGTTTTTGAAGATAATTTATGGTAGAGCGCCACGGCATCTTTGTGCTTACGGAGTGTGTTGGCTGTAGTAGGCTGGCTCATTGTGGACGTTTAAAACAAATATAACGCCAAATAACGCAGATGTCAACCCATTAGCAGGGGGTGGAAGTTCACAGGTTGTTAACACAAAAAAACCACTGTTTTAAGGGTGGTTTAAAGTTATTTAACTATTGTTAAAAAGCGGGGGAGCGGTTCTATAGGTTTTTCAACTTCTACAAGTACGCAGTCGCCAATTGGCACACCTTCATAACTTAGAAGATTATAGCCTAGATCTTGCAGTACTTTTTGCGGGTGTTCGGTTTCGCCACATTTATGGGCGGTAATTAAGTCGTAGCGTAGTTTTATCATTATTCTACTTGAAAATCAATAATTTTAAATGGTTGGCATCCTGCGTTATAATTTACGGTAAACCAAAACTGGCCTTTTACTGGCATTCCAAGTTTATTTTCGGAGGTAAAAACTTCTGAAAATGTAAGGTTTCCATCGTCTGTATTGTCGGTTACATTACGAAGGGAAAGGCGCACGGTGTTATACGTTGGTTTTTCGCCATTTACCTTTAGGGTATTTGGGTACTTTAAATGTGGTTTAAGCAAATTAGTGGCCGTTTGCGAAATATTAAGGCCATTGCCGTTGTCTTGTAGAATGTAATTGTCTGCAAACTCTTCTAATATTGCAGCACGACCAGGGCGAGTGGTTTCACTCCAATCTATCTGGCAGTGTTTTTCTGTTAATTGGGTGTTTTCCCTTTCGCGTTTGCTGGACGATATGTTGCCTACAAATAAGAAAAATAGAAAGATGCCTAAAATGGTTCCAAAAATGGTTAACATGGTTTTCATAATGAACGGTTTTAAAGGGAGTTAATTAAAGGTAATAAATATTTTGTTTATAGGAAAATTTTATGACGTATATACGTCTATTTGGGGGTATATACGACACTTTTTTTGGGGAGTGGCGTATATACACATGTTGTAAGTAATGCTATAATTCCGATGGGAAGTACCATTTTTTACACTTCATACATTGTTCCTGCTTTCTACCATTGGCAATTTCATTTTCTGCAAAATCATACCAGTGTACTATGTTTAGTTTTTCTTGTTGGCTATTATGCCTGCATTCTGAAGCACTACTTACAACAACGGGTATAATTAATTTTTTAACTTCAAATAGCACAATATCCAAAGCCTGTGTTAATTTTTTAGGTTTGTGAATCATATCGTCTCGTTTGCCAAGTCTCCATTCTTGATGATAATCTAATATCTCTATTGCTGTCTTTAATTCCATTTTTGTTTATTTAATCGTTAAAAAACTAATTATACCCAGTGAACGTTAGCCACAATTATTATATTTTAAATAATCTTCAATAAACTCTATATGTTTCCCATACAACAAACAACTAGGTGGTGATTTGATAACCTTGTCAGTAAAATCTAATAACAGTTCACGTTGTTGGCTAACACCACCTATACGTAATTGCTCGGTATGGTACTCTTTTAAAATGGTTTCTAATTCACCCCTGTCTGTTGTCAAAATTCCGTCTTTAGACCCAACATTTAGGTTGTACTTTTTAATTATTTGGTCAATATCCATATCTATTAATTTTAGTTATTATTCCGCAACTACGCATAGCCTTGAACGTTATAATTAATAAAAAAGGGTTGCAGTCCAACTAAACGATATTCCTTTTGGGTCAAGCCTAAGCCCCCTCGTTAGGAACAGAAAACAGGCTTTGGACACCTTCAATTTTACTATCTTTTCTGCTGTTGGTAAACCCACTAATTTCTGCATTATATCCCTTTTTAAATTATCTTAATTACACCGTAGTTTGCATAGTAACAAGGTTTAGAAAATGGTTCCACGGTTCTGGTACGTGTGGGGGGCGTAGGTAGTCGTTTCTTTTTTCTGGTCTGGGGGCGCCAGTACGGTTTTGGTATTTTAGTTTTTGTACTTGTTCGTGGGTTAACATTAGCTTATCTACTTGCATATAATTGCGAACGCGCGAAAAGGGTATGCCTAAATTGGCTGCCATTAACTTCATAGACATATTAAACCGGTTGTCTATTACATATTGCTTTTGGGTGGGTGTGAGCGTGTATTTCATAGTGTTATGCTTCTGGTTTCTTTTTTCCGAATATGTCTTTATAGCCAAGAATGCGTGGTTTTGAAAACATTCGTTTCATTCTGGTTTGGTGCTGCTTTTTCTGCAAATGTTCTATACTAGGTGCTTTTTTATACGCCATAATGGGTTATGCTTCTGGTGGAAATTTTGCAAACAGTGCCTTTGCACGGCATTGGGTATCGCAGTCGTTTACGTCAAAACAGCTGCAGCGGGGTAATGCTTCTATTTCGGGATCTGTTGGGTTAAGGTTGCCTTTAAATTCGGCTACTTTAAAGCAATAAACGCCTACTAATATGCCAAGGCCAAGTATGGCTAAAAATACGAGTAGCACCAGTAGCATTGCGAAAAGAATAGGGAAATCTGTCATTTTGGTATATTTTTAAGGTTATTAAACATTGGTATTTGCAAGTGTTTTGCAAGTTCTATTTCTACCGCTGCGCCTTTGCTGTTGTTGCTGCAGGCTAGTAGATAAATGGCATCTGCGTCCATTAATGCTTTTATGCAAAGTTTCATTGCATCCTGCCAAGTGGCTTTAAAATCGTTTACTACGGCAAGCGGGTTTATGGCTTGGTGGCCTAGGGCTTCTAATTGCTTTTGGGCGGTGCCAAACTTTATGGTGCATTCTGCAATTGGTTCGCCGGTTACTTTTCCTGTGATGTAGATTTTCATTTGTTGTTGTTTAAGAAGTTTTCAATTACTGCAACCATAACTACATAAAGTAGCGACGCGTTATTTTCAGAAAAAGAGAATAATAATAAAGTCATAATCTCATTATCTTTTCCAGCGATAATTTTTAATTCCAAATAGGAATTATTCATAAAATGAATTTGAAGTTTTAATCCTCTAATGAAGTGAGTGGAACCATCCCATTTATATTGAATAGATTTATCCTCATTATTGCGCTCAAAAATGAAATTGTTATATCTTATCCAGTTAATATACAATTCAGGTTTTACGCCTGCTTCTTTAGCTTCTTTTACAAGTGTTTTCTTTGATATTTTCATTATTCATTATTAATTAAACATTATTCATTCAAAATTTACATGCTGCGGAAATCGTCCAGCCAGCGTTTTTGGCTTATGTAGGTGTCTGGTTGTTGTTTTGCTATTCCGTTTTGCCTACGTAGCCAATTGTTGTATGGTTTTATGCTGGCAAGGCAGTTTATTTTTTCGGTTTGGTTTAATTTGGCCCAAAGTCCTTCTGCGCGGGTGCGCTTTACTTTGTAGGCGTATAGGTTGTAAAATGCTTCAAAACTTACATCTGGCAAACCTTTGGTTACGGTGAAGTTATTGATGGCATAAAAATGCTTTAGGCGCTCTGCTTTATAGGGGAATTTTTGCGTGTACAACCAGTTGCGCTGCACTTCGTTTAGTTGGGCATCTACCAGTTCAAAGTGGGTTAAAAAGCCTTCTAAATCGTATTTAAAAATCATTGTACCAGTGAAGGTGGTGCCTATTACGGTGTATGTGGTTTCTAGTTCGGCCATTACTTATGTGGTTTTTTGATTGAGTTGATCGAAGACGTTTTGGATATTTCGGGCGGGGGTTTTAACCAGGATAACTTCTAGCGTTTTTTCTAAGCAGAAAGCCTCAAAATATTCTAGCTTTATTTTTATTGGTTTTTCGCTACCACGGTTGCTGAGCTCTTTTTTTGAAAGTTTTAAAAGCACGTGCGTTAATAAACTAACGTAGCTTTTTGCTTGCTTATCGTTTACGGGTGGAACGTCGAAATCAAGTGCTTTACACAATTCGAACAGCACCGTTGGCTTTATTTCTAGTTTAATGGGTTGGCACATGAGTTTCTATAATTTCAAAATTGGACGTTATTGGAATGCTGTAATCGTAGTATTCATTATCTAATGAGGAAGGTTGTACAATTGCTTCGTGGCGTATTTCTTTGTTTTCATTTAGTAATCGCGCGATTTCTGTCATTAACTCATGTTCGTCGTTTTCGTCTATGCGCTTTGCTCCTGGATGCTGTTGCTCTTCTTGATAGTGGCGCACTTCGTAGAAGTCTTTGTATGCTGCTATTAGGCTTAGGTTTTCTTGGTATTTTTGGCGGACGGTCATAGTTCTTCAAATTGCTTGTTCACTAAAACTAGCGCTGAGCTATTATAGCCAATAGCTAAATTTAAAAGCCATGTAATTTCATCGCTGGTGAGCTGTTTGGCTTTATGTTTTATATATAACTCTTTTATGGTTTGAGTTACTTTTTCTTCCGTCTTCAATTCATCTTGAAGATATTGGGCTTTAGTAAAAGTTTCTATTTTCATCGACAATCTGTTTCTGGTTCGGTTAAAAATTCTTTGCACAGGGTGCATTGGGTTCTGGTGGTTTCGCAGTTTACGGTGCCGCCTACTACTTTTGTTATGAGGTTATCTTCTGGATGCTGGCAAGGTCCCCCAACCCCCAAAGGGGGCTTTTGCGGTATTTTCATTTTGCATACGCTTTACCAATCATACTTTCCAGACACGGGATAAGTTTTTGCGAAACTTCTGTGGGGGTCATATCTTTTAAAGGTTTTCTAACGGGGCTTTTAAGCGACTTTAAAAAGGCATTAAAACGGGCTAAATCTGCCACTTCGCCAAAACGGCCATTGTTTACCGTCCAACCCATTTGCATTAATAGCGAAAGGATAAACAGGTGCCTTTTATCTGCTTTATCAAAAGCTGCCCAATTGGTGGATAGTTTGTTGATGATACTTTGCGCCTGTGTGGGCGTTAGGTCTTTTGTGCTGGTCTTTTTTGGGTTTTGGGTAATTTCCTGCACATAGGCTGCTTTCAGCTCTGGGTCGAAGTTGGTGAGTATGTGGATGCGGCGACGTTGATCTGCGGTTGATGTCATAATTTATTAGTGTTTAAGGTTATAAAGGGTGTTTATTAGCTTTTTATGTGGCATTATTCAGCCATCAACATTTTAGTTCCTTTCTTAATTCCATAGTGATTTTCGGGAACTTCGGATATAACAATTCCTAATCTTCTAATTCTTGCTTTTGAGCCATCTTCTGGCAGCACTAAAAATTCTTCATCAATAGCTTGTAAATCAAATTCAAGCCCTTTATTGTTTACTTTTTTTATAAAACCTACTTCAATCATAATAATAACGCCACATAACAATTTGTTTAAAAAATAGCCTGCTATGTGGTCTTTTTAAGGCTATTGAACATTAATTTATTAGCTTTTCGTCTTCGGCAGCACTTCGACTGCGCTCAGTGTGACATTTTGCTTTTGATAGTGCCCGGAGCAGGAATTGAACCTGCACGACTTTCCTCAACTTAGGAATAAAGGATTTGCACCTTCCGTTAGTCTTCCCCAACAATAGGGGTAGCGTCTACCAATTCCGCCATCCGGTCTTTTACCACTTTACGCAGTGGTCGCGGCTTTTGCCAATCTTACGGGTAATGTATGCTTGCCGAGCGCGGCCCGCTTACCACTTCTAAACTGTTTTATAACCGTTTCCGGCACGGGCTCAGTTTATGAAGCTACAGATTGGCCTTTTGAGGTCCCTGTTCTGGGTCTTTTTCATCCCGCGCTCACCCGTTTACTCTACTTTTAGATTGCAAGTGCGTACGGAAGGCGGTGTTTTCTGCCGTGGTAAGCTCTTCGCTTGCAATCCATTTTTCGTTGCTATCCTGGTACACCAATTTGCCGTTTATTAGCAACTGGTCGTCTTGTGGTGCTGTTATTGTTACTGCCATTTTTTTCTTTATTTCGTGGTGGTTTATACTTGCCGTGGCATCGTTTAGCATTTGCTGTAGTTTCATAGGTAGGTAGTAGGTTTTAGGCGAAAGGTGGCAGGTGGTTGGGGTTTTACACACGGACACTCTTCGTATTGATAGCTGAAATCTGTATTTAGTACGCCTTTGTCGCACTTGCCACAGGTTTTGGGTTGTGTGGTGGTGCCTTGGTCGTAGTCGTCTGTGTCGTCGTCGTCGGTTAAGTTTGTTTTTACTAGAAATGCTCCAAACATTAGCAGTAAAATTGTAATCATAACCTTAGCCTTATAAAATGTTGGATTCCAAAGCATAAGAATTACGGTTATGAACAATGCAATTGCCAAGATCCAGTTCACTATTTTTATACTTTTTTCTAGCTTTTCCATAATTATATTGAAGAAAAATTAAGATCTACATTATCATAGCCACCCTCTTCATTCCTTACGGAAACGCGGAAGTAGCTTTTACTTTTTGGGCGGCGAATGGCGCTGTTGATTAGATCTACAGCTGCAGAAAACTTGGCGTCGTCTATACGCTTTTCGTATCGGGTTATTTTCATAACTGCTTTGGTGTCTAGCTGGCCATTGCGCTGTGTTTCAAAAGCATCGATTATCATTGCTTTTACAAATTCGTTTTTGCTGGTTATGTTTTCGTCCAGAAATTCATCAAACTTTGCTTTGGCGGCAGTAATGGTCATATCGTCGAACTGGATGGGCTCGTTTACGTTGATTTCAATTTTAATGGTGCGATTAAAGTTGAACCAGCTAAAATTGCCTTTTGTTTCGCGGGCAATGTTTTGCTCCTTCATAAAAGCGTCGTGGGCTTCTTGGCACAGCTCGCGTATTTGGTCTTTAAAGTCTGCTAGGCGTTTGTTAATGTCTAGCGCTCCTTTTAAGATCTTCCAGCTGTGGCGCTCCATTAACCTTTCGGCAGTGGTTATGCGACTGTAAGGAATTTGCACCCCGGACTCATCGACCCATAGGCCGTCTTTTGCTTTTTGTTGAATTGTTTCTGTTTTCATATTTAAGTGGTTTTGGAAATTACATTTGATGGGTTTTCTAAATAAACTGCTACTAATTCTCTGCCCGAATAATCTTGACGGCTGCAAGCGTCTTCCAAAATATCATTTGGACAATAAGTGCAGAGTTTCACAACTTTTTCTATGTCTTTATCACATAAATCGGAATAAAGAACATAGAGATTTGTTCCTCTAAGAGTTGGGCAAGCTCTTAGCCTAATTAGAATTGCAGCTTTCTGGTCGATATTTCCTTTTGGATTAGAAAAGACTGTCAATAGGAAATTTAAAGCGCCAGGGTTTCCTTGTGAATATTCTATTATTTCTTGCATTTTTCGATTGTTTAAAAGGTTAATTATCTTCTTATCCAAGCCAAAGCTTCACGGATTTTATTTTCAATTTTTGCAGGCACTTTATAGGGGGGGCGGGTGTCTGTGGTGTTTGCTAGTACGGCTAGTAGGCGGCCGCGTTCTTGGTGCATCATTATGCGCTCGCCTGCTGTAAATTTGCTGGGGTTGCGGTCTGCGTAGCTTAGCACTTCGGTTAAATCGTCAAAACGGTTGTGTGGCTCTGGCATAATTAGTTAAGTATTGGGTTAAGGTTTAGTTTACGGGCGTTCTTTACTAGCGGAAGGCTGTAGTGGTGTTTTACTTCCCACACGGTGCTTTCGTATAGCTTTTTTAGATCTGCCGGGGCTGCCTTATTATAAAATGGCTTCGCCTGGGCTATAAACATTATTTCGTAGTTGCGGTAGGCGGCTTGCCAGTAATTAAACAGGGCAGCGTTTGCCAATAGCTTTTGGAAATCTTCCAGATTGGTTTCGGTTTCGGTATTGCCGTACCTATCTGTGTGCACATCTTTTAATGCGTACTGCTCGCAGTAATGAAACCACTGTTTAAAGACAATGCGCTCGTAGCTGTCTTTAGTAATTTTTAGTAATTGTTGGATTGCTTCCATATTTATGCTTTTAACCATTCGTCTACTTGTGTGTCGCCCCAACATTTTCTGGCACCTTCGTGCCATATTATGTATGGTTTGGTTTGTATTCCCCGGCTCATTCGGCTTACTGAAAATGCCACAAAGCCTTCTACTCTAATTTTTACGTCGGCATCAAATTCTATGTCTTCGCCAATTGCGTGTTTTGCGCGTTTTCCTTTTGCGTGGCCATTAAAAATGAAAAGCTTTTTAGGAAAATCTGCCAGCAGCGCTTTATAGCTTCGTTTATCTAAATAGGCATATTGAATACTATCTATAATAATTACGTTCGGACTTTTACGCATTGCTAGCCGCGTGCGAAGCTCGGGTATGGGTTCGCGGTCCAAAATCATAAAGCTATTTTTTACGTGCCACATAAAGTTTTCTTCTACGGCTGCCTGCATACTTTTGCGTGCGCCCTCTTCTAGTGTGTTGTAGGCTACTTTTGTTTTGGATAGGCTTGCCAGTACTTTTGCCATTTGCATTAAAAAGGTGGTTTTACCGTTTCCAGACTCGCCATATACAAACCAACTGCCGGAACGTTCTGGTGTGCCAATTAGATCTTTTAAAGGCCCTTCGGGTAGGGGAATGTCAATGAACTTTTTTTTGATTAGCTGGTCTACTGATACAGCTCGTTTTAACTTCTGCATAGGGGCGGCTTATGCGGTTACTGTTTCCTTTTTACTACTGAATATTTCAATTATTTCAAGAATCTTTTTATCATTAAGTGTGGTTTCTGGATACAATGCCTTAGTAAGATCAACAAGATCTTTATCTGTATGTCTTTTTACAGGATTGTTCTTTGCTTTTGCAGCTGCTTCCAATACTTCAGTTGGAATAGATTCATTAGGCTTAGTGGCTTTTGGTTTTACAACATCAAATTCAATGTCTTTGGTTTGGAGCGTCTGCAGGTGGTATTTTTCTACATCGCGGCGCACACGGCGTAAATCCTGCTCGCAATTGTTGAAAACGAAATGTATATAGTCTGCATCATGCACGCCATTTACATTGCAGATGGCTTGTACATCTACCAATTTTATAGGTTCCAGATTTATGAACTTTCTACCTATGCGGCTGTAGATTTCGCTGTAGCCAATTTTGTTTTTGTTTACGCCACTTAAAATGCGTTTTTCTAGTGCTTTAACGCCACTTAAAACAAAGCCACAGTTTTGCGATAGGTCGTTATAGAAATCCATAAACAGATCTAGTTGCGGGTCTTTAAGCTTATCGAACTGGTCTATAATAATGAGCGGCGCGTGTAGTCCTTTCATATGTTTTATAAAGCGCTCTATAAGTTCGGAAGTGGTGCCGTTGGTATTTAGCCCAACCGCTGCAACTAAAGTGGTTATGTATTGCTTTTTGGTCCAGTAGTTTTTGCACTCTATGTAAACCACGTTTGGGTTTAAGCGGTCGTATGTGGTGTAACTCTGACTTTTACCACGTCCGGCATCTTCGCTTATGGCAATAGACAGGTGGTTGTTTTGTGCGGTACGGCAAAGGCCATTAAGTATTTTTGAATTGGTAGTTTCGGCGTGGTTCCAGTCAAAATCTATGCGGAGATTTGCCTGTACACGTCGCCACATTTCGGTAGAGATATAGTCCCAATTATTGCGCACTATATTACTAATAGTGGCATTACTAACGCCAGCATTGTATGCTACGCGCATTTGGCTGGTTTTAGCGGTAAGCCTTGCAACCTCTTCGGCAATGGTGTGTTTTTGGTGTTCTATTAGTGTCATAATTTGAATATTCCTGCTATTAAAGCAATTAATAAAACGACTAATCCGCCTAATAGAAAGATTATAATCGGCGCCCAAATAGGGGCAAGAATCCACCACCAAGACCAATCAATAAAATTGGTTAGTTTTAATCCTACGAACAAGACTGTTAGTAATCCTAAGAATCCTATTCCATTGCTACTGTTGTTGTTGTTTGCACTCATTTTGAACGGGTTTTAGTTGTTTATAATCTGCTTAAAAAATCGTCTGCTTCTACTTTGTTGCGGTGTTCTTTGGGCAATCTGCCGCCCATTTTAATAAGAAGGTCTTGGTCTTCTATTAGTTTTTCTGGCGTAATGCCTGTGCGAGCTCTTAATGCCTGCAAATCTTTTTCTACTGTTGCCAGCTCTTCGCCACGCACTTCATAATCATCGTACCACGCTGCTTTATCGCCTGGTTGCATAAGTGCGGGAATGCTTTCGTGTGCGCGTTTTGGTTGGGCGTTTGCCACATACTCCATTTTGCCGTCTGGCTTGGTAATGTATAGGCGTATGTAGTTGTCCATTTCTTCGGGATCGTACTTTACAGTAAACTTAGCACCGGTGTATTTAGAGCGGAAATTGCTATCTATATGGCCATCGTTATCGTACACTTCAAACTCGTATTCCTTATTCGCCAGGCGCATTAGTAAACCACCGCGTTTGTAAGTGATTGGTTTTGGGGTGGCAATCCAGAACATGTCTATCATATCTAAGAAGCTAACAGACTCAAACATTGGTGCGGGTTGGTTGTACACATCGTTACGAGTAAGGCTTTCAAAATGTGGGTGGATGCCGTTATTCCATTGGTCTACGGTAATTGCCCACGCTTTTTCTAGTTTTTCTTTGGTAAGCATTTTCGCCTTATTGTCCATAAGGAAATCCATATTTGGGCGATTGTCTGCACTACGCGCTTTAATGGTTTGGCCGTCGTTAAACCACCACTGGTTTATACACTGCTGCTGCAGACGGTTAAATACCTGTTCTATTGGGTTGTTTTTTGCGTATGCACGGTGCGGGTGGTGGGTGCCACCATCTTTGGCAACGGCTTTAGTATAAAGTTCCTGCATACGGCTGGATTTGTGTCCAGATTGATTATCGTATGTTAATAGGTAAGGTTTTGCAGATGAAGTTTTAAAAGCGTGTTTAAGTGATGTGAAATGGTCTGTGTGATCTTCACTTTCAGAATAGGACCATCCCAGAACCTTTTCAGAAAACACATCTATAATAAGGTTGATCTTTAATTTTGCGGCCATACCAAGATTGTTGTCTTCAATATGTACCCAATCTAGTTTGGTACCATCCACTGCCCAGTAAGCATTTGGGAACCAACGTGAGCGATCGCGTTTTGTGTGATGCTGAAACTGATTTACAAAAGCATCTTTGCCGTGGCGTGCTAGGGTCCAAACTCGTTTTACTTCGGGTTTGTCTAGCCACATTGCAATTGCACTTTCGGTAAGACTAGGCCATTGGTTGCCTTTGTGAAGTTTCATATACTGGTTATGTAGTACTGGTATGTTAATTTTAACCGGTAGGCAATACGTTGCTAGTATCCAGTCTGCCACATCGCCTTCAATTTTTGCAGCGTGGCCATTGCCAAAGTTTTTATGAACTAGAGCGGCACAGCCTTTATTTTTGTATTGTTTTAGTTTGCGCTCCAACGATCTTGGATTGCTAGGTAAGGTATGTGGGTACAGATCTGTATCTAATAGGTGAATGGCATCTGCCAATTTTTGCCAAAGGGCAGTAAGCCGTGTTTTCCCGAAAACACGTTGTTGGGTGCGCTGCAGGCTAACCAGTTTATCAACTAGGTTAAGGATCTGCGCATTGGTAAAATATTCGCGCTGGGTGCTTTCGGGAAGGTTACGGCCATCGGGGAGTTTAAAAGCTGCAAAATAATCTGAGGCTTTATGGTCTGGCTCTAATTGGGAAGTAATATAATCTGTGTGGTCTTTTTGGAATGGATCGCCATATTGTTTAACGATTGCTTTTTTCCATCTATCTGGAATACTGTTGAAGTCTATTAAGGCGGTGCGGCCATTGCCTCCTGTGCGCAGGGTTTTTGCGTAGCGATTAACCAGGTTGCGGTAATCGCTCATTTTCATAATTGGCTGGGGGTCGTCTTGGTACAGGAGGCCACCGTTAACACATACCGTATTTTGATAGATCTCGTACATTATGCTGTTAGTATTTCTGCGTCAATAACTTCTATGTCTAAAATAGGATCGCCCAGAATGCCTAAAAGTGCTTTTGCGTCTTCACGAATTGCGCGAGCAGTTCGGCCCTTTCCTTTTTCACCCCTTAACACTTGGCCTACATAGGCCCCAGAGACGCCATTTTTATTGCCTAGCGCTTCTTTATTTATCTTTTTTATCTGAATTTCAGAAAAAATCAATTCTTTTTTCATAGTTTTGGTTTGAAATATTAAACAAATATAAACAAATTCTTTATTAATAAACAAATTATTTATAATGAAAGGCGATTTTTTAAAGAAGAAAATTGAAGATACTGGCATTACAGCGGCAGAAGTAGCCGCTGCGCTTGGTATTACGCCGCAAAATTTGAATAGTAAGTTTAAGAGTGATACTGTAAAAGTTGACTTATTACTGGATGTAGCACGCTTTTTAGATAAAGATTTAGATTATTTTCTACACGATTTGCCCGAAGCTAAAGGAATTTCATTGCAGTATAAAGAAAATCTTTATAAGGTAGCAGAGCCTGCACAGACATATAAAAATACGGAAGGTGGTTTGATTGGTTTATTTGCTGAAGAGGTGGTAAAACTGCTAAAGCCTAGGCTAGATGCACAGGATAAAAATATTAAAGAAGTCTCGGACCGTATTTCATTAAAAGAAGAAATGGAAGCTTTGAAGAGTGAAATTAAAAAAAGATCTGCCGTATTGCCTAAGCAAGAAAATTAAAATCTGTTTTCTGTTCCTGGTTAAACAATCCCTTTATTAAATCTTCAAGTGAGGCGGTTTTATCGTCTGCTGCCAGTAGTTGGTATTCGCTCCAAACGTTTTTTAAGATAACATTAGCCTCTTCCTTGGTTATGCATTCGTCATTAAGCTGCTCGCGTGCATCCCGGACTATCAATATAAGTTTACGATACTTACTCATCTGCCCTTTTATTTTTAATATTCATTGATAGATCCAGCATTTCTTCGAGCACGTTTATCTTGGTAGCTCGATTTTGTATAGATCTGTTAAAGAAATTGTTTATAATAACACTGGCCAACGCTACAAAAACGCAAACGCCACCGGCATATACATGCAGTAGTGAGTCGTCTAGTGTAAGTTGTGGGTCGAATATCCAGTAGAGTTGGATGGTGTAATAGTACACCGGTACCAGGTAAGTTATTTTGTAAGGACGCATTAAAGCACCTAAAACGATAATTAATGGCGAAAGTGATTGTGTTAGTACCCAAATAAAGGTTTGCGAGTCTGCAAAGCCGTGGGTGTTAGAGAAGTTGAAATAAAAAATCTTATCTGCGAATAGCATAATCGCAGATAAGATAATTAATAGCGAAGCGAATATTCTAACCGTTGCCCTGGTTACCGGGTCGCTCAATTTTTGTTTTGTCAACGTCGTCTTGTTGTCCATCTCCTGTAATTTTTTCTGGTGTGCACGAAGCTGCGAATGCGCAGATCATTGCAAAGGCTATAAAAGCCGTTTTAAATTTTTTCATTGGTATATAATTTTAAAGTTGAAATAAAGATACTTTAAAACCAGCGCTATACATAAACGCTACATGAGAAGTTTTGCACAGACTATTAACGAAAAAATTTGATTATCAATAAATTGTTTATCAAATATAAACTATTTATTGATTGGTGGGGAGAATTTTTGGTATAAAAAGTAAATCAATTGAGGAAATCGAATATAAAAATAATAAGCCATATTTAGCAAAAATGCGTGTGTTTTTTATGGTAATATTCCTGTAGGTGGCGTTATTGTTGGGTTTTTAAGTATAAAAAGGGCGTATTTTAGGGTATTAACCCCCCTTCAATCGGTTGTTTTTATGCCTTAATGTGTATTAAAGCGGTAGTTTATGTATGGTTATAGACATAAATTTAACACGAAAATGAATAACCAACTGAACAACCAACTGAATAAGCAGCCAAATTTTAAGGGAAAGGTAATTTTCCAGTTATCCACATTCTAAAGCCAAACAATGGACCTTTAAAACAGAATTAAAAGCCTTTTAAAGCCATATAAATACTCGTATAAGGGAATATTAAGCCAAACGGCTAATAGGACAGTAGAAAACGGTGTATAACTATCTAGTGACGTAGTAGTGAAACAGTAGTAAACCACCACCTTTGTACTTTTTGAATTTTTAGAAGAGATCGGCCAAAAATAGCCCTATGCTACGTAAACATTGAAAAAACGGCCAAAAATATACTGCTATGCTTTTGTATTATTTGTTTTGTGGGGGGTAGGACGGAATTGTAAGTGTTTTTAGAAAAGAAA
>Ga0314855_100065_pt1 | contig 37984 bp, 46 predicted proteins | sample 2018CB1WmetaG_FD_203636 | JGI IMG/M metagenome (GOLD analysis project Ga0314855, IMG submission 203636) | Cryopeg brine viral communities from Beaufort Sea near Barrow, Alaska, United States - 2018 CB1W | ecosystem: Environmental > Aquatic > Marine > Coastal | place: USA: Alaska | collected... | reverse complement strand
GTTGCGAATACGCGCTTATCATTGCGCAGTTGGGCCAGCGCCTTTGATAGCACTTCGGCCCGTTCCTTGAACAGTGTTTCAGTAATATCAAAATCATCGCCAAAAAGCGAGACTTGCGCGCCATCGCTTTGCTTGGCGCGCCCGGCGCGGTAGGCGTCTTGCGCAATCTGGCGGGCTTCGGCCAGGTTGCGCGGCTTGGCAGATACCAGCGTGCGCAGAATGGCATCTTGCATCTGGCCATCGCTGGTCAGCTCGCCGACAAAGGCCGCGTGCGGCTCCGCAACAAGGCGATTTGTCACCATGTCAAAGCCTTCATCCGATAGCCGCATCAGGCCGCGCGCATCGCGCGCATGGCTGTTGCGCAGCGTCAGCTTTTCCAGCATCGCCGGATCGATGCGCAGCACTTTGGCCGCGTCAATCGCCGTCGCGTTTCCCGCCTCGATGTTCTTGACCGCCGCAATGGCGCGCACATGCTCGACCGTGTAGCCATCGGCCTCGCGCAGAATAAAGCCATTCAGCTCAATCGGCGCATGGCCTTCGTTTTCCAGCCGGTTGGCCAGATCCCGGCGATGATGCCCGTCAGCGACAAAGCGGGTGCCGTCCAGCCGTTCATGCACGATAAAATCGCCCGCCAGCAATTCATCCCATTCATTCACCCGGCTCATAGACGTGCCAACACCCTCGGCGTTTACGTCCGAGCGGAATTGATAGGTGCGCGGATCTACATTGATACCGGATGCGGCAAAGCGCGTCATGGTTGGCGGCGGGCGGCCGGCGGATTGGTAGGGCGCGCCGCCCAGAACGTCCATGACGGTATCGCGCCCGACTTGCGCGGCGTTCAGACCGTCGCCCGCATAGCGCGACCGGCCATCAGCCAAAGGCAGCGCCGCCCAGACACCGGCGATATTGTCGGCAAAGCTATCGGCATCGATCTGGCCCGCCTGATAGCGCGATAGCCCGGCCTCTTCCAAGAGCGCATCGGCCATGCGGTCCTGCACTTCCGTGGTGAATTTTTCAGATCCGGTCAGGCCCATTTTCTCGCGCAGGCCCAGCATTGTATCGCGGATGATCTGATAGCCGCCAGCGGCGGTGGACTCGGCCCCGGCTTGCTGGTTTGCCATCTGCCATGCGTCAATTTCATCCAGCGTCATATCTGACAGGCGGGCAGGGGGCGCAATAATCGTAAAATCTGACGCGGTATCATAGCCCGCGCCTTCGCCGTCGCGCAAAAGGTTGCGCAGACTTTGATCGAGCGTCAGCGCCGGGGCGCGCGCCGGGACTGTCAGCTCGCCATTCATCAACGCGACCAGCTCTTCGCGCATCGCGGTGCCGCCCGTTCCCCAAGTATTCGCCTGGCCCTGCGCGGGGTCGGGGTCTTTAAGATCGATATGCATATGGCGCCCGTCCATATACTCGGCGCCAAAGCCGATCCCCTTGGCGCCGCGCCGCGCCGCCGCGCGGGAAATCTCTTCCATCACTTCGGGACTGTCGGCCATGTTAATTTCGCGGCCATCGCCATCGATGATACGCACATCGGCGGCATCGCCGGTTATGTGCCGGTCAGCGCCGAATTGCGGTAAATCGCCCTCTTGCCCGCTGGTAATGACAACGCGCGCATTTGGCCCCAGCACGTCCTCAACAGCACTTGCCACAACATCAATCACCGGCTGATCTGGCGCGTAGGGACGGCGGGGCCCCAGATCAAAGGCAACCTCTACTTTCGGCGCCGGGCGCGGCGTGGTCAGGCTTGCTACCTTGGCAGGATCGGGCGCCGGGATATCCTCGGACGGCTGGCGACCGGCGGCGATATCGTCAAGCGCCGCGTCCGTGGTGGCGGCCTGATCCGTGCCGCGTGCGGCTGGCCCGACGTCTTGTTCGGCAATTTCGCGCTCTACCGCATTGACGGCGGCGCGCTGGTCAGCGGTCAACTCAGAGGCGCGGGCGCGGAATTTCTTGACCAGCTCGCGGTTGGTTGTGACAACGCCGCGCGCGGCAGCACCGGCGCCTTTCTGCGCGCCGCGTATGCCCAGCGGAATAGCGGCGCCGACTGTGGCCGCAAAGGCGAGCTGCAACGGCACGTTTGGCGCATCGATATCCAGCCGGTCAGCCATATCAATCCGCTTGGGCAGGGTGGCGCCTTCGCCGATCACGGATAGCCCGCCCTCCACCAGCATGAGGCGCCCCAAATTGGCAGCAGTGCCGACACCGACAGTTGCAAGGGCCAGTGGCAAACCGACTTCATCGGTCGCGGCTGGCCCCATGCGGCCAATAAATTCCGGCACGCTGCGCGACCAAAAGCCATCCGGCGCATTTTGCAATGTGCGGCCGGCATCTTCCCATTCGGATTTAAGCCGCCCGTTGATATCGGCCATAATTTCTTCTTGCGTAACAGGCACACCCTTGAACGCCTCTGGGTTGGCCTCGCGCGCGCGGCGCAGCGTATCCATGCGCCGCGTCTCATATCCAAAGGCTTCCATGGACATTGCGCCCATAGGCGAATTGCCGGTCGATTGGCCGGGGTCCACTTCAAAGCCCAGATCGGCGGCGACGGCGTTTGCCTTGTCGTGATAGCCCGCCTGCTCGCGCTGGGTCAAAAACCAATAGTCGCTTTCGATCCGCTCTTGCTCGGCCCCGGCGCCGATCACGTCAAAGGTGTTTACATCGGGCTGCATACGCGGCGCAGCATCGACGGGGAAGGCTTCGGGCGCTTCGATCTTTTCGGCCATCTTATTCACCCGACTTTAAAAAGGTTTCCGCCATCTTGTTCAGATCCACATAGAAAAACCCGTTGCTCATGGCGGGATCTTGATACCACTCGACCGATCCGCGCCGCGACTGAACGCCAACGCGATAGGTCGACCCCTTGACCCATTGCAAAACGGCGCCCTCGGGCAGCGTTTCAGCGTCACCCTCATGCGGGCCTTTGCCGCTCAGAGATCCGGCCTTCCAATGGTCAAGCGTGGCATCGCCAAACATGCGCTCGACAGACGCGCCATCGAGCGTGGCGGGCAGTTTCACCCGCTTGCCGTTCACCGGCTGGATGCCGCCATAAAGCTGGCCATCGACACGCACGCCGCCCATGACGCGCTGGACGCCTTCGGCCAAAAGGTCCGATTGATCACGCGACCGGCCATCTGCTGTGATCCGGCCCGGCGCCATGAACGCATAATAGGCTTTGGCCGCTTCAATGACTTCCTCGCGGCGCCCCGGCATCGAGCGCAGAACGCCATCGATGCTGTCGGAAAATACTTGCAGCGCCTCTTCGGACGGCGCGGCCAGCTCGTCGCCTGCGGCCATCGCTTTGCGGCCCTGCAAAATGATGCCGGCCACTTCGTCACTTCCAGTTTCAAAAACCAGATCGCCCGCCCGGCGCACGACAGGATCTAGCCCGTCAATCTCTTTGAATGCCGCCTCTGAGGCTGGCCCAAAGCCATCGATCACGCTGACGACAAACGATAGCTGTTCTTCGGGCGTGCCGTCATTGGCCATCGTCTTAAATTGCTTGCGCTCTTCATCCGAGAAGATCTTTGGCTTTGCGCCATACTGCCCGGTCATTTCCTGCACCAACGCCATGCGCGCATTGACGCTATCCGCATCGCCCAGATCGAGCGGGGCCGCGCCGGTCACGCGGTTATCCATCGCGTATTTTATCGGATCTTTGGCAATGGCCGTTTCCGCCGCCGTATCGATGCTTTCAAGCGCATCTAAAAACGCCTCGTCGGCGGTGCGGTTTGATGTAAGGACGCCGCTTTCGCGCGCATCGCTCAAGAGCTTCGCTTGCGTCTTGCGGTCGGCGGTTTCGTATTGCGTCACAAACTCTTGGCGGCGCACGGCCAGATCCAGATCGCCCTCAAATTCGGTGCCTTTTGCCGCTTTGCGCACGGCATCGATATCGGCAACGGCGCGGCCATCGCCCAGGGCGATCACAGCAGCGCGCACCGTCTCGCCGGTTGTTCGCAGGGCGTCGGTTTCAGCGCGGCCAATGGCGGCATCTACCGCTTCCAGCGTTGCAATCTGCGCCGTGCCGATTGTCGCATCATCGATCCGCACGCCGCGTTCGCGCACCTCGGCCATATGGGCGGCGCGCTTTTCTGGCGTTGCTGATGAAAACTGGCCTAATTCGGCGCTGGCCTGAATGGCCGCATTCAAAGGCACTTCCAGATCCGTACCCTTGACGTCGCCTTTCAGCATGTCCAGATCCTCGCCCGCAAGCATGCCGCCGCGCACCAGAACGCCGCGCGCGGTATCTACCCGGCGTTCCAAAACCGTGCGACCGGCGCGCGCGCTGGCCTCGGCCTTGCTTGTTGCTGATGCAAGGTATCGCTGGCGGTCAATCTCTTCCAAGCCAAAGGCGCCCGGCTCGGCCAGGCGCGCCGCCGCCGCCGCCGCATCGGCGTTGATCGCGCCCAGAACCAGCCCGGTGGATACGTCTTTATCCAGATCGCTGCGCATCTTTTCGGCGCCCTCGGCGGTCAGGTGGCCGGATGCTTCGAGCTGGTCAATTGATACCTGCGCGCGATTGTAGCTTTCGCCTTGGGCCTCGGGGCTACCGGCGGTTGGAATGTAGCTGGCGGTTTGGCGCAGCGTGCGCGTGAGGGTGGCGCGGGCGTGAGAGCCTTCCAGCTCTTGCTGGCGGCGCATCACTTGCGCCTCTGCGCCGATCCGGCCCCGCTGCATTTCCAAAAGCATCTGACTTTGCAGGCGCGGCGTCGTCACCTTATCCATCACATTGCGTTGCAGATCGACCATTTGCGCGTCATAGCGATCCTGCATAGTGGCAAAATCGGTATCGTCGTTCAGCGCGCGATTGATCTGCCCCAAGCCTTCGCCCAGCTCAAAGCGCGCGTCGTTCAGCTCAACAGCTTGGCTGGCCTCTTCCAGCATGATACCCGCGCCCTGCACCGCATTGCCAAGTTTCTGCCCGCCGCTGCTATCGCCCGCCACGCTGAGATTGATTTGCGGCGCTGATGCGGGACCGGGCGCTTGTGTCGATGGTCTATAGTCGCGAATGGCCATGCCGTTATTCCTCTTGCGTCATTGAATACCATTGCGACACGCCGCTGACCGCCGTACCCAGCCCGCCTAGAATGGCTTGCTTCTTGCGGGCCTTGCCCTCGTAACGCGTCATTTGCGCGCCCATGCGGGCGGCGCTGGCCGCATTGGCGCCGTCTGTCACAAGGTTGAGCTGATCGAGCTTTGCTTGGCGCGCCGCCTCTTGGGCCAGCAATAGCCCGGTGCCGCCGGATGCGGAGGCACCATGCGCCGCCAGATCCCCGAGCTGCTGGCCCGCAAACTTGCGGAAATCACGGCGGTTTTGACCAACCCGCGCGCCCGTCTGACTGTCGATCTGGTCAGCTTGGCCCTCTTGAATACGCGCGTTGACGCCCGCCGCGCGGTCTACGGCCATGCCGCCCGACACTTGAGAGGCGGCGGAAAGACCGGCGCCCGCCAGCATTACCATTGATATCGGATCGAACCCCATGCCTCAAACCTCATATTCTGGGAAGAGCGCCACGATGGTTGCGGGCCATGCCTCTTCGGTGATGTATTCCAATTGCGCGCTATCTTCGGACCCCGGCGGATTGACATTGCGCACGCCGGTATAGAGCGCCGGGGCTTGATCGAGCGGCGCGGCGCCAAGACGAAAGATCCGCTCAATCTTTTTACCCATCTTGACCACGCCGCCCAGCGTATCGCGGAAGGCAATTGCCAGCCCAGAAATCCGCTTTGGCTTGCCCGATTGGAAATCGTCAGGCTGGCCAAAATCAAACGGCAGCGTTTTGTAACGGCTCTTATAGGACAGGCCGATAAAGACGCGCCGCCCGGCAAAGTTGAGCGTGACGGCGCCGCCTTCCACCGTGATCGGCGGATGGCTGTTGCCATCGACCAAGGCAATCACTTGGCGCCCTTCAAGATGATCCAGCCCGGCAAATGTGGTTTGCGGATCGGCCAGATCATAAGAGACGCCGCCGAAGAGATATCGCGCCTCGTCGGATTGCTGGCCGCGCTCAGGGCGGAAGCGATCAACCATGCGCTCGATATGCACTTCATCCGGCTTGCGGCGCACCGCCAGAAAGAGGGTTTCGCGGCGCCCGCCCTCGACCGGCAGGACCGCGATGCTTTCGACCGGATCGCCAAGATCATGGCGATGCCATGCCAAAACTTCCTGCTCGGGCTGATAGGTCAGCGCGCCCAGCGTGCCATCTTCCAACAGGCACCATATCAGCGGCCAAGGGTTGCGCTGATAGACCATTTCGACAACGCCTTGGCCAAGAATATGCGCGGCCAGCAAGGACAGATTGCGCGGCGACCAATTATCATTTCGGAAATCATAGCGCATCCCGAACAGGGCGCGCCGGGATGCATCAACAAAGATCGTGGTGCCAGCAAGAACGATGCCGGGGATATAGCTGGACCCTTGATCGGTGGCCTCTTCGGTAATCAGATTGTTGACCCTAACCGTGTCGCCCTTTTCATCGGGCCGCGCCACCCATTCCGGCCCATCGGTGCCAATAGCCATATAGCTGGCCGGGGCCAGCCAGCGGATCGCTTCGGTATTGGCGCCGTAAAGCCCGCGTGTCAGGGCGTTATCGTCATTTATGCCCGGCTCAAAATCATCAAACCCCTCTAGCGCAGACTTCCAGAGCTTGAACGGTTCGGCCTCACTCGCCGCCGCCCAAAGCGCATTTTTGTAAAGCGCGCCCGCCGCCGGATATCCGTTCACGTCTGACCATGCGCCTTCGGACCAGCGCCATGTTGCAACGCCCGCCAAATACTCGGGCAAGTTCCCGTTCACGATCTGCGCCGTGGCCTGCGTTGCACTGGTTATGGCCGTGATCTTTACGATGCCAAAACCCGAATGCAGATAATCAAATGTTACGGGCGCGAAATCTACTTCGCCGACCCCATCCGTCTGCCTGCCAACCGTATGCGTCGGGGGGTTCGCGCTGGTCCGCCCCTCATTGATCGAACGATAGACATTTTCATTGTAGCGCACCTTGCTAAGTGCGCCCAAGCCTTTGGCCGGTTCCCATTTTGGGATCGATGAAAAATCCTTTTCCTCAAGCCTAAAGAACGCCCCAACATGCCCCGCCTGAAAAAGCGGCAAATTGCTATGCAGGGTTACAATGTTGCCCTCGCCATAAGACCCGCCGCTGACATAGATTGTGTGCGCCTTGTCGGTATTGGCGTCCAGAAACGGCCCGTTTTTGACCGCTGAATTTACTATATTAAAAGATATCGAACCGCTCGCATCCGAGCGTTGCAGCTCCATGATTGGCTTGCCTGAGAAAATCCATTGCACATCGTTGGATTGCGTGAATTGCAGCTTGGCCAGATCATCGGCGGGCCAAGGGGTTGCGACTTCATCAAAGCCCGCGTCACCGGCGAGTATATCCGAGCTGCGCAGGCGCACGGTATTGGCGCTGTATTCCGCAAGATAGGCCGCAGTAGAGGCGCGCTTGAAAGAACCAAGGCGGATTTTGCCGCTGCCCTTTGCAATCGCCAGATGTTCGGTGCCGGGCGTGCGCTCGATGCCGCCATGGGCGCGCACGATGAAGTTTTGGCAGATGGCCGCGCCGATCCGCACCGGCACAAGATCCGAGGCGTGATGCAGGTCAGGATCTATCTCGCCGCCGATAAGGGACCGTTTGGCCGCGCCGATAATCATGCGGGCCTCCGCGCATCGAGCCAAGATCCTTGACCGCCATTTGTGGCGTAGGTTCCGGCGGATTGCTCCATTGCATCGGTCAGCTTGCCAGAGCGGCGCAATTCCTTGCGCGTGGCCATTATTTCGCGCGTGCGCTTGCGCACTTCATCCGTAGGGATGCGGTTGACAAGGGCCAGTGCCAGCTCGACGGCCAGCAGCTCCGAAAAGATAGGGTCGTAAATCTCGGGATTTTCTTCGCGCTTCACATAGCTAACCGTTAAGGGCGGCGCTTGCGTGCTGAAAATATCGCGGCCCCGCACGGCATACTTGGCGCTGCCTTCGACCGCCCAAAGGCGCAGGCACCACCCCAGATCGCCGCCCGCTGGCAGCTCGAATTTATGGGTAAAGCCAAATTGCGGGACCGGCAGAACCGATCCCGCAAGGGATGCAAAGTGCATGGCGAAATTCCAAGGGTAGGACCGCAGCAATGCATCGCGCACGGCGGGGTATCGCTCTTTGAAGATCTGCGCGTGCGTGTCCTCAAGATCGCCGAAATCCACGATCGGATCACGGCCCAAATGAACACTTGCGGCAGATGCGATGCCTACTTCGCTGGGAATATACGCTGTCACCGGGCTATCCCCTTTAGTCTACGATATAGACCAGATCGGCCACGACTGAGCCTGCCGCCGTTGCGGCGGCATTCAAGGTCAGAAAGATCGGCATTTCAGCCTTGGGATCTTTGGCCAGACCGGCCAGCTCCCAAATCGGCTTATCGATCAAGGCGACCGTAATTGCAGAGGCGCCATCGACTGTGGCCGTCGCCGCGAGTGTCTGGCCGTCTACGAACGCATCGGGGTTGCCTTCTGGGCCAAGGTCGCAATCGGTTGCGCCCGCAATGCCTTCGCTGTGCAGCGCCGACAGTTTGGAAATACGGGCGTGCGAGGGAAGCCGCGCGACTTCAAAGGTCGAGCCAATGCTATCGCCGTTTGTGATCGCGGCGATAAAGCAGGACGTGCGCAGCACGCCATGGTTTTTGCGCACATCGACAGAGCCGGGCTTTGCCGAAGTCAGGTCAGGCAGACCGGCGGCAGATTTATTTTCAACAGCCATGATATTTTCCTATCTTTCTAGCTTGTAGGGGAAAGGTGAAAGGACCGGCCCGCAGGCCGATCCCGTTAGCGGCGCGCCGATTAGGCGGGCAGAGCTTCTTCGTTGCAAAGAACCTCAATCACGCGGCCCTCTTCGGTGCGGATCGCGCCGTAGCGAGCCTGGCACCAGAGCTGCGTGGTATAGTTTTTGTCAGGGCGTTCGCTGATACGCACCTTTGGCTCAAGCCATGGCTGCACCGCCATGCCAGACGGCACCCAAATCGGCATACGGACAAAGACTTTGCCGCCGATTGTCACCTTGATCAGACGGTTCGAGACGAACACATAGCAGCCAAGGAATTGCGTGACGCGGCCCTTCTCTACGACGCCGCCGAGCTTGTCGAAATCGCGGTTTTTGACTTCGGCCAAGTTGCGCAGCAAGCGATGCTGGCGCGGCGTAATCGCCATCCACGGCATTTCCTCGTCCAGATCGACTTCGTTTGTCTCGAACTTCTCGATAGCAAAATCGATCTTGTCGCGGTTGATGCCGCTATCGACACCGCCGATATCCTTGCCGATGATCTGCGCCGGATCAAAAACAAGCGTCTTGTCCTTGTCTTTGCCGCCGGTCACATCGCGGAAAAACGACGGCACGATGATCTTGCCATCAAGCGCGCGGTTTTGCGCCGCGAGGATCGAGGCCGTCAGATCATTGCTTGGGTCGGCCAGCATCGACAGCCGGTCTGTTGTGGTGACAGGCACCGAGACGGTCAGGCTGATCGGGAAGGCCCAGCGGGGCATCATTTCGGGGTGGGTCCATTTGGTATCGGCGTAGTCGTCGCCACCCACTTCGGCCTCAAATGGCAGAATGTGATCCACGATCTGCGCGCCGTCGCCCTTGACGGGGCTTGCCCATTTCACCTTATCGCGAAACCGCGACTGCTTTTGTTGCAGGGCCAGATCATAGCCGATTTTGAAATCGTCGGCGTAGCCCTCATATTTGCTGTTATCCGGCATGGTTATTTTCTCCTGATGCCAAGTTTCTCGTTTTGAAAGCGGGGCGACAGGGGCGGCCAGCGGATGCTAGACCCTATCTGCGCATTTAGGGGCCGCGCGCCCATGGGTCTTTGCTCACCGTCAGCGGGCCTGCTAGGGGCAGGGCGACCGCGTGGGTTTATTATCCACTCCATTTTGTAGTAAAATACAACCCCCGAAATGAAAAACAGCCCGCCGATTAAGGCGAGCTGTGTTCCGATTGCGCGTCAGATATGGGGTTATCCGGCGGCGAGCCTGGGCGCGGTAAAGCGTAAAAGCTCGCCGACCCCTTCAAGAAAGGCAATTTTCATCCGCTGATCTGTGATCGCCAGCGCCACACTGGCCAGCGGGGCGCCATCATCTTGGAGTTTTATCAGCGCCACGGTATCGGTCGCAAGATCGCGTGCGGCCTGCATGATATGGTTTTCGTGGTTCGTGACAGGCTTTCCAGAGGCCCGTTTGATAAGAGCCTCTGCCCCGCCCGCCCTAAAATCTGGGTCTAAATCTCGCGCTACATGAATATTCACTGTCCCATCCTTTGCGTTGTGGCACTCTACCGACTAGCTACCATTGCTTGTGTTGACAACCTAAATCTAGGCCAAATCTAGCTTGAGCTGCCCCGGCCAGCGGCCCGCTTCAACTCTTGCAGCTTGGCCATCGCAGACGCATGTTCGGGATGATCCCGCGTCGTCAGTGCCTTACCGTTTTTCCCGGTGAACTCGTCCAAGGCCGCTTGCGCACTTTCTTTGCTTTGACCGCCGCCGCCACCGCCGCCGCCTTTGAGCGTGTCATTGCCGCGCACCACGGCCAGCTCGTGCAGGATCTTGGTCAGGGTCGCAGATCCGGCCACCTTACCAACCCGCAGGCTTTCAATGGCTTGCTCGTCAAGTCCGACCTCCTGCGCAACCTCCAAGCTGGCGCGCAGATTGGTATCGTAACTGTCGCCCCATTCCTTTGTCAGCGTAGATTTCATTTCAGTTTCATCCGCCGTCGCGGCATCGGTGAAACTCTTGGCATCGCCGCCCATTTCCTGCGCGTAGAAGTCCAGCGCGCCCTTGGCCTGCGCCGGGGTCAGGTTCAGCTTATGGGCGGCATCCAGAAAGCGCCCATGCCGGTCGTCGTCATAGGGGATATGCGCGGCGATATCTTCATCAAAGGCGGGCTTTTCGACCCCGTAATCCTTCGGCTCTTCGGGGATGCCAAGGCGTTTGGCTAGGCCGCTATCCTTGAACCATTCGCCCTGCTTTTCTACGTCCTCGGGCGGGCCGCTGATCTTGTCGCCACGGATCATGGTTTCAGCGGCGCGCAAGGATTTGAACAGGTCGCGCGGCTTGGTGAAACTCTTATCCTCAAGGTATTTTTGTTCATCCGCCGCCAGCTCGTCGCCGAACCACGCATAGGGGTTTGCATCGCCTGCGCCAGCATCGCCCGCGCCAGCATCGCCCGCGCCAGCATCGCCCGCGCCAGCATCGCCCGCACCGGCATCGCCCGCACCGGCATCGCCCGCGCCAGCATCGCCTGCACCGGCATCGCCGCCGCCAGCATCGCCGCCGCCCGCGCCACCTTCGGGCGCAAATACAGGGCGGGGCAGGTTCAAAAGTTGATAGATATTCATTTAGATTCGTCCTTTGGTTCGCTGAAAGTGGATAGGTCAAGCCCGCGGCCGGCACACTGCACTAGAAACAGCCCGGCCATGCGCTTGCCCTCATTGATGTAAACGGATTTATCACTGCCACCCTTGCTGGTGGCAGTGGTGTTTGCGAGGTGCCAAGCAATCGCGATGAATGCCCGCGTTGGTTCATGCGACAGCACGCCGCCCAGGTTGTTTTTCACAGCCAAGGCGGTGTCGTCGTCGCAACGCAGCACGGACTTAATCAGCCCGAGCGGCCCATAAGGATTGCTAGGCGCAGTCATACCGCTGCCCGCACGGCGCAATCCTTGGCCTCTAGCAGCTTGCGCAAGCCCGCCGATGTTTCAGCGCAAGGCGGCAACGCGCCAAAGACCTCATAGGCCATATCGTGAAATGGCTTGCTGATTTTTTGCAGATGCGGCGGCAGATGCTCATAGGCGAAATATTTTAGGATCTCGTAATTCATGCGCCACCTCCTTTCCTGGCCGCATCGCGCTTGGCAACTGAGGCGTCCCGCTCCAATGCGCGCCGGTGTGCTTCGTCGGCCTTGGCCTTTTCGGCGGGTTCCTTGATCCAGCGATAGATCGGATCATGCAGCGTTGAGGCGTAAATCATCATCACCGCCACAAGGGCGATGATCACAACCAGAAGCGAGGCCCACCAGACGCCGTTGGTGTAGCGTTCAATAGACCAGAGCGCGACCATTGCGATGCCGCTGACGGCGGATACCAGAGCCAGAAAGCCGACCGTGGCGCGTGTAAAAGTGCTAGACATTTTGTTATATTCCCTTGCGGTTATTGTGGTTCTGCCGTTGCCTGTTCGGCGCGGGCCAGACTTTCAACAGCACGGCTGCCGCGCTCGGCCACTTCCAGACCTTGCGCATTTTCCTGTTTTTGCTGTTGGGCTTGCATCAAGGCGTCAATTTCTTCTTTCGTCGCCATGATATCGTCGGGCGCGGCCAGACCATCGATCACGCGCTTGGCGGCGCGCATCCCGTTGATCATCATGGCCGCGCGCGGATCGAGCTGCGCAATCTCTGTCACGCCGCGCACCGCCTGCATGGTGGCCTGCGCCGCTTGGGCTTTGTGGGCCTTTGCCAGCGGCGAGACAAACCGCACTTTGAGCTTTGCCGATTGTGCGACCGGCGGCGCGGGCGGGATCTGGCCCGCCCGTTTCAGCTCGCGGTAGCGGCCTTCGATAAAGGGCGCCAGAAACTCGGAAATAATGCGCGCAAGGTTCGGCCCCATCGACTGATCGCGGCGCTCGTCATTCTTGAGGATCTCGACAACCGAAGGCGTCGGTGAACCAACCAGCGACAGCATCGCATGATAGAAGATATCCTTGATCTGCTGGCGGCGCTGATCCTGCATTTCCAGAGTGATGCCGACATTTGCGCCGGTCGTGATCGGGCGCACCAGTTGATTGCCCGCATCATCGACCGCGCCGTAATTCAGCGCGTTCGGGTCCATACTGACCAAGCCTACCAGCTCGTCATGCGCGGCCAGTGGTGGCTCAGCGATCCGCTGCGCGGCCAAGATCGAGGTGCGCGACATTTCATTGAGAACCTGCGCATCGGGCAGAGCGAAGAGGCCGCGCCCCATGCCATAAGTCTGGCCAGATCCCACGCCCCACCGGCTGACATAATAGGGCATATCGCGATAGCCGCCCCAGCTCACGGCGCTGTTTTTATCTTCCAGCAAAACATAGAGCGAGACGTAGCGATGCACCGAGCTGATCCGGTTCGAGCCATCGTTTGGGTAGCAGGTATGCAGCAAGCGCACCTTTTCATTCGGCGTATCGGCTAGCTTCTTTTGCATCCGCTCCGACAGCTTATCTTTGCCAAACAGATCCGCGACGTTCCAAATCGGTTCGGAATACCAGCGATCAAAATGCGTAACCTCGCCGAAATTGCCGATATCAAAAACGCACTCGCGCCATGGGATTGCCTTGGAGTGGAAAAAATCAGCGCCGGGCGGGCGGGCGGAATAAAACACCCCGTCGCCAAGCCCGATACTGTCCAGAATGACCTCGGGCGCATCGTTATAGAAGTTGTCGCGCGCCGGATCGAGCGAGCGGAACACGATGCGGCTGACCTCATTGATCCATGCCCGCGCGTCGGCATCCTCTTTGCGCCATTCCTCTTCAAAATCGAGCGGCGCCCAAATGTTATCCGTCGCGGTCAGCATCGAGTAGATCGAGGCGCCCGCTTGATCGAGGGCCAAGACCGCCGTGCCGTCATAGCGCCGCACGCCGCGCGCCCGGCCCTCGCTTTCATGTTCCCAATCCTCGCGCAGCGGGCGCATCAATTCAGAGACTTCAAGACGGCGCGCCACTATCGGCTCGCGCAATGTTTTGCGGTATTCGGCGCGGCTGACCGCGCGCTTTACATCATCGCCATTATCAAGCATTTGGGTTCCCCCCGGTTGTGGTGCGGCTGGCCTGCGCCAGACCGCCCGCGCGGCGCTTTACCGTGCCCGTCAGGATTGTATCTGTGCTATCGCGCCGCGCCGCTGCCCGCTGCGCGGCTTCATCACCCGCGCGGCGCACTGCATCATCATCCATTGTCGGCGCGGGCTTTTGATCCACCACTACCGGCGCCGGGATTTTTGGCTTTAGAAAACCCATATTAAAAACTCCAAATGGTGTGAATGTAGGACAGCCGGTAAGGGCCAATCGGGCCGTAATCAAAGACCTCGCGGCCCCCGACACTGCGCAGCATCCGGCGCGCCGCGCGATGCTTTGCCAGCACCGGCACTTGCGCCATTTTGATATCGTGACGCGGGCCAAACGTGATCGAGCGTGAAAACAGCTCGCGATAAACGGCCGGCATCGCGCGGGCATGGCCCTTGCGCCCGAACATCGCCAGATCTGCGACGTTTGGCATGGTTCCCCTGAAGGCGAGCGCCACCGCAAACGGCACCGCCGCGCCGTCCACATCGCGGGTTGCCACAAAGCCATCGATTAGCGCGCCGTTTCTGATGATCTGCGCGATATCGCTGACCACGTTTTCCCCGTCATGGTCGAGCGGGCGCAGGCCGAAGATTTCCAGCGCGTCCATATCGGCCATGCCTGCCGCGATCTGCTCGATCTGATAGCGCACATCGAGCGTCCAGGGCGTGAGGGGATGAAAGGAAACCATCAGGCGCGCGCCCCGGCATCGGGCGCAGCGGCGCATGGATCTACCGGCACGCGGTTGATCTTGGTGACGGATGCCGGAATGATATCATCGATAAGGCTGGCCGACACGATCCAGCCCCCGTCCCATTTCAGGAATGTGTAGGTTTCCGGCCCGGCGCAGCACTGGCCGCGCGTGGCGCGTATTCTATCGCCCGCCTTCAAACGGCGCCTCAAGAAGAGGGTCGCCGCGCGGTTGCGCTCCATCCGCGCCTCGCGGGCCAGCTCGCGCTTTTTGGCGACGTCCGCGTCCATCATCGATGCCGTGTATAGATCTGCCGGTTCTGCGGTGTTCATCATCGTCCTCCATAAGATGAAAGGGGATCGCTGGCCCGCCCGGTGGCTTGCTTGGCGCGCGCCGCCGCTGCCTGCTGCGCTGCCGCTTTGCGGTCGGCCTTGCCGGTCAGCATGTCTTGTTCGCCCGCGTTCGCCGCGCCATATTCCAGCGCGTTGCAGACGTGGCTTGCAAAATTCTTGGTTGGCTTGTCGCGATAATCGATGCCGCCCGAAGTCATAACGGCGGTTTTTTCATATTTGTAATCGCGCGCGCAGCCCTTGATCAGCTCGGGGCAATGCTTGCGGTCGATCTTGCAGGCGGCGCGGTTGCCGATCCGGCGCTTAAACATTTGCTGGACCGATCCAACGCGCGTCACGATATCGTTTTTGCAGCGCGACGGGCGCACGGCGAGGCCCGTAGTCTTGGCCACGATCTTGGCCCAGCTCGACAGCTCCGCCGCCTCACCCTTGGCGCTGGCCTCACCGGCATTTAAGGCGGTCGGATCAACAAACATTTCCGTAGGCGTCTGGCACCCGGCATAGCGCGGGCTATCAATTCGCAGCAACACTGCATCCGCAAAGGTTTCCGCATCCGCGCGCCGCGATGTGACCTCTTCCAAGATCTGCACTTCGCCGAACTGGTTGCGCTGCATGATCACCAGCGCCGGGGTCAGGCCCGCATCCGCCGCTAGGATCAACTTGACGCCGCGCCATGGCACCAGCTCGATATCCGAGACGTGCAAATGATCGCTGAAATTCTCATAGACGGGCTTACCGTCGCGCATAAAGCCAATTTCATTGTCGACCATCCGCCTGATCCAATCAGGATCATCCGCGTTCGCCGCGATCTGGTCGCGGTAGTAGCCTTCGGGCAGGTTGTGCATGTTTTCGGCTGCGGCTTCGCGCCCGCCGGGCTGGCGGAAAAACTCGACAATCGGGCGCCCGGCATCATCGATGCCAAGCGGGCGCTCGGTTATGAAATACTCCGTTGTCCAGTTGTATGGATCACCCGCGTTCCAATCGCAAAAGAGCTGCCGGAAGGGCGCGCCACCATGCTCGCGCGACGGGTAGCGGCCCAGACGGCCATAAAGCGCCTTGCGCATTTCCACGCTGGCAGACGTGCTTTCTGGCAACCATCCATCGGTCGCGTGCAGACCCTTTGCCGCCTCGGTCGGGGTTTGCTCGCCGATTGCTCGAAACCAGACCTCGGCGTGAACGATCTTCTTTTTGCCGTCTTGGATCGCAACGAACTTGAACTTATGTTCAGCGGGGTTATCGACGCCGCCCGTCCAAGTGATGCCAAACGCCTTGTTCTTCTGAGGCACCCATTCCAGCCAATCGGGAATAACCTTGGCCCAAAGCTCGCGATAGGTCCGCATCCAGACCACGCAGCGATAGCGCGCGATGCCATCGATCGGCGACGGCGGCTGCTGCGCCGCCTTGGTCAAGATCCGGTTGACGATGATTGTGGTTTTACCACCGCCCTGCGGCCCCATAATGCCGACGATCCGGCCCGACGCATTCATAAACGCCGCGCCGACCGGCCCCGGCTTGGTGAACCGGCGCGTTATTGTTTCATCGCGCAGGCGATCAAGCATTGCAGGTTCCCCCGCTGATCACGCCTGGAAGGCTGGCCGTTTTTTCTTTTGCGGCCCCAAGGCCGAATTGACAGCCACGACGCTGCGGATTAAACCGCCTTGCCTGACATACTCGACCATGGCCGGTTTCATCGTCTCTAGCTGCCGCACCATGGGCCGGTGCCACGTCACGGCGGGTTCCATATCCGCAAGCATCTCCTGCGGCGCCGCATACATCATGCTGTGCGCCATGGACGTGCAATTGCGATTGAGGCAGGGCGTCATATCGGGCGTTGTACCCTCGGCCATATCCTGACTGACAAACCCATGCCCGCACGTCTGGCATAGGTAGAGGTTCTTTTTCCCCTGAAAACTGAAATCCATCATCGTTTCGTCCTTTGCGTTTTGTGATCTTTCCCCACACCCCGATATGGCCAAGCCCCCCACACCCCATGATCGACCCTTTAGCACCGACCAATTCTTGTCTCAGGGAGGGGGGAAGGCTGTTCAGGCAAGGGGGGAGGGGGGGTCGCTGGCCGGATCGACCCCCCACCCATGCGCGCGCGCTGGCCGCGCTGGCCGCGCATCCGAGAAGGGCAGCGAGGCTGGACCGCTTGGCCACCGGCGCGCCAGTGTCGGCGGGTGTTGTACCCGCCGACAGGTTGCCAAATTTCTGCATTGTTTCAATGGCTTGTGTCATTCGTTCCGACCATCGCTTTCCGACAGGTCAACGCCCTCGGCTGTAAGCTGTTGAAATTCCTCAGTTTCTTCGATTGGCTGAATGTCGAAGGTCTGGCCCGCATCCGATGCGTTGCCGGTCTGGATGATTACCTGCATCATGCCGACCCCGCCCGCATCGATGGCCAACGGCTGTTTCTGGTGCAGGTAGGGCGCAAGGGCCTGCTGCGCCGCCATGATCAGGCGCACCGCCTCCACCAGTGTGCAGCCGCCGGGCGCATCCTTGACCGGCGCGCCACCTAGATCCGTTTGCAGATCCTTGGGCGTTGCCTGCGCCAGCTCAGCCAGCCCTAAGAGCGGCGAGCGGTAGCGGGTCAGGATGAAACGCGACCATTCTTCGGTCGACCTGTTGCGCGATCCGGCGGGACGGCCCCGCCCGCGCGGCGCTGCTTCCATCTCTGGCAGCGCGCCTGCCCCGTCTGGCTCCGCCGGATCAGCGCCGAATAGCGATCCTTGCGGCTGGCTGGCCCCGGCATCGTCGCCCCAATCGCTGGCATCGATGGCCAGCGCCGCGCCGGTCACAAGGCCGGAAGGGTCAGGAGGGAAGCGATCAGCCATAGCGCGAATATCAGCCTATTATTTAAATCGATCTTGCCGGGCGAGGCGCAGCCGATGGCGCGCCCCGATGCCCTCGCAAGATAGCCGCGAGGTTTACAACAATTCAACTCCGAAATGTAGTAAAGCGGAATATAGGCTAAGCCATTGATAAGCCTTCCTAAACGTCGATGCTGTTACAATGGTCGAAGCGATGTAACAGCGATGTAACATAGCTAAACCGTTGAAATTGCATCTAAATATACATCTCTGTTACAATGTTACGTTGTTACATTACTTTGCCCGCATGTATGCGCGTGTATGTGATCACGATAGGGCATCGCGTAACATTGTAACATTGTAACAGAATGTGGATTTATGCCGTGTGATCAATGGCTTGGCGTTGTTACATCGGCGTTACAATCCCGCCTTGCGCTGTAACAAATCGCCCGCGCTGCGCCGCGCTATGGCCCCGATTAGCTATCATCCCGATGGGGTCGGGGGAAGGGGTAAATCTGGGGTGCGGGGTTGTGTTCTGGCATATCGAGACGCGCCGCGCGCAAATTATCTGCATTTTACCCCCTTGACTGCGCAACCATTGGTTTCTATCTATGATCCAAGGCCGCTGGATGGCCCCGCCGGATTGCGAACCCGGCCAACCCGCAAAAGGAATAGACCCATGGCACAGCCAAAAATCGACATTCACCAGATGATCACGGATAAATTCATTGACGCACTGGAAAGCGGTACGCGCCCATGGTCGAAGGATTGGACCGGCGGCACCGGCGGCGCATTGCCGCTGCGCGTCACCGGCGAGGCGTATCAGGGCATTAACGTGCTGCTGCTGTGGATGGCCGCAGAGGAAAACGGCTGGAGCTGCCCCAGCTACATGACATTTCAGCAGGCCAAGAAGCTCGGCGGCATGGTGCGCAAAGGGTCTAAGGGTACAACGGTCGTTTTTGCCTCAGCCTTTGAGAAGGAAAACGACGCGGGCAAGGTTGAGAAAATCCCTTTCCTAAAAAAATACACCGTTTTTAACGTCCAGCAAATTGACGATCTGCCCGACAATTGGAGCTGGACCGGGGCCGACGATATCGACACCGGCGCGCGCCCGATCGAGGATCTAGAGACGTTCTTCGCCGCGACCGGCGCGGCGATCAAGATCGATGGTACAAACCCTTGCTATCGCCCGGCCTCTGACAGCATCCACATGCCGCCCGTCAAAAATTTCAAAACCGCCCATGAGTTTTACGGCACGCTTGCCCATGAGCTGATCCACTGGACCGGCGCAACCAAGCGTCTGGACCGCGACAAGAAATATGACACGACCGCCGGGCGCGCGCTCGAAGAGCTGGTCGCAGAAATTGGGTCAGTATTCCTTTGCGCGCATATCGGCGCAGAACCAGACTTTGACAATTCCGCCGCCTACGTTGCGAGCTGGTTAAAAGCCTTGAAGGACGACAAACGCTTTATTTTCCGCGCCGCCAGCGCAGCCCAGAAAGCCAGCAACTACGCGCAGGAATGCGCCAGCATGGCAGATATCGCAATCGCCGCAGAGTGACGTAGCGCCAGCGGCCCCCAGCTCGGGGCCGCTGCACCCTGCGCCAATCCCGGCCAGACCCCCGGCGACATGCGAACCCGCCGAAAACCGCAAAGGACTAGACCCATGGAAATCAATATCTCAATGACTTGGAGCAACAACCTTTTGCCCCTGCTGGCCGTTTATGCAGACGGCACCCCGCAGGGCGTCAAAGAGGCTTTCGCCGAGCTGCGCCGCATGGCCAGCGCCGCAGATAGGGCCGTGATCCTGAACGCGGAGCTGACCGCGCTCAACGCGGCGCGCTGGCCGCATGAAACCACACTGACGCGCGACGATAGGGCCAGCCACCTTGAAACGATCTGGAGCGCGCTGGCAGGCTACCGCGAGGATTGCATCCCCGAAGGCACGCCCGAGCATGACGAGGAATGGAGCGACATTTGCACCGCGATGGCATGGATTACCGAGGATCTTGAAACCGCAGAAAAGGGCGAGGGCTGAACCAATGAAAACTTTTTCTTTTGACGTGAAAATGCTGGTCGCGCTTACAGTGACCGCCGATAGCGAGGCCGACGCGCGCCGCATTTTGCGCGACAATCTCGATTGCGCTGATAGCAATTTCGGCGCTTGGCCGGATGGCAGCCCGATCTTGGGCGAAGCCAGCATGGACGGCGACGGCGACTTGTACGAAGTCAACGGGGAGGCGGTTTGATGTTGCAAACCAGCCTTTTCCCCCTCTTCGATGCCCACCCGCAGCGCGCGCTTAAAGTGCTGATCGGGTGCGAGCAATCCGGCGTTGTGCGCGATGCGTTCAACGCTCTAGGCCATGACGCTTGGAGCTGCGACCTACTGCCAGCCGAGCGGCCCAGCAATCGCCATATCACCGGCGACGTGCGCGACGTGATGATGCAGGATGATTGGGACATTCTGGCCGTGATGCACCCGCCTTGCACCCGGCTTTGCAATTCCGGCGTGCGTTGGCTGACAACGCCACCGACAAACCCGCCCGCTGACTGCACGCCCGACGAGGCGGCAGCTTGGCCGACGCTATCGCATGAAGATCGCTTGGCGATGATCTGGCGGCACCTAGACGCGGGCGCGGCGCTGTTTTCGGACGTGTGGAACGTGCCGCATATTCCCATGATCGCGGTAGAAAATCCGGTCATGCACCCGCACGCAAAAGAGCGCATTCGCAACTTTCAGCCCGCCGCGCAGAGCGTCCAGCCGTGGCAATTCGGGACCGACGAACACGGCCCCGACAATGAGAAAAAGCGCACATGCCTTTGGCTGCGCGGCCTGCCCAAGCTGGACCGCACCGGCACGCTCGACGGCACCACGGCGCGCGATAGCGTCCACAAGGCCAGCCCCGGCAAAAACCGCTGGAAAGAGCGCAGCCGGTTTTTTCCCGGCGTAGCGCAGGCCATGGCGCTGCAATGGGGCGGGGCCGCAGAGGCGCACCAGCTCGCCGCGTGACGCAGCGCCAGCGGCCCCAGCTCGGGCCGCTGCACCCTGCGCCAATTCCGGCCAGACTATCGGCGACACGCGAACCCGCCGACAAACGCAAAGGAACGAACCATGTTTAAAACGATTTTCGGCGAAAGGCCCATTCTGGCCATGCTGATCGGCGCGCTTGTGATCGCAATTGCCGTCTTTGCCATGCTGACTAGCGCCCTGATCTTCATTGCAGGGGGGCTGGGGGTATGATCCGCGACATTCTCGCCATGCTGGCGCTTATCACAACGCTTTTCGGAATGGTCTTTATTGCAGTGGGGTGCGGGGTATGATTTTGGAACAAGAAAAGATCGCGCAGTTTGTTGCGCGCGGCGCCCTGTTTTACGTGTCGCATAGCGGTGGCAAAGATAGCCAAGCAATGTATTCAGAAATCCGGCGCTTTGTTCCCGATGCGCAAATCATCGCTGTTCACGCAGATCTAGGCGAAATCGAATGGACCGGCGTGCAAGACCACATTCGCGCGACAATAGCCCACCGGCTGCACGTAGTCAGCGCGGGCAAAACTTTCTTTGAAATGGTGGAGCAGCGCGCCAAAACCCGGCCTGACGTGCCGTCCTGGCCATCCAGCGCAACCCGCCAATGCACCAGCGACTTGAAGCGCAACCCAATACACAAATTTATCAGAAACGATATGAAGTTACGCGGCGCAACGCTGGCCCTGAATTGCACCGGAATTCGCTCAGAAGAAAGCCCCAGCCGTGCCAAAAAAGAACCGTTAAAAATCAACGCGGTTTTAAGCAAGGCGGGGCGCGAGGTTTATGAATACATGCCCATTCATCACCTAACGACGCAGCATGTCTTTGCCATTATCAAGAATGCGGAACAAAAGCCCTTCTGGGCATACGAAGGCAACGAACGGCTTTCTTGCGTATTTTGCATTATGGGATGCAGCCGCGACCTAAAACATGGCGCGAATCAAAGGCCCGATCTTTACCAAAAATATCTGGACCTAGAGGAAAGCACCGGCTGGACAATGTTTAACGGCAAATCCCTAAGGCAAAGAATTGAAGAGTAAGGGGAAAGGGTCGGGGCGGCACTTTATGATTTTGCGAACCAGCGCCGCCCCTGTTGTCCGCAAAGGACAAGTTTCGATATAGAGGAGAACTCAGGCCATGACCACAGCAGAAAAAATCGCCGCGCGCGAGCGCACCGCCGCCCTCTTCGCCCGCGTTCTCGGACCGCATTGGCGTGTCGAGGTTGCGCGCGCGCTGGATATGCCCGGCCAGCAGGTGCGCCGCTGGTTTACCCCGCCCAAGGGCCGCGACGACGCGCCGCCCATTGGCGTACAAGCCGCCGCCGAGCTGCTGGCCGCAACGCCGCGCCGCCTTTGGCCGGATCGCTGGAAGCGGTAAACGCACGCCCTCACCAGCTCGCAGATCCGCAGCGCAATCGGCATAGTCGGCATAGTCGGTTGCGCTTTATCGTTTAGTTAATCCGGCGGTAGCCGGGCGGCGTGTCAGCGTGAATTTCAGGATCATCACCCCAGAGAAACAGCCATTCACGGCCCCTTTCAAAAACAGAAGGGCCAAAAAATATTGCCCTCTTCAATTGCTCATATTCCTCTTCGGTCGGGTCGCGTTTCCACGTTACCCGCTTTAGTGACATCATCATAATCTAACCCCTTCCCTTTTCACAATTCGGCCAGCCATCCACGCGCAGCGCGAAGGCCAGCTTGAAGCCAGCGCCCGTCAGAACATACCCGGCGCGGCATTGTTTCAGATAGCCAAGGCGCACCATTTCTTGCGCAACGCGGGCCATGTTTGGCCCGTCCATCATCAACGGATGCCGCTGCGTTTTAGCATAGGCCCGCTTGAGCATAAGCCGCTGCGGCCGGCGCATTGCGTCTAGCATTTCCCGGCGCTCTTCAATTGTCACTGCCCGACCTTCAATTGTCATTGCCAGACCCCGCCGCCACTTCCGCCGCGCTTGGCACATCAACGCATTGCTTGATCGGCACCAAAATCGGGCGGCAGGATCTCACCCCAACCCGCACAACATTCGCAGCCCGCCGCGCGCCCGGCACGCGCTCAAGCGCCTGCACATAGGGGTTGTGCGCGCCCGCCACGCCTTCCCAATCGGACCCCCTGAACAGCTCCAAAATGCCGTCACCATCGGGCGAGAACGCGACGAACACGCCCAGATCCCCGCCGTCAAATTCCGCATCGAGAATATCTTTCAGGTCATGCGGCGCGACTCTGACCGGCTTGGTTAATTTCAGCTCGCCGCCGTCCGATTGCTGGACTAGAACCGACACCCCGGCGCGCTCCAAATAGCGCACAGCATCGAGCGGCTTTATCGGGTTTTCCATTTCGCCGCCGTAGCGCCGCACCGCGCAGGCGACCAGCTCGGACACCATCATTTGCTCACCGCCGCGCGACGAATGCAGCGGGCGCGACATAGCATAGCCTACGCACCGCTCAGCGTTCGAGCTGGCAGATTGCGTTTCAAGCAATGTCACCGGCGTCATGCGGCCCGCGATATGCTCCATATTCTCTTCGCTTGGCGGCGTGTCATGCATGAGCAGGTCGACCATCGCCAAGAGCGTGCCAAACTGGCCGCTGGCGCGCTGATCATGGCCAAGCCCTTGCAGATAATCGCGCCAGACGGTCAGTCGCTCCGGCCATTTAGGCCACATATCCAGCATCCCGCGCAGCATGGCCCGGCCCAGCTCGCCCAGACGGCCCGGCTCTACCTTTGGTTCCTGCGCGTCAATATCAAAGGGCCGCAGGTTCAACAGCGCAAGGCGCGATAGATCTTGCGGCATCAAGGGCGGTATCAGGATCGAGCCAAACAGCACCGGACACATTGCCCGAAACTCTTTGCCTTCATGGTCAGCGCCGCCGCGCAATACCATGCCGCCCGAATAGGCTTGCCGCGCCAGCTCGATCACAGCTTCGGTTTTCTGGTTGCCGCGCTTGGCTTCAATTTCGTCTATCGCCACCGGCAGCGCGTCATAGCCGATCTTTTGATAAAGGCCCGCCGCCGTGGTGTTGGCCGTCATAAGGATACCATCGCCGAAGATCTTATGAATGATACCATCCTCGCCGACCAAGGATGATTTACCCGTTCCCTTTTCGCCCGTCACCCAGACCAGCGGGCGGATGCCCAAGGCACCGGCCACCATGGCCGCGATCACCCAGCCCAAGAGCAAACGCCCATCAAACTCACGCGCCCAATTCCACAGGCCGAACAATTCCAGCAGCTCTTCGACGGCCTCAGAGGCGCTTGGCCCTTCGCCTTTTTTCGCGGGGGCAAGGGCCAGGGTCGAGGCGGGGTAAACATCGGCGCCGATCAAGCCGGGCCGCTCGACCTTTCCATCGGAAAAATGCAAGCAATTACCCGCATGAACCACAAGCCGCCCCTTGCCCACGTCCCACGTCCCGCGCCCGCGCACATGATCTTGCGGGCGCCACAGGCCGCGCCGCGCGACGGCGCGCAACATGCTTTCTTGCGCCTTGCTGGCATCCCATCCGGTAATAACCCATAGATCATCCTCGCTTTTGCGCAGCACCGGCCATAGGTCATAGATCCATTGCGTTTCGTCGCCGAACATATGCAAGACCATCGTGCGGTTGACCTCTTTGGCAGGCAATTCTCTGAGCTGCGAATGCGCATCGAGAAAATAGCACTTATTGCCATGCGTCCCGAGCGCCCGCACCGGCGCATCTGGGGGCAACTGGCTGAGCTTGGGCGCGGCGCTCACAATCATCCGCCCATGATCATCAACGCGCAGCGACTTATCCGCCCCGGCGACAATCACGCGCGGGCCTTGAGGATCTGCCTGCGCATCGAGCGCCGCGCGCACCGCCTCTTCACTGTCTTTAAAATCACTATCGGCCACGTTTCACCCCGCGCAAAAAATCATTCCAATCTTTGAACTCGTTTGGCGGGCGCAGGACGCGCACCACATGGCCGCGCTCTTCCAAGGCAGGCACCGCCCTATCAATCGCAATCGCCGCCTCACTACCGGGCGGATCATTGTTTGCGCAGATCATAAGATGGCACCACACAGGCAAGGCGATCTTGCTGAAATTGCCGACGAACCCCACCGCGCCCACGCGCCACGTTGGCTTTACCAGCGCCACCGATAGCCCCTCTTCGATGCCCTCGCCGAGCGCGACCAGCTCGCCCTCTTCGATATCCTTCCAGCGCGTGCCAGCTTCGCCGCGCTGAATGGGAATAACCGCGCCGGGCCACGATCCAAGGATCGAGCGCGGCGTATTGGTTTTAGCCTTGTCAACAGATCCATCCGGCGCGGCATCCAGATAGGTGCGATGCACCGCCACCAGCTTCGGATCGCCCATGCGCCAGAGGCTCGACACCATCGCCGGATATTCGCCGCGCCGATCCTTGCACCAGACCTTTGGCGAGAAGCGCAGCGCGTTCGGCGGCGCGGCCAGCCGGTCAAGATGAATGCCGCGCGCATCGCGCAGATAGGTTTCCGCCATGGTCCCGGCCAGCGGCGCGGCGCTATGCCAGATCCCGCCCGCCTGCGACCGGCGCTTTAGATCCTGCGCCGCCTTGTCTTTGCGATCCTTTGCGGCCCGCTCTTCGGATTTGCGCCGCGCCAGCTCGATGGCGCCCGCATCCATATCGGCCATGCCAAGATAGCTTTTCGCCCATGCGACAGCCTCGCGCAAAGATCCATTATGCAGCAATTCTGCAATCGCTTTCAGCATATCCATGCCGTCAGAGCTTTGTTCAAAATCCCGGTACACGCCCCGGTTAGGGCCGGTCAGAACGATTGACTTGGACCCTTTGGACCCGGCCCGCCAATTGGCACCCTCGCGGCGCCCTTCGGGCAGCAGCAGCGGCGCCAGAGCATCGACCCGATCTTTTAGCATGGCCGAAATCAGCGATGCCTCTTCACTCCGCGCGCGGCGAATCTCTTCATAAGCGGGGTTCGTCATGCAACCACCACCGGCAGATCATAGAAATCATTGGCCGTTACCCAGCCATCAGTGATGCCGAAGATCGCCAGCATCCGGTCAGACTTTGGCACCCTGCCCGTCCGATATTTCTGCACCGCTGGAACACTTACACTATCATCAATGCCTTGTTTTTCCTGCCATTTTGTCATGCGCTCGGCAATCTCACGATCCGTTAAACCGTGAGCATCCGCCCATTCACCCAATGTCACATCACAACCCCTGATTAATCCATTTTGTAGTAAAAGGTTGTAACAGTCAGAAAATGGATTACAACGATAAACAATTGGGCTAATCCAAATTGGAGTAAAGATCGCGGCCACGCTTGGAAGGAATAGAAAATGCAATCAGTTAGCCCGCTTCGCCTAAGGCGTATTGCGAAGGGCATGACGCAAGCCGATCTGGCCGAAGCCGCTGGTATTTCGCAGCAGCTCTTGTCAAAATTGGAAAGTGGAAAGATCAATATGAAGCCTGAAAAGGCCGTGCTGTTTGCGGAAATTCTGGACTGTCGGCCGGCGGAATTAATGCCCGCGCTGGCCATGACGCCGCAACCCGAAACCCAAAACCTGCAAGAGCTGAAACTACTGACCTATTACCGCAGCCTCACACCAGACCAGCAACAGACGATCTATAGCCTGGCCGAAGTGATGGCCAATCAAAACAAAGCAGCGCGCTAATGCGAACCAGCGCCGCCACATGCAAAGGATACCACCATGACCGCCAGCCTAATCCGCCGTGCTAAAGCCACGCCCCGCGTCCAGATCAAGAAAGATAGGATCTTTTGGGAGCCGTCAAAATCCCTGCGCAAGCTCGGGTTTAAGGGCGCGGCCCTTGGCCTTTTATCTTCGGAAAATCTCAACGCCGCCGACGAGCTGAACACCGCCGCAGATGCGCAGCTCGCAGATGGCGCGGCCAGCAGCGCGCCCGCCACGCTTGGCCACATGATCGAGCGGTATCAGGCGCACCCCGCTTACCTCACCGGCATCCGCGCCAGCACGCGGCGCCACTATGCGCGCCACCTTGCCCGCGCCCGCGCGGATCTGGGCGCCAAGCGCATCGAGCAGATCACCGCCAGCGTTGTGCGCGGCTGGCACACCAAGCTGGCCGCATCGAGCGCGCGCGATGCCTACAACCACCTTGGCACCCTGCGCGCCCTCTTCACTTGGGCGATTGAGCTGGGCCAAGCGCGCAGCAATCCCGCCGCATCGCTGCGCATTGATAGCCCAGCCCGGCGCAAGCGCGTCGGGACAAGAGACGAGCTTTGGGCCATGGTGAACGCCGCCGACCGGATCGGGCGCCCGTCCGTGGCCGTCGCCGCCATTCTGATCACCGCCACCATGCAGCGGCCCGGCGATGCGCTATCCTTTACCGCCGCGCAAGTGCAGGATGGCGCGCTTTATTTCACGCAGAGCAAGACCGGCGCGGAGCTGAACTTTCTTTTGCATCCCGTCGCAGCGGATCGCCTTGGCCCGATCACCGGCACCGGCGCGCTGATCACCAGCGAAACCACCGGCGCAGGCTATGGCGAGCGCAGCTTTGAACGGGCATGGGCCGCTGTGCGCGCCGAGGCGGCAAAGGATATGCCGTCGCTGTTAGGGCTGGATGGCACCGTGCGCGAGGCGACATTGAAAGGCCCGCTATGCGCGTCGGATCTGCGCCGCACCGGCATGGTTTGGGCCGCACAATCGGGCGCGCTCATTCCTGATATCTGTTCAGTATCGGGCCACTCGATCAAGCGCGGTATGGAAATTCTGGAAACCTACCTGCCCCGCCAGCGCCTACTCGCAGATCGCGCCGTTGGACGCCTGAATATGATACGCACCCCGGCGCTGGAAGATATCGCACTCACCATGTTGGAGGCCGCATAAATGCAAACCCGCTCAATCAAAACCATCCTATCGGCGATCAAAACGCGGCGGCAGCACAATGCCAAGATGCGGGCTATCAGGCTTATCCGCCCGGCCCTAAGTATGCATGATAATATGGATGATCTACTTGACGAGCCAGACCGCTTGCCCGCACTGGCAGATATACGCCAAGATAGCTAGCTAGCAATCTTGCTTGATACCTTGCTAGCAATCTGGCAAGCTACCTTTCAGGCGCAGCGAACGCGCCGCAGCAAAGGAGCTAAACCAATGGCAGACTACAACGCACACTTAACGATATCGCGGGACAGCATGGTTGAAATGCTGGCCGAGGACGACAGCGAGCAGACGCCCTATGTCCTGGCCGAGCTGGCGGCGCACTTCGGGGGCGGATCAATGACCCGTTATGATGATTTTGCTAATGCCATGCGCAAACTGGACGCCGACCAGCAAGACGCGCTCAAAACATTCTGCGCCGCCATTGTTGAGACGCTTTATGACGAGGAAGCGCCAGCCGAAGAGGAACCCGCAGCATGATCCTATCGCTTATCAGTCAGAAAGGCGGGGTCGGCAAATCCACCCTCGCCCGCCTCATGGGCGTTGAAATGGCGCGCGCCGGTTGGCGCGTGATGATCGCGGATCTGGACGCGGCGCAAGGCACGTCAACAATCTGGAAGCTGCGCCGCGACCGCGACGGCATCGAGCCGGATCTGGACGTGCAGAAATTCCGCAGCGTTGAACGCGCGCTTGCCGAAGCCGCGCGGTTTGATCTGCTCATTCTGGACGGGCCAGCCCATGCCGAGCGCGGTGGGCTGACCATGGCGCGCAAGTCAGATCTGGTTATCTTGCCGACCGGCTACAGCTTGGACGATCTGGAACCGCAAATGCGGGTTGCGTTCGAGCTGGAAGAGGCAGGCATCGCGCCCGGCAAGATCCGGCTTGGCCTTGGCCGCGTCAGAGGATCGGCCAGAGAGCGGGCAGAGGTCTGCGACTACATCAAGCGCGCCGGGCTGATCGCGCTCGATGGCGAGCTGCGCGAGCTGCCCACCATCCGGCAGGCCCACACTATCGGGCGCGCCGCATCCGAAACCGCACACAAGCGGATCAATGAAGAGGCCAAGGCACTGGCGGCAGAGGTTGCCGCCGTGATGATGGCAGGACAAGGGGCAGACGCATGAAAGTAGTCACCTTACCGCCCGATCTGAGCGTTGACGACCAGCAGTTAATGGACCTGTACCAGCGCCAGCTTGTCCAGATCCAGCGCGATTTTCATATGGCGGCAGAGCCAATTTGCAACGCGATGGCCAATATCAAAAGAGCGTATCCGCCGCGCTACATATTGATGCCGGACGACAACCAAGAGAAAGAACAGCTATGAAAAAGCCAACCAGCCTTGGCGGCATCGCGCCGCCGCCGCGCCGGGCGCCCACGATACCCGCGACGGACACCGTAAAGGATAGCGCGCAAGTGCCATTCAATGTGCGGATCAATGCGGATCTGGCCAGCTATGTGCGCGTGCTATCGGCCAAGACGCGCACGCCGCAATACCAGCTCGTCGAGCGCGCGCTTGAATTGCTGCGCGCGGATGCTGGCGAAGTCTAACCTAGCAAGCTAGCAAGATAGAAGGCCCGCAAGATACTTTGATATCTTGCGGGCTTTCCTTTGTTTACTCTTCGGCGGGGCGCCGCATCAGCGCGTCCATATCGAGCTGATCCAGCGTTGTGTGAGGATCATTCCACCCCTCGGGTTGATGCACATTCTTGAACAAGGTCAACGCGTCAGGGTCTAAATTGGGCAGCGGTGCCTGCGGCGTGCCAACCAACTCGGGCTGTGTTTGGTCATCGCCGCGCAAGAGCAACCGCGCAGTGACCACGGCGCGCGCCTTCGGCCCCCGGCCCGACCAGATAACCCGCTCATTGATCCGGTAGGCATGGGCCGCGCCACGCTTCTGAATTTGCAGAACCTCAAGAATGTTGCGCTCCATCAGATCATCAACGGCGCGTTGAACCGTGCGCCCCGACATTTCCGAAAGCTCGCCCAGCGTGTCGAGCGTTGCCACTACTGTGTTGTTATCGTCCATTGCTGCGAACAAGGCCGCAAGCAATCGCGCGCCTCTCGGAGTTTCCCCGATCAGCCGCGACATTTCAATCGTGCCAATGCGCGTCAACTTGAGCCATGGCTTGCGCCCGTCAACCATATCGGCCTGCGTCTTGTTCAACCTTATATGCTCCATCTGGTATGCCCTCTTTGCCTGCGGTGCCTGTCCGTCCAAGTGACACGGCGTCAGGTATAGTGTCAAGTCTGGCCATACTAATGGCCACATCGGTCGCGCGAACGGATAGGGAACGCAAATGGACACGTGCTGTCCATTGTAATGGACACGTGCTGTCCATTTGCCCCCTCGCAACATGCTGGGATTGCTGCGTTTTAATTTTGCCCCTTCTTATGATCTATATGCACTACCAAAAAAAACACACATCCAAGGGGGGCGCGGCGCCTATAACGCAAGCGCACCCCGCCGCGTTGTGTGATTTTTTTCTCATTGAACGCGCCATGCGATTCGGCCCGATGGAATGCGCGCGGCCATGCAGCCGGTTGGGCCATTGTTCTATGATCTACGCGCGCGCAAAAAAAAGACCCCGCGTGATGCGGGGCCAGTTGGGGAGGCGCGGTATTGCCCCCCTTGGGACAGTTGGAATTTAGCGCGCTACAGGCGCGTTACGGCACGCCCGGCGGGGGAGGGTGCGCAGATTGCTTAGAAGGGCCACTGGCGCGGCGCTCTGCTGCTGTCAGTATCTCGTCCGTTGCCAGTATCTTGCCATTGGCGCAGGCGCGATCTTGCAACAGGTCCGTGATGATCAACGCCGCATCCGCCACGCTTTGATATGGCCGCGTCTTGGATACACATGGCGCGCGCAGATCGGCCGGCACATCGGGAACCACAAACCGCGTCTCAATTCGCGGGGCCGTACAGCCGGTCAAGAGTAAGGCGCAGCAAATCAGGCATCGGTGCATCGTTTCCACTCCGGTTAATCCATTCTCTCACCGCGTCCAGCTCGACCACTTCGGCGGCATGGCGGGCGGCGCGGGCATCGGCGACGGCGCGCGCTTCCTTGGCTTGGGCAATGGCCGTTTCCTTTACCGCCAGCTCATGCGTCAGATCGATCTTGTCCTGGCGCAGATCGACCAGCTCGCCGGACTTCCACCAAAGCGCGCCGCCCAAACCAAGGCAGGCCAAGAGCGCGGCGATCAAGGCGGGAGTGGCGAGCTTGCCCATTATGATAACCACATCACGATAATCGTGAGTGTGATGATGCAAGAGACGGCCCCATAATAAATAACCATTATGCTGCTACCTGCCAATCTTGCAGGCGCTCGCGCACCATGGCGCGCAGCCGGTCGCCCACTTCAATCGGATCGCCCGGCGCGGCCATGCCCGGCAGCCAAGTGATATCCCATTTGTTGCGCTGGCGGATGCCAAGCGTTTGCTGCACTTCGGCATGGGTCAGGATCGACCAGCGCGACACCGGAATATCGTAGAGCATGGCATGATGCGCGGCGCGCTCACAAAGCGCATCGAGCTGCGCGGGCGTGATCGGCGCAGATCCGGCATCAAAAGGCCGCTCTTTGGCGTAGGCCATGGCATCGAGGGCCAGACCAATGGCGCCCGTATTGGCATTGAGCGTATGGCTGGCCGCGTGTCCGACGCGGTAATTGGCTTGCGCCTCGGGCCGGAAGATCCCGCTATGCACATTGGCCTCTTGATCGACCAGCTCATTGTAGGCGCGGCGCTCAAGATCGATCACGCCATAAGCGCCCGCCGTCCAGTGCAAGTGGATGCGATGCAGGCCCGAAGGGTGGAAGAGGTCAGCGACAGATCGCCCGCCGCGCACCCGCAATGCAAGCCGTGTGGCCTTGCGCGTCAGCGGCCCAATCATGCCATCAATCGCGCCGGGACTAAACCCGAGCGCGGCAACGCGCGCTTGCTGGTCGCGGATAGAATACGTCATTTGTCGCTCCATTCTTCGCTGCAATAGGGGCCAAAATCTTCGCGGGCGCCGCGCGGGGTTTCGAGGGAATAAGAGACGCAAAGCCGGAAGGGGCGCGGCGGCAACGCGCAATCGCGGCCCAGCCAATCACCCCATTTCCAAAGCCGCTTTTCTGTTTGGGTTGGGCTGTAGTTACCGGGGCCAGATCCCCGGCACCCGCGCACAAACACATCACCGTATTTTGGTTCGACCCAGGCTTTCCAGCGCCCAGAAACCAGTGACTTTGCATCGACCCCATAAAGCACGGCAGGCCGCGCCGCGCCCGCGACCGGCACAATTTCAACCGTCGCCACAACCCACGGTTTCGGCGCGATATGTTGTTCATAAAATCGCAAGGCAGGATCAATTGACAAAAGTATCGGGATTGTCAGAACGCACCCGGCCATCAACGTGCGGAATGCGTTTTCATTTGGAGTGCCTTTACATGCTCTAAACATCGTCAACCTCCTTTTTATCGATCATCCGTTCGATCAACGTCACGGCAACAAGGCCGGTCAGAAAGGCAGCGGCGCAGAGCGTGCCAAGCGCGGTCTGCATCCCCTCTGGCAAATCGCCGATCCATGGTTTCATCAAGAAAGGCGCCAGCGTGCCGACGCCAAAGGACGTGGCCGAGCCGATGAACACGACGCGCAGACTTTCGCGCCATGTTGTCTTGAGCGCAGCCGAGCGCACCGCGCCGCCGAGCGCACCAAAGAACGCCAGCAACGCCGTGCGCTGATTAAAGATTTCGTACCAAGGATCTGGATTTTCTGGGGTCATAGGATTACCGCCGCCACGCGACAGAGATATTGCCGGTATCAAAAGTATGGGCGCCAACCCGCGTCAGGCGCACGCGGTCCAGAGCGCCGCCAAGGGTCGTGTCGCCGCCGCCCTGTGATACGCCGAATGCGCCGCGCCCGATTGCATGGCTCGCGACCCAAGAATTTGCGAGCGGCGCGGTACGCATCAACATCATTTCGCCGTCGAAATAAGACGCCGCGTTATTGTTGAAAATCACGAAGCCGTTAGTTGCCGTGTCAAAGGTGCAAAGATTTGCGCCAGTGATCCCGCCGCTGGCCGAGGCATACCCGGTATCAGCTATCGCGCCAGCGCCCACTTGCACCAGCCCGTAACTATTGCCGGTCAGAGACACCCCGCGAAAGATAAGTTTGATTTCGTTTGCCCATGCCGGAATGCCAGTAAAATCATAAACCGTCCCGGCGGTCGTACCCACCGCCCCGAGAGGGTGGTAATTCCAGCCGCCATTGTCAGCTTCCGGCGCGACGACAAGCCGCTGCCATGCGCCCCAGACGCCGCCACTATTTGCCCGCTGCCTGATGAAGATCTTTGTTTCGCTGGGCGTGCCGCTGCCCGCATATCCGAATGTGGCCGTTTGGATTACCGCCGCGCCCGAAAAGGCCGCTTGGCACTCTAGATAAAAGAATGAGCCGCCGCCGCTAGGGATAGTGCCTGCGTTTGTCGTGCTGACCAGACCCGAAAACCCCGCGTCAACAGCATCGATATCCAAGGTGGACGCCGAGTAATTGCCCCCAAACTGCGCGAGGGCCGCGCCGCGCGCGCCTTCCATCACAACCATGCGGCCCGCCGTGAAATCGTCGCGCGCGGTTTGCTTGATCAGCTCAAGGTTTGCCCGCGCGGTAAGGAGGTTCGACAGGTCGCTTAGATTGTTTGCTTTCTTTAGTGCCAGCTCAATACCAGCCGACACCGCCGCCCAGTTCACGCTGTCATAGATCCGCATTTCGTTTTCGGTCGTATTGTAATACAGCGCGCCGACCACAAGCGGATCGCCGTCATTATCAAGGGCCGGATCTGCCGCCTTTGCGCCGAGATAACTATCATCAAAGCTATCTAAGATAACCTCAGCCATAGTTTGGGCGCTTTGGGCCGCATCGCGCGCCGCCTCTGCCGCATCAGAATACCCGCCAGAAAGCCCCGCCCATGTTTTTGCGCTCTTGGTTCCCGGCGCGCCCGGTTCGGTGACGCTTTCCGCCCATCCTTGCGCATCGAGCGCATAGGCTTGGGCGTTGGCAATCTCGGTTGCTGCCGGGCCTTCGCCAAAGCCGCCCTCTGGCGTTGACACCATAGCCAAGCCCGGCGCGGAAAATGGCTCCAATTCGGGAATAGCAGCGGCGCCGCGCCGCAGGCGCAGGCTGCGCCCCTCGGTCGCGCGCCGGTCCTGCGAGGCCATCATTAATTTATCGGCATTGTTTTCATGTGTGCTTGAGGGGAAATTGCCGCCCTCGTAATTCACATCCTGGCGCAGCAACGTATCGCGAAACCGCACGACTTTATCCCCGACCTGGGGAACCTCTGACGTGATCGTGACCGTCACGCCGTTGCCATCGCCGGTCACGGTATAGCTTGGAATGCGCCGCGCGCCATTTGGCGCAATGATATAACAGAAAATGTCGTTCGGATCAGCGTTGCGGCCCGTATAGGGAAACGCCGTTGTGACGCCATCGCCGTCCGATACTTTGTCAATTGGATCGCTAAGGACAGTCATGCGGTTTCCACTCCATTTTGGAGTGAAATACTACAGTTTGGATAGTAAGAAAAGAATTATCGCGCGACGTTCGCCAGATCAGGCCCACGTTGCGGCAACATCTCACCGGCACCCCACCATGCCGGATTGCCGTTTGCCTCTACACGGCGCCGCTCTGCGCGGCGCCATGCGCGTTCTGCGTCAGGGTCGGCCATCTTTTGCAGGTTGTCGAAAAGCAACCGCTGGAATGCTGACCCCCAATACCAAATACCCGTCACCGGCGTATTGTAGCGCAGGAGGTTGACCGCCTCGCGGCCCAGATTGCCCTCGCCGCTAAAGGGCGCGCGCGCCGCTGTGACGCCAAGGCTGGTCAAGTCACTGGCAAGCCCCACCACCGGCCCGGCCAAGGTGGCAGGCAGACCGCCGCCAAAGCGGTTTGTTTCAGACGACAGAAAATCGCCGAAGATCCCCAGCCCGCCGCCCTGAAGGACTGAGGCGCCCACAAATTCCCAATTGCCCATTGGGCGCGGATCGCGGCCCTTGACCATTTCTTTCATTTGAAGCGACAGCGCGCCCATGGTTGTCACCATCGCGCCCATCCCGGCAGCATATGCAAAGCGGTCCCATTTGGTATCTTGGGCCATGGTGCGCCGCGCCTGATTAAACAGGACCGACAGCCCAAAGGTTTTATACATGAACCCCGAGCGCGCCAGCTCGCCGATCAACGTGCCGGGCCGCGTGGCATCGAGCGCAATGGCCTGGCCCTCAAGCGATGCAGACGGAATGGCAAATTCGGTTTGTTCGTGAATAACGCTCATAAGGCGCGCGGCCAGATCATCGGCCATATCCTCGGGAATATCGGTGCGGTAGCGCATCATTTGCGGCACAAGGAAGGTGGCGCCATCCTCATTGTGCAGATCTGCGGTGCGTACCGTGTCCCACTCCGCCGCCGTGAACCCTTTACGCTCTAGCACTTTGCGCAAGCTCGGGTTCATAGCCTCAAATCCGTGCCGCACATTGTCAGCCAGAAAGCCCATAAATTCGAGCTGGAACGCATGGCGCCCGGCCTCAGTCCATTTCGACAAGCCAGACGCGCGCATGACAAAATCCGACAGACGCGCGGCAATCTCGGGCGTGAACACGTCGCCCATATAGCGGGCTTGCGCCGCGCCGACATTGGCGAGCTGGTCAGAGATAAGCCCTTTGCGCAGCGCATTGGCGCTATCGCCTTTCAGCTCTTTACCAATGCGGGAAATGACCTTGCCGGGGTCCATCCCGATCTTGCGCGCCGCCGCCGCCTGAAACCCTACATCGGTGACGGCAGAGATTGCCGCCGCGCCGAGCTGCGCCGATACCAGCACGCCGCGCGTCCCGGCCAGAAATTCCGCCAGCAGGCCATCCACCGGTGTTTGCGCCGCGCCCGAATAGAGATCGAGCATCGCTTTGGCCTTATGGCTGGCCTTGGTCGATTGCTTGCGCGCCGTTGACGGCGTGTCCCATGGGGTTTCATGCGCGGTCTTGTCGACCACTTGCGCCAGATAGGACAGACCGGCGCGCGGGTTCGGCCCCAGCACGCGCATTGCGGCAGTGTCGCGGGCGTATCCGTCCAGCGTCGTGACGATATTTGTAAACGGATCGTCCGAGCCGAATTCAGTGTTATAGGCCAGCCAGTTTTCGCCATCCTTAAAATGCAGCACGCGCGATGTATCGCGGCGCTTGGTCGCCGTCAGGCCGCGATCATGAAAATTCGCCTCGCGCTTTGACCAGCCTTCGGTTGTGATCGAGCGGTAGATATCGGTCAGGAACTCTTCGGCCCGCGCGCCGCGTGGCGGCACACCCCCGGCAATTGCAAAGGGCTGGTCAGTGTCATGGTCGATGATCCGGTTCCAATCGAGCCGGTTCCAGATCCCGTCCCGCCAAGCCTCAAAGCCGGTATCAAGGATCTTGCGGCCATTGTGGTTCATCGCCAGCCCGTAGTTTTCCAGAAAGCCGACATTGCCCCCGGCGGCGTTATGTTCCTTGCGCGCCATGTTCAGCACTTTGCGCACCGCGCCCGCCATTTCCGCTGCGGCCTCGTCGCCGCTGGCCTTGCCAAACAGCTCGTCAACAACACTGGCGAGCTTCGCCTTGTTGCGCACAGTGCCGAAGATATTGCGGCCAAAACTTTGCAGAACCCCGACCAGCTCCGCATGGTAAAATCCCTTGAGACTTTTCGACAGCGGGACAATGCCTTGAATGGCGCTGTTTTCGTCGCCCTCAATAAAGACGCGCAGCGCATCCGCCGGGTTGGCCTTGCCGCTCAAGGTGCGATGCTGCGCAAGGCGCGCGGTATTGCGCTGCGCCGTGCGCAGGCGCAGCGTCATTTGCCGCCGCTTTTCACCGGCCCGCGCGCCCATGATTTTCTTTACATCATCCGCCGCCTGCGCCTGCGCGGCCTCTGGACCCACCCGCGCCTCATAATCCGCGCGCAGCCGGTTGAAGAGATCCTGCGCCTCGCGCCCGCGCTCAGCACTCATTTCATTGCCGTCTACCGCTTCTTGAATACAATCCCAAAGGCTCATTGGTCTAAATCCTTTTGCTGGCCCGCGCGGGCGCGCTCTTGGGCAATTTCATGGTGCAGGCACTCGATAGCTTTTTGCAGACATTCGACCGGATCTAGCGCGGTATCGGCCTGCCAGATATGCTGCAAGGCGGGCATTAGATCAAACCGGCTCTTGCGGTATATCTGGCAACATTTGAACGGCACCATGATGCAATCAACCTATCATGCTAGCATGAAAGCAATCAGGATCATCGACCGCATGGCATTCGGTGCAGGATATCTGCCCGGCTTCATCGATCCAGACCGCTTGGCCTAGCACGACACGGCTGCACATGGCGCAGTGATACATAAGAGCTTGCGCCGTTGGCTTGAAATCGCCCGGCGCATAAACCGTCATAGTGCCTTTTGGCTTATCGTTTGCAGACATTGAGAATTTCCATGAAATTATCGTCGGCGTCCAGATCGGCAAGGATATCTTCGGCGCTGATCACTTCGGCCTCACCATCGACAATGCGGCCAGTTGGCAGGAAGAAATCGGCGCCCTCGGCCAGACCGCGCCGCAGCTCATTATCGGCGGCATCCACTTGCGCGGCTATGGCGGGGCTGGTCGGGGAAGGATCGTCAAACGCATCGCCCAGCCCGACACTTGCGCGGGCCGGATCTGGCGCAAACATATCGTCTTGATCGCGCGCGCCCAGATCAAACAGCCCGCCATCGCTGGCCGCATCGCCGCCGCGCAGGGGCGCGCCCTGCGCCGCCTCTAGCCGGTCGCGCTCCGTGACCGGCGCCACGCCGTCTATTAGGGTTTGGTCGCCCGCATCGGTGCGCTCGCTGGCGCGCCCCTCCCCTTGCCGTCCAGCTTCGCTTGGTGCCTCGCGTCCTGCCGGTCCATCCGGCGCTCGTCCGTCGCCCGCTCGGCTTGCTGCGCCTTCATTCGCGCGACCATCCGGCGTTGCAGCATCCCGCGCCCTTCCATCGCCGCCATCCAAGAGCCTACCGATATCGCCTCCTTCAATTGTGGATCTGACAGTGGCGAGGAAATCGCGGATGCCGCCTGCGACGGTGCCGGATCTTGCGGTGCGGGCGGCGTCGTTGAGGGCGTCGTCGAGGGGTCCGGCCCGGTTGACGAGCTTTTCGATAAGGGCAAGGGCGGTTTCGTCGGTGTTGACCCTTGCGGCGTTGCTGGCGTCGGCGGTTTCATTTCCGGCCTCTTTGATACGGTCGCGCTCGCGCACGAGTGTTGCGAATACGCGCTTATCATTGCGCAGTTGGGCCAGCGCCTTTGATAGCACTTCGGCCCGTTCCTTGAACAGTGTTTCAGTAATATCAAAATCATCGCCAAAAAGCGAGACTTGCGCGCCATCGC
>Ga0314855_100064_pt1 | contig 38153 bp, 69 predicted proteins | sample 2018CB1WmetaG_FD_203636 | JGI IMG/M metagenome (GOLD analysis project Ga0314855, IMG submission 203636) | Cryopeg brine viral communities from Beaufort Sea near Barrow, Alaska, United States - 2018 CB1W | ecosystem: Environmental > Aquatic > Marine > Coastal | place: USA: Alaska | collected... | reverse complement strand
TCGTGAAGCCGTAGCCGCCCGCCTCAAAAGAGTGCGGGAGGTTCTAGGGCTTGAGAAGAAAGAGTTTGCGGAAAACGCGGGCTTGACGATGCAGACCTATGGTCCGTTCGAGAACGCCCGTCGTGATCTATCTCTGCAGGCTGCGAAGATGCTACGCAAACGCTATCAGTTGCCTTTGGAATTCCTGTATTTTGGGAAGATCGATGATCTGCCCACCAGGATCTCTAAAGAACTCTGATCTAGCCCCTCGGTGAGGTCACACCAGAAGTCCAAGGTCATACCTGATTTTTGCCGCGCTTCCTTCAGGAGCGCGAGCCGGTCCGAATCGTCCATCCCAATACCCTTATCAACACTGCCTTGATGGTAGCCGTTCGCTAGTTGTTCTCAAACACTTAAAACGCGGACTACGCATTTTGTTTACTTTTGGGCTTGCGCTACGCATTTTGCTTAGCTAGTATCCTCCTTACCAGCACCGACGCAGCGACAACTTGAGCCTGCGCCGCACCGGATAAGGGAGCGACACAATGACCCACACTTCACGTCTTAGCGCGACCATATGCGGGGCGATCTGCCGACCACAACCCCACGCGGAGTTTTCCGTGCAAGTACAACTTGGGGTTGCGTGATGCGGCAGGAATACATCGTTCCGGTTGCGGCGACCGCCACATTCCCCAGCCGCTTCATCGTTCTGACCGACAAAGACGGCAACGTTCTGCTTGTCGGGATGCCCAGCCCGGGCGGCGCGCAGTTTTACGCCACCGGCCTGCAAATCGAATTCACCCGAGCCAAGCGCGCCAAGCGCAATTAACCGACAGGAGATTTCCCATGACCACATACACCGACATGATTGAGACGACCGCCGCTCTGGCACACATGCGCCGCGCTTACGGCATGCCCCGGGCCAAGCTGCGCCGGATCGTGCTGGACGAGATGAGCGATTACCTCATCGACGGGATGACCGACCGCATCATCGGCATGGCAGACGGCGACGACATGCCCCGGCCCAAGTTGCCCGCAAAACGCCCGCTGATCGAGTGGTTCGCATGAGCGCCCCGGAACGCGCCTTTGACGGTCCTGTAGTGGACTATCAAGCGAGAGTGCACGACTGGATTGTGGCTTGCTTTGGCGCTGATATTGGCGCTGACAGAGTTGAGCGAAATCATCGATTTATCGAAGAAGCACTTGAGTTGGTGCAGGCTACAGGGTGCACGCAGAGCGAAGCACACCAGCTTGTTGATTATGTTTATGGTCGACCAGTCGGCGAACCTCACCAAGAGGTTGGTGGCGTGATGAATACGCTGGCGGCGCTTTGCACTGCAAATAATCTCGACATGGCACAAGCAGGCGAAGATGAATTAGCCAGAGTTTGGACCAAGGTAAAAGCGATTAGAGCAAAGCAGGCGGCAAAACCGAAGCATTCTCCGCTGCCCACTCCCCCGGTGCAGCCATGAGCATGCAGCCCGTCCAGTTCAAGATGAAGCCACAGAACATAGAGCAGATTTCCGACACGGATCTGGAGCGGTTCCGCAAGGTCGCGATTAACACCGGCAACCGCGAAGTCTGCCTTGCCATCGACAGCGAAAAAGACCGGCGCAAGGGAGCCAAGTCATGAACACGCACACCTGCCGCGAGTGCCGCGACACCGGACGCGTCACGGATACCCCGAACCCGATCTGGACACTCCGCAATCCGAACAACGTCAGCGTCACCGACTATTGCGGCTGTCACCACGGCTGGAAGCTGAAGGCCGACGAGATCCGCGCCGCCGCCGGTTGGGAGGACCGCGAATTGGCAGCGCAGGATTGGGCCAGCGACCGCATGGGCTCCTACGATTGGGACGATGATACCGGCGACCTCGTTTACACACCGGCCCCGCTCGTTGCAGCGGAACGCGAGAGCAGGATTGCAGCACAATGACACAGAGCACCAATAACGGCGGGCCAGCGTTTCCAGTGCCGAGCGACCAGTACCCAGAATTTAACGGCATGACGCTGCGCGACTGGTTCGCGGGGCAGTACATCGCGGGGATTTTCGGTGGAGAACCCGGCGCACAACAGCACCCATACAACGCGGCTCGAGAAGCCTACCAAGTTGCTGACGCCATGATTGCAGCCCGTGAGGCCGCCCAATGATCGGCCTCGCCAACCTCACCGACGAACAGCGTGACGCCCTCGGTCGCCTGCAAGACACCGCCCTAGCCGCCAAATCCGGCGCGACATGGGCCTGCGAAATCACCGTCCGCGAAATCGAGCGGGCACGGACACACGGAAAGGATGAGACATGAAAACGATAGTTGAGGTTCAGGCCGCGATTGATGCCCTGCCGCCGCTGATGACGGAAAAGGGGATCGTCAACCCGGAAGCACACGTCACGATGCAAGCCAGCGCCAGTCATTACGTAATGCTGAAAGGCGAAGGCATCGGAAATTATGACATCAAGTCATTTAATGGCGACACCATCGAGGAATCAATCAGAGCCGCAAGGGATTGGATCGCCGTCCTGCCGTCGCCGAAAACCAAAGCCATCAACGACTATCTCGGCAAGCTGTCCGAGGCCGTCGAGATTGGCCGCGATGGCGGCATCCCCGACGAATACATCACGCCGGTTGCGAGCGTGTTTCGGGCGGTGTCTGACAACCTCCTGCCAGCCCCGATGGCCGCAGAATGAGCGCGCCACACACACCGGTTGCGGGCTTCCACCTATGGTCCAACGCCCGCCCGATCCCGGAGCCCGACATCGAGCCATATCACCCGGTTATATGCCTGCTGATCGGCGCAGTTCTGGGCGCTGTCAGTTGGGGGCTGGTGTTCCTGCTGGCTCACTGGATCAGCAAGGCCATCGCACAGGCCGCATTCGATGCCGCGACTATCTGCGGCGCATGTTGAGAGGATAGACCGATGAACGATATGACCAAAGCCGAGCCGTCAGTTGCGGTTCACAAGAGCATCGCCGCCGCCCTCGCCCGGGCACAATCGCAGATGGGCAAGGCGCTGAAGCAGGCGAACAACCCGCACTTCAACCGTAAGTATGCTGACCTTTCCAGCGTGATGGATGCCTGCCTGCCTTCATTGACGGCAAACGGAATCGCAGTGATCCAGCCGACGATTGACGAAAACGGCGAGCGGTTCGTGAAAACCGTTCTGATCCACGGCGAAACCGGCGAAATGCTGGAGTGCAGAACCCCCCTGATCGTCCAGAAAAACGACATGCAGGGGTATGGGTCCGCTGTCACCTACGGTCGCAGATACGGCCTGATGTGCATGACAGGCATTGCTCCAGAGGACGACGACGGAAACGACGCTGTGATTGCCGCGCCAACAGCCCGCACCCGCCAAGACGACACAGGGCCAAGCGCCGGTGAATCTAAAGCCGCCGCGTCCAGCCTGAGCAACGCTGACACCTTGGACCGGCTGCGGATCATCTGGACCGATTTACCGAGGCCCATCCAATCCGTGCCGTCAGTCATCAAAGCCAAGGACGCCCGCAAGGCTGACCTTGACGCCATCGCAGCAAAACAACCCGCCGACGATCTGGGCGGGGATGTTGTCCCGTACTGAGGATACAGCCATGAACGATATGTCCCCCGCCGGAATCGGCCATAATGCGCCGCCATCCCCATTGGAAGACGTTGCAGCAAAGTATGACGACCACCTATCCGAGGTTGCCAACTGGACGGATGGCGAACCCGTCACGACCGAAGCGCAGCACGATGCAGTTGCCAGCCTGATCAAGACGCAGAAAACCTATCGCTCCGAACTGGCCAAGGCGGGGAAGGAAGTCACGGACCCGCTGCATAAGATTTGGAAAGCCGCCGTTGCCGCCGTGAAGGTGTATACCGACGAGGCGGACTTGGCGCAGGACGCGCTGGTCGCATGTGTGGCCCCGTTCAAGGCCCAACTGGTCGAAGCTAAGCGCCAGGCCGAACGCGCCGCATGGGAAGCCGCTGACAAGCTGCGCCGGGAAGCTGAGGCGAAAGCAAAGGCCGCGAACGCCGCCGATCTGGACGCACAGCGGGAAGCCCACGCCGCACAGCAGGCCGCAATGGATGCGCAGAAAGCCGCGTCTGCCGCCAGCAAGGACAAGGTGGGCGGGATGCGGAAGGTCCAGCGCCACGCGGTCGACAGCCACAAGGACTTGCTGAACTGGATCATCCAGAATGACCGCCCTGCGATGACTGCTTTCCTCGACGACTACGCCCGCCGGAACCAGCGCACGAAAATGACCGGCGTGCGCACTTGGGAAGAAGAGGAAGCCTTCTAATGGGCCAGACCGTTATTCTCCGGGGGGATAAGCAACGCGCCTTTGCCAAGCGGATGATCGACGCCGCCCCGGATGACGCCGTGGTGAAGGTGGCGGCACCGAAGCGCAACGTGGATCAGAACGCTCGCATGTGGGCGATGATTTCAGACGTATCCCGCGCAAAGCCAGAGGGCCGGAATTGGGTTCCGGAGACATGGAAGGCGGCGTTTATGCAATCGCTTGGCCATCAGGTGCAGTTTTGCGAAGGACTGGACGACAGCGGACCCTTCCCGATTGGCTTCCGTTCGTCGCGCCTGACCGTGCGCCAGATGGCGGATCTGATCACGGTTATCGCTGAGTATGGCGACCGCCACGGGGTGCAATGGCTTGATCCGGTTAGGGCAGACGCATGACCGCCCGAACTGTTCCAGAGTGGTTTGGCAAGACCCCCGACACCGCGCCAACGTCAAACGCCAAGGATAGGGTTCTGACACGGCACCGTCACAAGTGCGCCCATTGCGGTATCACCCTTGGTCCAATCATGCGGCCCGAGTTTGACCACACCCTGCCACTGATCGACGGAGGCCAGAACCGCGAGAGCAATTTGCAGCCGCTCTGCCCCCCCTGCCACAAGGTCAAGACCAAGGGCGAGGCATCGAGCCGGGCCAAGGAAAGGCGAGTGCGCAAAAAGCATCTCGGCATTGCCCAGAGGAAACGCAAGATACCGGGGCGGCGCTTTGATGGGACACCGATATGGGGAGACAGACCATGAACCTACCCCACGGATATGACGACGGGCGTTTGGCTGGCCCCGACAATTACGGCAGCGATTGCGAGCATTGCGGGAACAGCGGCGAGCGCGAGTGCCCCGAATGCGGCGGTGGCGGGTGCGTCCATTGCGATGATGACGGCGCGCTACCGTGCGACTGCAAGGAACAGGCGGCAGATGATGCCGATGGGTTGGGCGACTGGCGGTACGAGCAAAGCCGGGACAGGGAGATGGATAATGACTGACAGCAGAGAGATCACCGCGCTGCTTGATTGGATTGCGCGCATCACCGCCGAGCGTGACAGCGCCCGCGCCGAACTGGACCGGTTACGGCAAGACCGCGCATATGTCGTCGGGTATAACGAAGCATGGGATCAGGCTCACGAAGATGGAAAGGCGGAGGGGCTGAGAGAGGCGGCAGCAAAAGTATACCGCGACCTGCACCCAACTAACCCGCGCGATGACTGGACGGAGTATGCAGAGGATTGTTGTCGCCTCGCGATCAGTGCGCAAGCCGCCATCCTCGCCCTGATCCCCGCCGACCATCCGGAGGCAAGCCATGACTGACCCCGTACAAGTGATGATCCGCACCCTGATCTACGGCGCCGAGGACGCGCTGGCAGTGCACAAGCAACTGCACCGCCAAAAGACAGCGCCGCGCACCCTGAGCTATCAACAGGGCTGCATGGATAGCTGGGAGACGATGCTCGCCACGCTGCGGGCGATGCAGGATCGGAGGGATATGTGATGGCGGCACGCAAGGCAGAATTGTCGTACTGGGCGGGAGAAACATCACGGGGATGCACCTATGACATGGTGCAATCTCCGGGAATGTTGGGCTTTAGCCTATGCACGAACGGAGCCAAGCACGACCCAGATGATAATGGCGACCCGACGCGCTGCGGTGTCCATAGCGAAGCCGCCACGGAACGGAGAAACGCCAAGCAGAAGAAGCTGCGGGATGAGCAGACCGCAAAATGGGCACGCAGTAACCGTCTGGGAGAACTGCGGCGCGAATTGTCGGTCATCGTCAAGCAGATTGCCGAGGGCCACAATGACCCGCGCGCGCTTTGCCAAGACTGGATTGTGCGCAACGATGCCGCAAAGGGAGGTGAAACATGACCGCGCCAATCCCGACCGCAGTGAAGCGCGCAGAGGCGACGATCCGCTTTTTCGAGGAACGCGGGCGCCGGGTATCTGGCGTGACAATCAAGGGCAGTGAGTTCAGCATAGACTTTGAACCCCAACCCAAGAGCGACATCCCGGACGCTGATCTTGTGACTATGAGCAAATGAAAAAGGACACGCCGCCATATGTGGTGCGCCTTCGCGGCGTTCTATACTTCAAGCGGCGCGGCTGGCCCACGCTGCGATTCCAGCATCAGGATTTAGGAACGGCGTTTCATTTAGAATATGCCCGGATCAGAAACGGCACGGCGCCGCAGCCCAAGGCGTTTATCGTCAAGGGTCTGATTTCGTCTTATTACCGCTCGCAGAAATTCGAGAGCCTGGCACCGCGAACGCAGGCCGATTATCGCAAGTACCTGATGCGGTTTGAAAAGAACGCGGGCGACATCGAGGTGAAAAGCATACGCCGCAAGCACGTCATTGCATGGCGCGACCAACTGGCGAAGTCTGACAGCCCGCATTATGCGAACTACTTTGTGCGAGTGCTGCGGATCTTGTTTGCCTACGCGGGCGACATTGACGAACTGCCCGTATCCGAGAACCCGGCCAAGGGCGTCAGCGCGGTAAAGTACCAGCGCCAGAAGCCGAAGCCATGGCCGCAGGAATTGATCGATGCAGCCCGCGCCGCGCGCGGCTATGACGACAAGACGCGGCTTCTGTTTGAACTGCTGTACTGCACCGGGCAAAGGATCGGTGACGTTTTGGCGATGAAATGGGCGGACATTCGCGGCGATGCGATTGACGTATCACAGAGAAAGACCGGCGCCGAGTTGGTCATACCGATCACCGGGGAGCTTCAGGAGTGCTTGAGGCGCGCAGATCGGCGGGGCGCAACCATCCTGACCGCAAACAGCAAGGCAACGCCGTGGGCGTACCGTGGAGCGGCTGATGCGATGATGAAGCTGCGCAAAGAGATTGGCGCCGAGGCTCACAACATCCACGCGATCCGGCACACGGTCGCAAGTGAGATTGGCGCGTCCGGTGACGATGCAGACGTGATGTCGATCACCGGCCACACAACATCCGCAATGGTGCGGCATTACGCCGGAGCCGCACGGCAGAAGGCACGGGCTGAGAAGGCCCAGAAAGGCAGGAAGTGATGGCGAAGCGGATTATGGTTCCCGTGGCGAAGCCCGGACAATTGCTTGTAAAATGGGGTAGACCATCGCGCGGCGAAAGCCCCGACCTGATGTTTGCATGGGGGGCGGAAGGCGCGGCAAAATCCGACGCACGTGTTTTATCATCTGCATTCGAGGAGTGCGATGTTTTCGACGGGCAAAACTTGCGGCAAGTTTTGCAGGAGCGTGGCTACGATATTACGACACTTAAATTCAGCATTGAGCAAAAATGATTGCTACCCATTCACGATAGGTTTTCGGTATGTTCCGCTATACGGTACTCGCAAAACACAACGAAAACAATGAATCGCAGCGGATTGCAAATCCGTGTATGGGGGTTCGATTCCCCCACTCGCCTCCAAGCCTTTTCAATGACTTAGGCGTTGGCCCGATTTTGCATGCTACCCGTTTGGGGAAAAGTGCTACTCGTTCCGTTTGCGTTCTGTTCTTGTTCCACGGGGCCGAATGTGGTCCTGCTGAACTAAAAGCCACACACTTAGGAGGGGAGTGGTCCCCGCGCAGAACAAGGGAATATAGGCCAAAAGCCTTGCCCCACGACATGCGCGTTCGCGGTTTGTGCAGGGAAAACAGGTCTGCGCAGGTCCAGCGAACCAAAGAGCATACCCCAAAACACACAGGAGATTGTATATGTTTTCCGGCACAAACCAGCAACTGATCAATGCGCTAAATCACATGGCGACAGAACGGCCAATAACGCACGCAGAAAAATGCATAGTTGCGGAAGCTGCTTTGCGGATTGCCGAATTGGGGTTGAAAGACGCGAAGAAACCGTTACCGTGACTAAGGTGGTGCATCATTTTGGCTATACCACGGGGTTAGGCTTTACGCCGACCGGATGCACCACCCCGAGACGCGGCCAGACTGCACTGGTCACCGGTCCACCGCCCGACGTATGGGTAGGCTGGGAAAATGCGCAGGGACTCTGCCGGTCCCGCGTCTCACCGCCGATACCAGCGCCAGGATCGTTCGCAGTGCCGGGCGCCGAATACCCACACCCACAGAGCCCATCCCCGCTTGTGCCGCCGATCCCACGCGCGAGAGCACAGGGACTGCGACGTGTCGCGGAACAGCAGATCGTGCAGCACGCGGGAGAGGTTAGACACCCGCGCCACCGGTCAGCCCACAGTGCCGCGCTTACACGCCGCCTTGAGGTACACCACCGGCATTCCCACGGCCTGTTCCCGCAGCATCGCCTCGACCGGTGCCAGCATCGCGAGACATTCGCCAGCGTCCGTCTCCACGCGCAGCGCCACGGTTCGGCACTCGACCGTCAGCGGATCGGCCAGCAGGCAGACAACGGCTGATAATATCAGCATGGTGCGTCCTTTCGGGATTCACAGTGGCTGGGGATGGTGGTATGATTGGGAATGCGCTTGCTCAGCGTCGAAAAGTAGAGCCGGAGTAGGGCCGATCCGAGGCAGGACACAATTTGAGCGAAAGCTGCGACGTGCGCACGGTAGCAGTGATTAGCGGACGAGCCTTCGGCCTAGTATTACATTCCCCAGCACCTGATATAACAGCGATACCGGCGCCGGGCGTTCATCGACCTGCGACGGCGGGTCATGGCAGGCACCCGCATTGCAGAAGATGAACCGTCACGACGGCCATGAATATGAGGACGGCGACCTTGAATATAAGGTCCGCCCAAGGCAGAAGCCGCCTCATGACTCGCACCCCGCGTCAACCTGCGCGATCAGCACACGGCCCGTCACGACAGACAGCGGCCCGCCATCCGTCGCCAATGCGGCCGCATGATTTGATCGGGTTTTGATCGTACCGCCACAGATTGCGCTATCGACGGCCACGCTGGCGCAGCCAGATAGCGTCGTCAGCAGCATTACCATTGCCAGTGTCCGCATTGTCCATCCTTTCGCGGGTTTCGATTGTGGATTGCATTGCGTCGGTTCTGGCCCGATCGGTCGCGTTGCGGTCTATGCTCCACCACAGCGCACCGGCCAGGGTGATGATCAGGGACAGACCGCCGATCAGGAGATAGAGCCGGGTCATTTCTTCGCGGCGAAACGAGACGTGACGAACGTTCCGGCAAACAGCACACCGCCCGCGATAACATCGGCCAGCGTGTCAAGGTTGAACGTCACAGTCCCGCCTGCCTCGTTGTAATCGGCCCAGCCCATATAGGCCAAAGCGCCAGAGACGGCGTAAAGTAGAAGCCTGATAGCAAGTCCTATTGCACCGATCATGATTTAGCCTTTCCAAAGATGCTTGAGAGGATGCCCAGCAGCGCCGCCCAGATGCCGCCCACAGGGGCAACCGGATCTTGCCGCACATAGTCAGCAGGGGGTGCGCTCAGGCTGTAGCCTGCCGCCTTTAGCGCCGCTGTGAATGCGTCGGCATATTTGCGGATCGTGCCGCCCATCTTGCCCACGTCGCCGTTGACGATGGCACGCGCAGATTGATGATCGAACCCGCCGGTCCGGTCATAATCCGATAGGCGCTTGCCGGTGAACATGCCGGTTCGGCACCCCTCGGCAGCGATCCTTGCAGAGATAGGCAGATCCAGCGCCTTTTCTGGGTGCTTCAACAGGTCAACGCCCACCATGGCGCCCGCCAGCCGGTAGTTTGGCTCAAAGTGCGTGAGTTGAATTTGTCCCCGACCGAATCCTCCATCGCGCCAGTACGGCGTTCGCACCCACGTTAGTTGACCCTTGGCCCATGCCGTATCCAGCCGCGCAATCACTGTGGCGTCGGATGGGTTGCGGTCTTTGCTGTACGGGTAGACCGTTTCCTTGACCGGCAGCATACCCCCGCCAGTTTCGTGATAGACCTCAGCCAGCACATGCGCTGTGTGGTCCAGAGGATAGCCTTTGCAGGCGTCAAGGATTGCCTCGCATCCGGCCACCTGACCTTGTGTCAATGACGTGCCGAATACGCCGCTGTCCCGCTGACGCAGGGAGGCGAAAAACCGTTCGCGATTCATGCTTTTTCCAATGTTGGGGGGTCAGTTTGTGCTGAATTCGCGCAGCAGCTTGTTCGTCTCGCGCTGTTCGGACTTTAATTCCTCAAGCGAGTTTGCCAGCGCCACGAATTGCGCGTCCTGCCGGGAAAAGTTGTTCTCCAGCACGCGGACCCTGATTTCCAACTGCGAACGCTCTGCCGTCGCCGCGACCGCCCCCCGCGCGGATTCGTCAAGCTTGGTGGTCATCGTGGCGATGCTCAGCCCGACATAAAGCCCGGCCCCGATTAAACCGCACCCCACAGTCCAAGCCAGCGACTTGTTCAGGGTGACGCCTCGGTCTGAGTTTTCGATGCGTATCGTTTCCGTCATTGCAGAATCATCCCGCCGGGGTCTTTGTGCGTCTCAGCCATGCCGATTCCTATCTCTCGGTAGAGGTTAGCCACGGGGTTACGGGTGCCAGCCCTGCCCCGTGGCGATTGTCAGGCTTCGCCCGCGTCCTCGAACTGCTCCTGTTCGATCAGCGCGACATAAGCTTGCTCCCAAAGCGGCGCGGACACATCGGCTGTAAACTCCACGTTGAACTCAGCGACATAATGCGATCCGGCCTGAAACGCTTCCTTGCTCAGAAACGCGCGGAACAATGCACTTGCCGGTATGCCATGATTACTGGCCGACATGCTGTTGAGGCGGATATAACATTCGCGTTCTTCGCCAAAACTTGTCATGATTGGTGCTGTGATAGCCATTTGTTTATTCTCTCTAATTAAGCTTCAATTGTACCGAATTTCTTGAAAACGGCGGTGCTACCTGCCGTACCAGCTACGGTGCACAAGAAACCTGCATAATTTCCCGCCACTGGCCGTGCTGCGAAAAGGGTTTGCCCGCGCATGTATTCCCCACTTGTCGGGAATGATGTGTCCATTACCCGACCCATCAGCGCAGCGTTTGCACCACCGCCAATTAAAAAATCTGCAACTTGGAACTTCCAAGGTTGAGTACTGTTACCGCCAGTTACATAAAAAGGGACTCGTGAGGATGAGTTTGCTTGATCTACAAACCAGCCACCCGTCGTCGTGTTTGCCTTTATTCGCCAGTCGCCGGTCAGGCTATCGCCACCTGCGGCATGTGCTGAAAACTTTAGAATGTCTTTGTTTGTCGCACTACCACCCAACGTCACGTCGACAAACGGGCCGTAGTTTCCATCCTTCGCACGGGCGGTTAAGCCCGGAAAGACAAGCACATTCCCAAACTCGCTTGTGATGGTAGAACCCCGCGCAATAGGGGTTTCCGTCATCATTCCGCCAGTCCATAAAGAGTGCTGCGCCATCAGCCATATCAAGCCCTGACCACCCTCAGAATAGCAGTCATTCATTCCGCCGCGATTATTGTCACCCTTTGTGCAATATGACCCACCTTCACGGAAAATCCCTAAAGCCTCCGTGCCGGTCCAATCCATCGCATAACTTGTGCCCTTACATTGGCTCCAAATTGCGCTGTTTGTGCCGGGTTGCGTTGATTGGTATTCGGCTTCTGTTCGGTCTGGAACCGCATGGTAAGTTAGCCCACCGAACCTAGCATATGCGGTTTTTGGGCCGCCGGGCTTTGAGCCAAGCAACACGCCGTTCCCTGCTGTGTGGCAGGCGTAAGTTGAACACCCCAAGAATGTTTGATCCAGTATCCCCCATCGACGGTTATTCGACGCGTCAACATTATAGGTAGAGCCAGCGTTTGCGTCATAGCCCTGTGCCCAGACACCGTGTTCGCAATCCGTTATACGGGCTGTATTTAGCCCCCAATTATTACAGTTGCCGATAAAATCGTCGGTTCCGTTTGATGCAGCGTATGGACGCCAACCCGTTCCTGCAAAGTTGTGAATGCGTAAACCGCGACCAAATGCCCGGGCTCGCAACCAGACACCGTGCGCAGATGTATTTGTTCCGCCGCCGCCTTCCAAGCGGATACCTTCGATAATAGACCCGTCAGCCGCGCCCGTGGGTACTATCTCTTTGCCACCGTTCAGCGTGTTGTGCCTGTTCACGACGATACCGGCAGTATCGGGAGGGAAGATCAGCGTTCCTGCATTGTCATCACTCGGCATGCCGGAACCAGTGCCGTGAATTCGAGTAACGGCTTTTAGCTCGATAGTTTGCCCAATATAAAATCTGTTATTTGGTATGAAAATCGCAATGCCCGTGGTGTAGGGCCATACGCCAGGTCTGGTAATATCCAGCATCTTGCGCAGTTTTGGGAAGTCATCTGTAACGCCATCTGCGACAGGGTTCATCTGTGCGAAGTTGTAACCGCCATCGGCGTTCGGCAAAACTTTGAACACCGCGCCAGCCGCGTTGGCTAGGTGGACCAGATTGGACGCAGTGCCGAACGGTAGTTCCTCGTACCGGAACCCGCCTGCCTGCCAGATCGCGCCCGGCCCCGACGCCGCACGAGAAGATGCCACCAAGCCCGCGACCGTGTCGAATCTAGGACCGTCGTAGAGCGCCGCCTCTGCCGCACTGGCCTCCGCTTCATATGCACTGGCTGCTGCCTCTGCCGCACTGACCTCCGCTTCATATGCACTGGCTGCTGCCGCGTTCAGAATCGGCGCATATGCAATGGATTCGACGGATGCATAGTCCGTTGAGTGCTTATCAGAAATAACGATCATTTCGTGACCTTTTCATCAACAAATAGGCGGAAGGTGTGAGTTCGCCGGGTCACGCCAGCGACGGTGTATTTTATATCACAATCCAACCAGCCGACGGGGAATTTGGACGTGTCACCAGCGGAAACAGTGAATTCCCCGATGGTCAGGTCGTCAGGCGTCACAGTCAGCGGAAAATAGAAGTCGCCGTGCTTCAGTGCCGCCTCGATGTCGGTGCCGGTCAGATCGCCGGAATCGTCAACAGCGCCCCACGCTAGTGAGTCGCCGGGCTTCAAACGTAAGGCCATGATCTCTCCATGGGTTTAGAACCCGCTTGCGGGCCGTGTCAGTCGAAAAGGTGGAGAGGGTGTTAGGCGTGGGCAGTCAGCGTAGTTCGGTCCAGAATGCCAAGGTCGGCCCGGTTGCCTCGTAATAGTCACCCTCGGGAACTATCGTTGAAACGGTGTGGGTATATGCCCCCGAAGCAGGCGTAGCCCGTCCAGCAATGACAGTCGGTGGCGATGTTGTGCCCACCTTTAGAGTCCCGGTGCCGGAATCGGTAAACCCGACTGAAACCTCAATCGGCCGTCCTGTCGTGTTCTGGTACACCACCGCAAAGGACCGGCTTGCCGTCATGTCTTGATAAGTCTGACCCCACCCCAGCGCGTTCGCCAGCAAGTGTTCTTGGGTGCGCAGCGCCGTCATGTATCCCGTGTTATCAGCCCCTGCCTCTGCCAACGCCTTCGTGGCCTTGACGTAATTGGCAGATGGCAACGCCGCGTCAGCCGTGACGCCCTGTGCCGCTGTGGCGAAAGGGCTGGTCCCACCGAAATCGGTCGCGGTGCTCTCGAAGTCTGTCAGGTTCTCGATAGCCTCCTGCACATCAGTTGCCGGGTTGCCCGTGATCGGCGCAAACGACACGCTGGATGCTGCCGAACCTGTCGAGGATATAAGCTGCACCGGATCGACCGGGAACCCGGCCAGCGTGGCTCCCTTGGCGTCTGTGACCGACACCTTGATGCTCACAGCCCCATCCGTCCAAACCTGCGGAAAAACGCCCTGCGCATCAGATACAAGCGGCGTTGGGTGCGCCACATCAAGCGCCAACGTAGTGTAAACCGTGATCGGCGTTGTGGTGCCGCTTTGGAAGAACGTAGCCAGCGCCCCGGGCGATGTTCTGCCGGTGATGGAGATGGCCCGGAGCGGGTTAAAGGCGATTTGGCTTGGCATGACTGGAAAACCCTCCGAAGGGGTGTTATGTGGGAAGGATGGAAAGCAAAATTGACCGATTTATACGACGTTCTCGGGTTTACTTCTTCGCGTCGTGCCTCGTGGCGCTGCCGGTTTTCATGTTCTCATATTTATACATGATGAAGTTGGTCTTTTTGGCGTTGCCGAACTGGGCATTCATCGGGATCATGATTTCTCATGTTATCGCGTGGATATCATTCGGTTTGCTTCACGATTTCCGACGAGAAAAGCTGAACCTGCCACCGTATTCCCAACAAACGCAGCCTGTTGGTCAGTCAGGCGCTGCCCCGAGATAGCTTTTTCTACGAGGCTCAGAGCCGTCTTAGCCTTTCCGCCGCGCGTCTGAGTTAGAGCGTGTGCGATCTCTTCGAATATACCAGACTCTCGCATGGCTTGCGCTTCTTGTGTCGATCCCGTGAATATCTGCACGAACCGCTTTGACGCGTGAAGGGGTTCGCCGCTAGCAAGAACTTCCAACATGCCCGGTGCAGCCTGCTCCTTGGCAGATCCTTGGATGCTTTGCCGAATTGCAGTTTTGGAGTTTTGGGCCAGCGCGGCACGCAACTCAAAAGCCACCGTCGCGGTGTCCAGTTCATCGAATAGCTTCTGTGCACCTTTCTTGCCCAGAACCATCGTCATTTTTTGCTGATTGGCACGGCTCGACATATCCCGAAGCAACTTCAACGCCTCGCGCGCATCGGTATTCGGGTCGGTGATTGTGCGTGACACATTGGCCAGGGTGTCGTCAATATAGGTGCGGATTCCTTGCTTCGCGGCTTCCCTCTCTGCCTTGGTTGCGCCGTTCATTGCCATGGCGATTTCTTCGCGCTTGGTGCCGCCGCGAAGCAGCGAATATCCTGTGTCGCCTGCTTTCACGCGACTAATTGCGTCCGAGGCCACGTCCAGTGCCTTCGCGTATTCTGGAACCTCGCCTTTCAGAACGTTGCGAATATTTCGCGTCAGATCGTTGTAGGCGTTGCCTAGCGGCGTCTGCCCCCCCAGTTTACCTTGACCATCGGCTTTGTCGGCCACGCCCTTCAGCGCGCGCGTGATGTAATCGATCTGCCGCACGTCCGGCATGGTCTCGAAAGTCACCGTACCATCGTCAGCAATGCGCGCCATGATCTGCGCGCTGCCCTCGCCTTGTGTGCGCATTAGGGTATTGGCGTCCTCAATCGCACTCTTTGGCACCCGGTGCAGTAAGCCCTCAAGTGCCATGCCGCGCGGAGCGGCCCAGTTAATGGGCTGCGCATAGGCGGCATCGTAGGAACTTCCTCGCGCGCCCGCGGTGTCGTCGCGCACCCTCTTTGCCATAGCCTTCAGACCGGACGGCTTCCCAAGCGTGCTGTCGAGCGTCGTTGTCAATTCCTTTGAAACACTGGTGACACGTTCTTCAACTGCGTCTTGTGCTATGCGGCCCGCCTTGCCTCCTGTCGCGGCAGCCGCATCAAGCAACTGCGCGGCTGGCAACCCCGCATCGGCCAGCATTGCATCTGGCCCCGCTCGTTTGAGTGCCGCCGTCGCTTCTTGCATATCGCCCGCATCGAGCGCGTTTTTGACGACGCGCGCCGCCGGGGGCGATATACCAAGCGTCTTAGAGATCATCGCTACATCAGAACCTTTGAGGTGCGTCAGCGCGCGCTTCACACCCTCCCCAAAGAACGGGGCAGCCGCCCCCAACCCAGCGCCTGCCATGCTGCCAAATATGCCGCCCTGCACCGCATTACCGGCCCTGTCATCCTCGCGTCCAGCGCCGTGGATCACACCCTCCACGCCACCGACCACCGCACCAGTCGCCGCACCCAATACAGACCGTGATCCAAGCGTTCGTGCGGCGTTAACAAGAAAGGATGGCGCCCCAGCGACGGCCATCGGCACTGCACCAGCAATAGCCCCCCCGACGCCAAGCGCGCCGCTCTCAACCGGGTTTTCGCGCCCCATAGCCCCAGACACTGCCCGGATGCCCTGCTTGGCCCCATCCCCGAACATCGCGCCCGCCGCCTCGTCAACATAGGAGCCAGCAAACGGCACGCCCTCAATGGCCTTCACAGCACGAGAAGCAACCGGGGCTTGCGATATGGTATCTTGGTCAAACCCGGATCGCGAAACCTCAGCGGGCTTTGCCCCCTGCATAATCTTCTCGATTTGCGCCGGGTCGGTTGTTGCGTAAGCCGGGCTCGTGAACCCCATAACCCCGTCAGCGTCACGATAAACCATTCCGCCATCGTCCGTTGTCGCCACAACGTCACGTTGCGGCTCTGGCTGGGTCTCTTGCTGACCTTGCTTGACGATTGGTGCGCTCTGCCATCCCGCGCCTGCTGGCGCTGCTCCACCGACAATTGGTGCATCCTGCCAGCCAGCCATTATGGCTTCCTCCGCTGCGATCCATCAGGGGCGATGAATGTAGTTCCTGACGGCAGAGAATTATATCCAGCGTCATCGGTGATCGTGGGGGTTTCTGGCGGGGTGGCGTTCTGCTGCTCTGCCCATCCCACGGGGCGCTTTGCCGCCACGGAAAGGATGTCTTTCAACTCGATGAGTGCCTGACGATAGTCCGCCCCAGATTGCCCGGTATCCAAGCGGCCCATCGCCTCCGTTGCCTTCTGCCCTTCAACCTCCGTAATCTGCCCGGCACCCTTGAGACTTTCAAACGCCTGCAAAAACGCTTGGCCACCAAGCTGCTTAGTGCGAGCGCCGAACCGGCGCTGATCTGTGCCAGGTATGCTCTGGGTCCATGCAAGAAGGCCGGTCGCGCTATCTAGTGCGGGGTCATTCAAGATGCCATCAATTGTATTGATCATTGAGGCAGCACTGGACGGGCTAGCCGGGTCGGTCTGATCCTTTCCGCCCTCCGGCCCTTGTCGGAACACAAGACCGCCCTTGCCGTCGCTTTCAAGCGTCATGGCCTTATCCGTTGGCGTCCGCTTGAACTCGCCGGTTCTGCGGTTGATCTGGCCACCTGTTGCGCCGTAGTCCATCGCCTCTTTGGGCGTTGCTACCTCCCACTCTGCGCCAGAAAACATACCCGGCACTAGTTGCGCACCGCCTGCGGGGTTGTTCTTGTCGTAATACCGCCCGTCGTCAGTGACGGCATAGTCCGGCTTTGGTGGGTTGCCATACTCCCCTGCCGCCTTGAGCGCGTCCAGTACCCCGGCATATTCCGCAGCCTTGTAGGGGAACTCAGCCATCGGGAAAGGCTCAACGCCTGCCTGCTGGAGAATGTTGGTGAATGCCGCCTCGTCGCCCGCGTCGAACGCCTTGCCAGCGGCCACAAGCCCGGCCCTGATCTGCTCTGCCTGCTGCTTCCGGCTGTAATCGTCCATCTTGGCCACATGCTCTTGCGCCTGCCGTGACGACTGTTCGCGGCGCATCCCAAGCTCTTCTTGGTTGATCGCCATGCTTTGCCGTGTCTGATCCATGCCAAGGCGAGCGGTCTGGATGCCAAGCGATGCACTCGGGTCGAACCCGGCCAGCGCATTGAGGGCCCCCTGATCGCCCTGCGCAATCTGCGCGCCCTGATCCCGGTACAGCGCATTCAACTGGTTCTGTCGGGCAAACCCGGTCTGCTGCGCCGCCGCTTGGTTGGCTGTCGCCATCGTGTCCAGAAAGTTCGGCTGTTGACCCATCATCGGGATACGGCTGTCCATCTGTGCCATTATGCGCGCCTCAAATAGCTATTGAAGGGATTATCGGAGAAACTGGCCTGAGCCAGTGCGTTGGGCTGCTGCCGCGTCATGAAGGCGCGCGGATCTTGCAGCGTGCTTTGCATCTTGAATTGCTCGCGCTCGAGATCCTGTGGGGCTGCTGCAAGTTGGTTCTGCGGTTGTGTTGCCTGTGGGGGCTGGATGTACGGACTGCCGCCCTGCGGGGCGCCCTGTGGGGCTGTCTGGCCCTGTGGCGCTCCGCCGTATGCTGCCTGCAACCAATCAGGGGCGTTGGCGCTTTTGCCCCCGGCTCCCCATGCGGACTCTCCGCCGAAACCAACGTGCATCCGGCCAGCGCCCATGTAGTCATCACCAGCGCCGATGCCGGTAACGCCGTTGGCTCGGGCTTGCGACACAATCTCTGCAAAAATGGGCCGATCCTGTGGGTTGTTCCAATCCAGCTTGCGGCCATCCTTGTAGAAGTCGGCGTCTGCTGCCCCTCCATGATCGTGCCTCGTTGAGCCGGTGCGCCTGTCGCCCTCGCCCTGCGCGTCCTGCCCACCGGAGATGACTTTCATGGTCACGCCCATTTGCGGCAGGAACGACATCGCCTGCACGAGCCGATCCGATATTGGCTTGTTGCGGGTCGCGCCCTGATTGGCGTATTGCAGCCAGTCCATCAGTACAACCCGCTCCAGCGAGCCGCGCCACCGCCTGCGCCCTGTCCTGCCCCTGCACCGGCGTTAAGCTGGTTCTGGTACTGGTACAGGCCAATCCCGTTGTTGATCCCGCCTTGCAACGCGTTGCCGACCCCGATAGCACCTGCCGCTTGCGCATTGCCAAGGTTGGCGAGCGCGTTGCCTGTGCCTGTGGCATAGTTCTGCCCCGCAAGTGCCGTCTGGCCCGCTGCCGCCTGCCCTTGGTTCGCGCCGCCAGCAATCCGGTTGTAGTAATTGTTGAACTCTTGGTTCGCCATGCCCTGCCCGTAGGTCTGCAAGTCCTGCATGGTTTTGCCGCTATACAGCCCGCCCTTGGCAGCCGCGCCCGCGTCAATCGCGCCAACGCCCTGATCCACCGCCCACTGATAGCCGGGGGTTGCCTGAAACCCCTGATACTCCTGCCCGCCGGTCTTGTTCGCCGACGCCCATGCCTTAGCATCTTCCATCGATTGGAATGTCTGCCCGCCAACCTGATATTCGGTGCGCCCCGCACTTTGAGGCTGTAGCAATGGGTTCAGGTCGCTGGCTGAAGATCTCGTACCTTGCTCCCCCGGAGTCGACCCGGGGATATTGACGGTGCTGATCTGTGGGGCATCCCCGCCAATGGTCGGCTTTGACCCGATCCCGTCGAGGTATTGCTGGACTGCAAGGTAGTTGCCGCCCGCCTCGCGATATGGCTGGAATAGTGCCTTCTGGTCGTTGTAGGTTTCCTGCTGGATATCCATTTGCCGGTTGGCGGCGGCTTCCTGCGACTTTGCGGCTTTGTTTGCGGATGATGCACCGAGAAGGGCCGACCCGCCGGAGATTGCTGTAATCGGATCAGGCATTGTTGAACTCCTTGAAAAGGTCGTCAGGCGTTTCCGCATACGTCCGGTAAATCGTCGGGCCTATTTCCTCGGCCCAATCCTGCCCGCCAGTGATCCACGCCATCATGTGCCAGACCGAATAGATGCCAGCGCGCAGCATATAACTTTTAGCCACGTCCTGCCGATCACCACGGTCCAGGACATTCGCTGCCGTCCATTGCAGGTGCATAGAAAGCAGCGCGGGGCGCATCAGATGCGCGTTTTGGTGGAAAAATGGGTGATATTCTTTGCCAAACGCAAGCCATGCAAAGAGCCTCTTATCTCCCTGCCCTGCGTCCTCAAAGTCGTCCCACTCCTGCGCCGCGTGCCACAGGGCGTTTGCAAAATCTACGGCTGCCGGTTCACCCTTGAACCACTCGTTGAATTTGTCAGTTAAAGTCATGGCTCCAGCACCTTCAATCGCGTCTCCATGTCCTGCACCGCCAGAACCAGTTTGCGAAACAACTTCTGGCCCTCAATCGTCAACCGTCCGTTCGCATCAACGTACCGCTCAAGGCCGTTTGGCAGATCGACTGGCACGGTCATGATGCAGTCACCACAGCCGTAGCGTTCAGGGGGATATCAACCGGGTCGGCCATGTTGAACTCGATGGTTGCCTGCCGGAACTGCCCGAGACTGCGATACGTGATCCGCTGTTGATAGTCGCCCAGACCGCCAAGTGACCGCCGCTTCGGGTTGCCCCACGTCAGGCCGTTGTCGCGTGAAACCCTGATCCAGCACTCAGCGTCCCTGCCCAGGTCAGACCGCCCGACGCGCCCGGTAAACTCAAGAGCGTCGAGAATGAACGTGCGTTGCTCCATCGATAGCGTGCGTGACACCGCCGTGCGCCGCATCGCATAGGCGATATCGGTGTTGTTGCGGGTCATCTCATAGATGCCGCCAAGATCAGTGCCGCATAGCCACTTGCCATAGGAGTTTACAGCAGCAACAGCAGCCCATGGGCCATGGTCGGCACCCTCTGCCCGCTCGTGCCATTCTCCGGTGGATACGTCGAAACACCATGCGGGGCGGTTGCGGAACCGGATCACGCAGATCTTGTGGCCCTCGTCCTCGTAATAGAAGCAGCTCTTGGGGGTTTCCTCGTCAATCGCAGTTTCAACCGCCGTGGTGGAGACGGGCCGCAGCCCCTCGCCATCCGTGAGATACACAATGCCATCGTCACCGACAAGGAAGGCCCCGGCCCGGAACTTAACAACCAGACCAAACGACATCAGGCCGGTATCAATCACCATGCCAGTCGGAGCGAAAGCGCCCGCCGCCGCTTGCCCGGTGATATACCAAACCTCGATGGACTTTTCCTTGAACAGCCATAGGTTTCTCGCAATCGCCATGGCCCGCAAGTTATTGTCGTCGCGCGCCTCAGTTGTGGCAAAGCTGGTGCCGGGAAGGTCGGTTGGATCTGCCAGGGCGGACCACTGCACGCGCCTCCCGCCTCGCTCCGTCAGGATGGTATAGTTCCCGATGTACTCGACCGCGCCGAAGTCTGAGAAGGCGCCAATGCTTGGTTGCGTCAGTGTCACGCCATCCCAGACGTAATACTTGCCGCCCGCGCAAACGGTAACGCTGCCGGTGTTGCCGGAGACCGTGGTGTCCTCGCTGTCAGCGATATCTCCAAGACGTGTCGCCACAGCCTGACCGGACACTGCATACAGACCGCCACCAGCAGCCACATAGACCTTGCCGCTCACGTCAGCCATCGCCCGGACGAACACAGTGTTCAGATCTGCGAACACAGCCTGCCCGAGAACAGACTTGAGCGTGTATGTCGTTTTGTCGCCCATCTTGATAGGCTCGCGGTACAGGTTGATCAGCCGTGACGTTGCAGCCTGCCCGTTATCGCTGTCTTTGGCCGATTGCCCGACAAATTCAACCTCTGACATCAGTAATACTCAGCTTTAACAGGGCCAGTCCGATCATCGGGGTTCGTCACCGCCCGCAACCGGATCAGCGCCGTTGCGCGGCTCATAGGTGCCGGGACACCAAAGTCCGCAGCGGCTTCTGAGGCAAGCAGGTTGGCCAGCGGCAGGAACACATCGTCCTCAATCTCGCCGGTCGCCGCCATTGGCAGGACAAGACCGAAATTACGCTGCAATTCCTCGTCCAAGGCTTGCAGGGTTTCGAGCATGACCGCCCCTTGATCAGCCGTCGGGGCTTCATCCATAGCGACAACACGCAACCGCCGTAGCGCCCGCGTGATCAGTGCGTCTCGTGTTCTCATGTGGGTATCTCCTGCCTAAGCATGGGAAAGGGGCCAGCGTGAGCCAGCCCCTCAAAATGCTTACGCGTCTGCGACCGCTGCAAACCAGCCTGTGACAAGGCCGTGATCTTTCGGCGTGGTCAGGTCGCTGGCACCGGAGCCAAACCGCATCTTTTCAATGCCGCCCATCTCCATGATTGCCACGCCCTTCTTGCGCCCATAGTCGAACGTCTCTTCAGCAGAGCGCCAACGTGCGGCGATGCCGTAACCAAGGGCCTGTGCGCCACAGAAGAACACCGGCGCAACGTCAGTGGTGCCAGCGGCACCGGCACCAGTCAGAACAGGAATGTCATGAATCTCCTTGAAGATCATGCCGTCCCATTCGATATCGCCGCCCTTGAACAGCTTCTCGTTCTGCATCCGCAGGGACACGTCGCGCTGTGCCTGGGTGATGGTCGTGTCTGCTTTCAGGTCACGGAACACCAGCGACGGAACGTAGACGGTGAAGTATTCACGCCCCGACTTTTCCGACATGACGGGCCGGATCTTTGGGCTGGCGGACTGCGCAATGCGCTTCATCAGCGATGCCGCCGATGCCGTCAGCTTGTCGTTGGTGCCGTCGATCTCCGTCAGCGAAAGCGCGTGAGTGCCCTTCTTGTTGGACTTCGACGCGCCAAACAGCACACGGTCGGCGTTGTTCGTCAACCATGTGTTGCGCTGCGTGGCGTTTGCTGTCGCGAATGCGATGCCATCAATGGACATGAGCGCCGCAATCGTCCGGTCGCGCGTGTCCTCCATCGCCCACGTTTTCAGCGACATCTTTCCCGCCTTGCGCAGATCAATGGCGCTGATCTGGTTTTGCCAGTCGGTGACGCGAACGCCATGGGCTCGCTCTTTGATGGTCAACTTGAAGGAACGGCTGTCGAGATCCTCTTCGTTGCCTTCCAGCGTTGCGCCATTCTCGACACCAGCGCCGGTAAGACGGTTGGCAAGCGCAAATGTCACGCTGTCGCCCTGCTTCTGCGTCAGATCCTGCTTGACCTGAATGATCGCGTTTTCGCTTGTGCCCATTTCGCCTGCGAAACGGTTCTGCTGGACGTGCTCAACGAAGAACTTGTCGTCCCACTGCTGGACCGTAAGGCCAGTGGCTGCGGTAGTATCGGCCATAGTATTTTACCTTGTGATGAAGGCGGTTATTCCCCAATCACCGAATTTAACGGTGTGGGGCCGGTCCAGTTTGCTTTTGGACCACCGCCGGTGCCTGTTACGTTGGCCATTGACGGGGCGTATCTGCCGCCCATGTCTCTGGCCTGCTTCGCAACCATTTCCGCCTCAATTTGCTTGCGCAATTCCGCCTCGACCTTTGCCTTGTAGGCGTCTGGGTCGCTGCCGATCTCCTGTGCCACCCGCTGCTTGTTGTAGTGCTCAACGGCAGCGTGGAACGGTGACGGATGCTGTAGAAGCGCCGCCGACTGCTCCGGGTGTTGGTTGAAGTGCTCGAACGCCGCGTCCACAACTTCCTTGCCAAACTCTCGCTCGGCAATGAACCGGGATGTCTCCAGCTTGGTGCCGTTGACTGCCGCGCGGATGCTGTTCTGCATGTGCTCGCGATACCCGTCTGGGTTTTCGAATACATCAGGTGCAGGAGCTTCCGGCTGGCGCTGCTGTGCCGCCTTCAGTTCTCGCAATTCGCGGCGCAACTCTTGCACCACGCCGACAGGTACTGTCTGCGGTTCCGGCTCCTTCTCAGGCTCCGGGACTTGTTCGACTTCGGCGGGCGCTTCTGCCTGTTCCGGCTCCGGGATCTCCGGGGTTTCGACGGCTTCTGGCTCGGGTTGCTCGCCATTCAGGATTTGCTCAAGATCAGAATCTTGGTCAGACATGGTATCTCCATTACGTTGGATGATTGAACGAAACGCCCGTAACCTCGGCGGCAGGTTCGCCCTTCACACTCGGCGGCAGTGATATCGCCCGGATAGAAGCCCGGCGGCGGCTGTTACATCATCGTGGCTGCGAGCGGATAAACCGCAGCGGCCTCGGCTTGTAATTTCTGAGCCTGGGCGTGGGCCTTGTAGACCTCCGCCTCATTGCGCTGCGTCTTGGATTGTGTCTCGCCCAACGCTGCCTCTTTGCCCGCCATGTCGAGTTGTTCGGCGGGCGTGGGCTGCGTCTGCTGCATCATCTCAAGCAGCTTTTCCTTTTTCTTGCTCGGCAAGGTCGGATCTGCCTCGATCAACACGGCAGGCGGGATCGTCGGGCCATACTTCAGCAACGCCTCGAACACTTCACCCTCAAGGGTCACGCGATCGGGAACTTCTTCGAGCATGATATCCACGTCGATCTCAGACACGTTGTTCTGTGTCCCAACCTGCATCTGCAACCTGGGATCGTCAGGACGCAGGCCCATCTGCATGGCGATCTGCTGCACCTCTTCGGGCGGCATCTCACTTAGCTTCTCCATCAGCGTGATCGGGCGGTTCAAGCCGACGAAACGTGCGTTGGCATCGTCGTCAGTGACGCGCACCCACTTTTCCTCGCGCCAGAATTGCTTGATCCGCATCCAGATTTGCCGGTAAACTTCGCGGGTGAAATGGTGCAGCCGGTCATTGAGTGCAGCAATCTCGATCATGCCACCCTGTTGCCGGGCCAGCACAGCGCGCCCGCTGGTATTTTCGCCGGTTTCGCCTTCCAGTGCAGAGTTTGCCCCGAGAAGGTCGATCTCGTTCTTGGCCTCTTGCAGCAATGCCAAATGCGCAGACGTTTGATCGCCACGGGGGATGAGGTCGAACGGCTTCATGCCGACACGCGCCGCTTCCTCGAAGGCCTCGGTGTTGATCTCCACGTGACCGTCAGGCTTGGCCAGTTCGGCTTTCATTCCCGCCACGCTGTCGAACGCGCCCTTGATGCCGTAGGTCAGCAGGGACGTGCTGTTGTGCAGAGCCTTGGACCGGCGTTTGTTCACCTCGTCCTGTGGGTCAAACATATCGCGCACGATGCCGTAACGCTGGTTCATGCGGTCAACGTAGGCGCTGACCATAACTAACGGGCATTCGCTTTCGCCTTCCTCGTCAACGTAAGGGCTGTCGCCGCTGTCCAGCTTTGCGCCCTTGATGAACTTGCACCACTTCCATGTATTGTCTTCCCGATACCAGATCAGGATAACCCGAACCCGCTTGCGCTTCTGGTCAAACCAGATGTCACGGGGCCGGTCATCATATGTGTCATCGTTGACGCCGTACTGCGCTGAAATGCCTTCCCACTGACCCGGATAATCTCGGTCGAAGTCGTCCTGATCCATCCAAAGGACAGCACCCTTGTAACGGGCATCAGACATGTCGTGCTTGCGGCTGTGCGGATCGTAGAAGAGCCGGTCCCACGGATAGCCGTTGATGATAACGTCAACCTCGCCGCGCTTGTTTTGCTTGTGGATGACCTCGCAACCGCCGAACCCTTCGACAAGGAAGTTGTCGTAGACCTCAGAGCGGGTGTGGTCCCAATCCTCCTTGTCGCAGACGTAGCGGATGGCGTCGGTGATACTCTCGGCGTCCTGCTGGTGCTGTGGAGTGCGAGGGAATGCCTTCGGGTCAGTCCGCTGCTTGATCTCCAAGCCCTTGAGCCATTCGACCTTGCGGCGGATACGGTTGATGACCACGGGCGGCTGGCCACGCTTGCGCAGGGCTGCGACCTCATCCGCCGTTAGCTGCTTGCCGTCCACATAATCACGGGCGCGCTCGGACTCCTGCCGGGCGTCGACGGTGGAATCCTCCGACGCCTGAAACCAACCCTCAAGACGGGCTGTGTCGGTTTCGGCTTTGGATGCTTTGGGGGTCATGCTGTTTTCCAATTCACGCCCTCATCATCATTGCCAAAGTAGCTGCGGCGGGTCTGTCTCGGCTCGGGTTGCGGGGCGGTGACAAGTTTTCCGCGCCGGTGCAGCCCCTCACAGGCGTATCGCAGCGCGTCGATCAAGTGATTGTTCTTGTCCTCGATCACGGGCAGGATTTCCCCTGTGCGCGGATCGGTCTTGTAAGCGTAGCTGCGGAACTCTCGGACCGTGTTGACGCAGCGCGGGTTGATTATCACGTCCATGCCTTGCAGGAACGAAACGCCATCCTCGACGCTGCCCTTGCCCTTCTTTGCCGACCGGATCTTCGGGAAGCCGTGGCGGCGCACGTAGTCGATGGTTTCGGGGCGGGCGCTGTCGGATCGCATGGGCCAACGTGTCGCGTCGGTGACTTGGTTCAGCAGGCTTGGCAGGCCCTCCATAGGAACGCCCAGTTCGTAAGCCTCTGAGTCGATGTAGAGGACGCCATCGCGGGGGATGCAGCATCGCACTGCCGCTGTCTCGTCGTTGGCAAATCCCCAATCAGCGCCATAGAACCACACCACGTTATCTGGTGGCTCAATCTCGCCCTCCCGCCAGTTGCGGAATACCCGTGCTTCAGACAGGCCCCTGTATTGGCCTTCCCATACGTGAGCATATTTATCGGGGTCTCGCGCCTTGTCGCGCTCCATGTCGCCGCGCAGTTCTGGCGGGAACCATGGGTTATCGTTCCAGTTCACTTGCTTGACGATTGAACCGTCAGGTTGATCGGTGCGCAGAAGCACGTCGACCGGGTCGCTCTCGTTCTCGGGGTTCCAGCTAAACCACAACTCAGAGCCAGACTTACGAATGGTTGGTGTTAGCAGTTCGAGCGATTTGGCGCTGATAGTCTGCGCTTCCTCTACCCATGCAACGTCAAACCCTTCCAGCGATTTGATGCTGGCGGCTGTGTGGTTCTGCATGCCGCGAAAGATGATCTTGGAGCCGTTCAGCCCGGTAATCTCCGCGTCAGTGATGCGAAAGAAACCCGATAGCCCGTAGGCCTCGATTTTATCCTCAATCAGTTGCTTGACTGAATCCGCGATTGATCGTTGCACCTCGCGAACGCAGACAATGCGAAAGCCTGATATCTCGGCGCATTTGAGAACGCCCAGACCGCCGAAGCAATGCGACTTCCCCGATCCTCGACCACCATGCAAGCCCTTGAATCGTGCTGGCTTGAAGTAGTCGGCAAAGTAATCGGGAAACTCAATCAGCGGATTTGAAGCCAATGGATAAACTCAGCGGAATGCTGCCTCCGTCTGGCCCGCCAATCTCAGTCGTTGCTTTCGGCGTTCCATGGGCGCGATCCTCACTGTCCCGGAATAGCTTGAGCGTGTTCGGGTCGAGCCGGTCAAGGATGGGTGTATCTTCTTTTTCCATCGCCACGAGCATCTTGAGACGTAGGCGAGCTGCGATTTCTGCCGCCTTCACTTCGTCCTTGCGCTGCTTGGCAGACTTGCCACCGGGGTTGCCACTTTGGCCCGGTTTGAACTGGTGTTCCTTCGGGGGCTTACCATGTCCTACATCGCTCATGTGCCCCCCCTGCATTCAGGGAATGCGGTTCTGGAAACGCAAAACGCGCCGCAGGGATACCCCGGGCGCGTGTGCGATCTCGATTGTGGGAATCTTGCACGCTTGACACGTAAGCGTCAACCCTTTTCGGCGACCTTGTGCAACTGACGTAGCCCCTCGACCGCCGCCTGCCCGCGCTTGGTTGGCTTGGCTTCATCCCACATGCCTTCGTCGTCTGACGTGAGCGCATCGGCGATGGCGTTCCGTGCCTCCTTGCCGAGATGCCCAAGCCTGCCGTGCCATTGCATCCAGATCCGCACGGCGTCCCGGTCGCGCTGGTCTTGGTCGCGCAAGTCAACGCTGTGTGACTGGTCGGTCTCGATGCGCTCCGGCTCCATCGTGATCGTTGCGCCCTTTGGGTCGCCGGTCTGCCCGAAGTACCGCAGGCGATAGGTGCGCACGGCTTGACAGTATGCCTGCCACGTTGACCACACTTGCGGGGCGTCCTTGCCGCATAGCGCGTCGATACACCGGCCAATGCCTGACCCGCTCATCTGCCCGCTGAGTGCCTGTCGCTGCTTCGTGGTGGTACTCACGCCCATTTGCCTGCATCGGGCGTCCAGCGCCGTCTTTCTGGGGTCTCGTGGCGATTCTGCCCTGACCCGCATAGCGCCCGACTTGCTGCGCTTGGGAATTTCCGCCAGATCGAACGCCTCCATGTTCCGCGCCTGTGCGGCCTTGCGGTTGCGTCGTTGCGCTGCCTTGCTCATGCTGGTACCTGCATCTTGCCGAGTGATCCCCGGATTTTACCGCTCGCCCGGCGCGTCTCTTGCTCCCATCGATCGGGAGTGATCCGACCTCTGACGTATGCTTCGCGGATGAAGTCCGGGTCATATCCCGCCATCGCGCACACGTCGTCAAAGTCTTGTCTGCCCCGAGACAGCCACACGCGGGCGCCGTCTCTTTGGAGTTGGGTGATCGACTTATCGTCATCGCTTTGCAGCGCGTCCTGTAGCGCCTGATCGACCACGGCCTGCCATAGTGCCTGCTCTTTGCTCATGGCTGTGCCTTCCGATTGCGCTTAGCTTCGGCTGCTGTGGGGGCTGGCGGCTTCTCCTCCCACCCAAACAGAGACGCCCGCCTGACGACCACGTGCCGCGTGGTGAACTCACCGCACCCTTCGCACACGCCTAACTGAACGCGGCTTGATGTAAATTTACACCGAATACACCGGTGTGCTTGATGCCAATGACCGTATGAAACAAACCGCGCTAAGCTCCATGCAAAAGCGATAATGACGACGGGCAATATCGGGATTATGTAATATAGGTTCATTGCAGAGCCTCCAAGACGCCGCTGATTGCGACACCCATGACGAAGATGAAAGCTGCCAACACGAACCCCTCAATGAAACATCTGATCAGCCGCGCCAATTTCTCGAACTCGCTCATGCCGTGCCCTTCCGTCTGCGTTTCGCCCAGTGCCGCTGCCCGAACCGGCGGCGGGCTTCCTTGGCCCCGATCTGCTGGACCAGCTTGGAACCATCCCACACCGGATAGAGCCAGTTGGATGCTCCTGCGGGGATGACCTGCACCGGGCCGGTATATGCGTTGATTGCTGCCTGTGCGGCGGGGGTCAGGGGGTCGCTCATGGCTTGCCCCTAACGAATGTTTTGCAGACCACCTTGTCCGCCCACCAGATCGCCCCTGCCCTCAACACGATGGCATCACCGCAGTATGGTCCGCTTGTTGGCATCTGGACGGTCTTGGTCCATGTGCAGCGCCCCGGCAGTGACCGAGATACGCGGCCAGTTGGTGTGTGGTTCCACTCGGCAAACTTGCATGTGTGGCAATGGCTCATGACGCCACCCCTTCCAGTTGGATCACGGACACACCCGCCTCGCGGAACATCTGCGCCGCACAGGCCATGTCGTCAGCCCAGCGTTCGGCCATCCCCGCGTCCGGTGCCGGGTAGATCACGGTGGATATCCCCGCCTGTATCGCGGCGCCGGCACACTGAGCGCAGCACGGGTGCGTAACCACCATTGTGCATCCGTCGGTGGGTGCTGTTGCGAAGGCCAGCGCGTTAGCCTCTGCATGGCGTGTCATGCGGTATTTCACGGCACGGTCAGCAAGGCGTTCGGCGCTATCCTCGACCCCACGGGCAAAGCCGTTATACCCGGCGGAGACAAGGCGGCGCTTTGGATCGAAGATCACTGCCCCGACTTTGGTGCTTGGGTCTTTGGACAGCAGCGCGACATGCTGAGCCAGTCCGATTGCCCATTCCGTCAGGCGGGTGGTGTTGATCGGGTTCATGGCTTGGCCTTGACGTGCAGAACTGGCTCGCCGTCCTTTGCCTTTGCCCATGTGCGCGCCTTGTTGATTGCCAGCTTGCGCTTGATCGCATCCGCAAGGTCAGCGTCACTCACCCCGGCGCGGCGCTGTACGTCCCACAAAAGAAGCCAGCAGTCCGCGTGCTCCAGTAGGTCGTCTGGCGCCTCTGCTACTTCCAGTGCCTCAAGCGAAAGGTGCTTGGCCGGGCCAACTGCTGACCGGGTGCCGAAAGTCTCTTGTGACCAAGCCGCATGCTCCGCCCGGAGGGCTTGTAATTTGTCCAAGGCAGTCATGCTTTAATCCTCTCAGCTATCTCACCACCGCAAGCGGCATAGCCTGCGATATCGACCCAATTGTCTGCGAAGGTGGGGTTGCCCTTCATGCGCGCCAGCTTGAGCAATATCATCATTGCGGAAACGTCAGCGGTTCCGAGTTCATCGCCAAGGTATGCGCTCCAGAGGCTGGCGATAGCGGCGAAGGTGTCCTCGGCATTCCCGTGTGTCGCGGCTCTGTCCACGGTGACGGCCTGTGTCGCGGCTTCCAGTATCTCGCGGCGGTTCATGCCTGTTCTCCCATGCTGATTTTCATCCGGTCCATGATCCAGGCGATGCAAGGCACGGCCATGGAGTTGCCAAGCGCCTTGTATTGCGGGCCATCAGCGGCAGGCTTGCCGCGATAGGTTACAGCGCAGTGATCTTGCGGGAAGCCTTGCAGGGCGTGGCATTCGTTGGGTGTCAGGCGGCGAACAGCCCATTGACTGGCCAAGTGCGGGGCGCAGCTCGCGGACGGGATCGTGTGGCAAACCTCGGGGTCAGGCTGGCTGCGGTTTGTCTTGCTGGTGATCTGGTTCAGATCAAACGGATACGACACGGCCATAGCATTTCCGCCATCCCCGCCAATGCGGAGCGTTCCACTGCGATCGTAATTCCAAGACAGGTTAGCGCCCGATGCGTTCGACATGAATGTGATTGGCTCGGCAATCATCGTCTCAGTCTCATAGTCGCAGCGCCCCATGCCGCCTGCGTTCAGGCAGTGGGAAACGTCGCCAGTGCTGGGGATTAGGTGGCCGTTGTCTGCGTCTTGCGCTCCGACACTGTGGCAAGTGCGTGCTGTAACTGTGCCGGCAATACCTTCCCGCGCTTGTCGGCGCGGCGGAGTATTCCCGCGCAAGCCTTGGCGCTCAAATAGAACCGCTGCGGGATCGACTGCCCCTCCAAAATCGACGACAACGAACACACGGCGGCGTCGTTGGGCCACTCCGAAGTATTGAGCATCGAAAACCCGCCAAGCAACCCGTGCCCGTGGCCCGGACACCATACCGACACCGGGCCAGCTTCCGTCATCTGGCGCTGATAGGGCATCATCTGCCCCGACAAGTCCCGCCAAGAAACAGCCGAAGGCGTTGCCTTTGTCGGAAAGGACGCCGGGGACGTTTTCCCATAGGACGGCGAGGCGTCCATCATGGCGAGCATCGACGATTGCATGGCAAGTCTCCACGAATTTCAGGGTAAGATTGCCGCGCACGTCCTCTGTGCCTTTCCGCAGGCCAGCCACGGAGAACGCTTGGCAAGGGGTGCCAGCGACCAGCACGTCAGGCAGGGGAATACCACGCGCCCGCGCTAGTTCAGGCGTCACCTCGGTCATGTCAGACCACAGCAAAGGTTCTCCCTGGTTGTGATCCTCTGGCAGCTTGTAGCCAAAGCGGGATTGCAGCACGGCGCGGGGGAAATTCTCAATCTCAGCAGCAAGACGCCAATCCAGCCATGGCGCGGCCATCTCCGGGGCACCGATGCCGCTGCACATAGTCCAGCCGATCATGCTGCGGCTCCCCATGCGGTTGCGGCCTCGCGTACAGTGCCGCGTCCAGCCTTGCGCAGTGACAGGCCCATGCGCTTAGCCCGATGTGACACCGAAGAGTTGCAGCCGTAGCCAAGCTTGCTGGCAATTTCGTAGGTCGTCAGGCTCGACTCCCACAGGCGGCGAAAGTCGGCATCGCTGCAATTCCGGCGCTGACCTATGGCTTGCTCGATGTAGCGGTATCCGGTCCCGGCTTTGTTGGGCAGTTTCGCGCCACCGATCAGGCCCAGCTTCAGCAGGCGGCGGATCTCGCGCATGACGACGGATCGTTCGGCAGCCAGAGCAATCGCCACATCGTCGGCGGTCCGCTCGCGGTATGGCTGGCCCGGCTTGCGGGTTGCCATCAGGCGGGCAACGCGGTGCAGGAGGGATTCTGTGGTCATGGCTGCACCTCCGGCTTGGCGAGCACGTACTCTGCGAAATGCGCGGCGACCTGATCGCCGACCGGGCGCACCGCCATTGAGGCTAGGGCTTCCCGGGCGGCGGGGGTGTCGTTGGGCATCCAGAGGCGGGGTGGGTTGGTCATGCGTCCTCTCCAGCGATTAGGGCCTTGAGGTCAGCGATCAGCAACGCGCAGGCGGGGGTGGATGCTTCACCGCGCACCGTCTTTCCCCACCCGACCTTCGCGGCAAACTCATGTCTCGATGACCCGGGTATCATTCCGGGGTATTTCGCAGTCCGGAAAACCTCCCACCCTTCATCCGGCAGAACCGCGTTGTGCAGGGCCAGTGCGGCGTCGAACGAGCCGTTGTACGCCTCAAAGCAAGCCCACCCCGCGCCGTTCTTATCTGAAACTTTCCAACAATCCGTTTGGCCAGCACTGCCCGCCTCGACCTTTGCCAACAGGTCGGACAGTGCTTGCTTGCGGGCGGTCATACGATGCACGCCGCAAATGGGATTGAATCGTCCATGTCGCTGCCCGGTCGCCCGCCGGCGCCGTAACCGGATCCACCCCGGCTATCATCGCTACCGTTGGATCCGGATCCGGATCCGCTGTCGTCACCGCCCTTTCCGCCACCCATGAAGGTGAAGTCCGACACGTTCAGGTCAACGTAGGTTTTGCCGTTGTGCTCACGCAGCGACAATTCCCCGGTCGCGCAGATCTTGCCGCCCTTGCGGATGTGATCGGCAACCTTTTCGCCGCGCACTCCCCACAGCGAGCAATCCACCCACTGCGTTTTCTTTCCGTCGCGTGACCGCTGTTCAACTGCGACCGTCCAGCCTGTCACGGTTGTTGATCCGGCCTTGCGTGTCTCTGCGTCCCGGCCAATATTTCCGGCGATAGTTGCGTTAAGCATTTCTCAATATCCCTGTGTTTTCGCGCTGCCGATTTGGGCCAGCGATTCATATTTCCGGTAACTCATGCCGTCAGGATCGAAGGTCAGGCGAACCGAACCCTTGCCAAATCCGTAAAGCTGGCTGTCGCGCACCTTCCATGTCGTCAGGCGCACCCATTCCTCTCCATCGGCTTCACATTCCTCTTGGTGGACGGAAAACCCGAGACTTGGCTTGTTGGCGAAGGCCGCACTATCCGCGATGTCGTACCCTGTCGGGCTTCGCGGGATGCCTTCGGTCATCATCTTGCGGGGGTGAGCAATGACGCAGATGTGAGTGTCGTATTGCTCCGCCCAAACTCTGATTTGCTGCAAGGCGAAGTTGATATAGCTTGTCAGGCTCTCACCGGCGGCGGGCAGATGCTCAATCTCGTTCCACGGGTCCACCACGATCATCTTGCACCCGTCACGGACGGCGAGCGTGTAGATCATATCCTTGAGCCATCCCAGGTTGTGGCCTTCGGGGATGTCGTGGAATGTCCGGTGAACAATGCGGAAATGCTCATCAAGCGAGCGCGCCACTTCGGTTTGCTGCGCCGGGGATATGTCATTCCATGCCCTGCCGGTGCGCAGGCGGCAAAGATGATCCCTTGTGCGGTACGGGTGCGTCTCGAATGATAGCATCCCAACCTTCACATCTTCGCTCATTGCCAGATGGTAGGCAGCGAAAGTGGTGATGGTTGACTTGCCAGCGCCGGGCGTTCCTGTGCCGACCGACATAGCGCCGACCTCGAAGGCTAGAACATAATCCAGCGCCACAATTCCAGTCCGCAAGACGCGCCGATCGGGCAAGGGCGGCATGTCCGATATGCCGGTGATAAACCCGCCGGTTGGATCTATCCGCTTTGCGTTCGTCAGGCAGCGGCACAACTCGCCCTCGCCAAACCTGACCAGAACATCATTCGCGTCTTTGCAGCCATCCGGCCAAGTCACATACCGGACATCGTGCCCCGCAAGGATATTTGCGACGGCCTTTGGCAGCCCCCGGCCAGCGGCATCAGCATCGCCCGCGACGATGACGTAGCTTGACCGACGCAAGGCATCCTCTGCCGATATCAGACATTCGCGCTTGTCGCCGCGCTCGTCCCATCCATCGGGCACCGAAATAGAACGTTCGAAGCCCGCTTGGATCACTGACAGGCAGTCAATCTCGCCCTCAGTGATGACGATCGGCCCATTGCCAGAAAGCAATGCGTCCTCGTTGTACAGGCCGCGAGAGACGCCCTTTGATGACCGGAAGTCCTTACCGTCGATCGTGCGAAACTTAGCGGCATAGGGCTTTCCGCTCCGAACGTACGGGAACGCCACGACCGGGCCTGACATCCCTGGATGATCCTTGCGCTGAACCCCCATAGCCTCGGTTAAAGCAAGATCTAACCCCCGGACCTTGTGCAGCCACTCGCTCACGTCCTTGGTCATAGCTTGCTCCCCCGGTCATTCCGCAGTGATGGCAGCACCAAAGAACCGCATCCGCTGCGAAGGTCACGCTCAGGCACCGATCGGTCTTGTTCCGCCTGCCGGGGCTGCACTCGGGACAAGTCGCCCGTTGCGTTCCCGATTGCTGCCTGACGGTTATCCCCGCCTCGTGCAGAATCTCGCTCGCTGTCCGCATTTCTCATCTCCCACCGCGTGAACCCTTGGGCCTTCGCCGCTTCGGTTTCTGCCGCGAACCGTGACAGCCCGCCGTCAAATTCCATGATCGCCGCGCGTTCGTTCCATGCATCCAAATCCATCACCCACGCTCCGGGATTCTGCCGAAATATCCGGCGTGTTGGAAATTGGAGTTGGCACTTGCCCCGGACGATCCCTCGTCAGCCCATCGTTCGCCATTGAGCCATGTCGCCGGATGCGGGATGAACTTCTGATCCTTGCCACGGACGGAAGCGGCGTGTTGCTTCATGCCCCTGACGATTTCCGTTGGTGAGGTTTTCTTTGCTGCCTTGGCAAAGGCCTTTTCAGCATCGCCCTTGGCAACTTTTCTCGGACACGCAGCCCAGAAATCGCCGAAGGCATCAGGCACCCCTGACGTATCTTTCTTTATTGCTTCTGGTATTAAACCCTTATTCTCGTTTGTTTCGCTCCTGTTTCGCTCCTGTTTCGCTCCTGTTTCGCTTGATGTCGGGGCGCTCTGATAATCGTTGTATTTACAGATGGTTACGACGGTCACACCTGTTTCGGTTTTTATGATAATCTTTCCCAGCTTCTCCATGCGTTTTATGAAGCGGTTCACCTTTGCGGGCGACCACGCCCACGCCTTAGCCATGAAGCGGATGGAAGCTGCGAGCTGTCCTCGCGCCGTCTCAACGACGTAATCGCCGACGCGCTTAGTCCGGTCCTTCCATGACGCCTCCATGATCAGCCAGACAAAAGCCTCCCGCTCAGTGAGCGGTTCATCCTTGAAGGCCTCATCAGCCCAAAGCTTGCGGGATATGTTTACGGTGCCACTCATCAGTCCATCCTGCTCTCAATGAAGGCTTGAATGCCGTTCGTGGCCAAGGACGAAACCATCGCCTTAGCGACGGATTCTTGATGGTGCAGGCTCTGAAATGTGCCACATCTTGCACCAACGCGGGCGAAGCCATCTCTGATACTGAAATTGCCGTTCATAGCCTTGCGCATGGGCTGACTGACCGGGATCATCACATAAGCGAAGCCGCAGGTTCCAACGTCGCTCGAAAAAGACAGAATGAACTCCGCCCTCTCATTCGCGACATGGAACATCTCAGCCAATATCCGGTGCGGGTCTGCCGCCTCAGAAATCGGCTTCCAATTTTGGGTATTGTCCGCAGGCGCGGAATCACTATATTGCCCGTAACGGGACATGGGACGCCTCCTATCTAGGTGTCTATGTTCAAGGGCGGGGATTGGTGCTGATAACACCGCCTCGCCCGCTTCGTTTATGGCACATTCATGCCAGCTTGTCCAAGCGTTATCAGTCATTTAACCACCTCAAACGCCACTTTTCCGCCTTTTTCCACCGGCCCAATGTGGTACGTGGGGGCAAAGGATGAATCGTCGATCCGCAAGGCTTGCGCGATGCCGTCTTGCGCGGACTTGAACGACGCGATCAGGTTATCCATGTCGCGGGCGCGATTGCTGGGCGGGCAAAACGTGATCCGCACAGCCACGGGAGAGCGGCTGATGGTCACTGGTGCCCGGCCCATCGCTTCACGGGTCAGTGCGAAGCCTGTGCCCCGGTACGCCTTCACCACGCGGGCCTTTGCTCCCCAGTGCATCCGGTCGTTGGGTGATAGGCCCTTCGGTGGCCAGGGGAGGTCAACGCGCATGCTGTATCCCCCGGCGAAGTACCTCGTGAGTGACGGCGCATAACTCATGGGTCGTCAAAGAGGCTGCTCTGTGCTGGCGGCTCTGGATCTGGCGCAGGCGTTTCGCGGCGATCCGCTCGCGTTGCTCCAGCAGTGCCGCTTGCATTGCGCCACGCGGCCTCGACAACGTGCTTGTGCTCGTCACAGGCCCATGATCGGCGGCGGGGCGTTGTGCGGGGCATGAATTCAAATCCCCATGACCCAAAGGCGCTGCACTCACGGCACTTGTGGAAATGTGGCATGTCATATCGATCCCCCAAAAGGCGGGCGACAGCCAACACCGCCGCCCGCAGTCGAGTTCGGGGCATCACAAGCGGACGCGGCCCCGGTCGCGCGGGAGTGGGTGACAAGCCCCCGCTGTGATTTCTGGTGTGGGGTCATGACGTGCGCTCGCGGCGATCGGGAACGTGTGCAACGTCTGGAGCCTGTAGCGCCGCTGTGGCGCCGAAAAGCCAGTACCGGATAGGAACGGCACCCTCTGAGATATCCTCTACGTAGGCAGCAAAACGGAGGGGTGTACGACGGGTGCCCGATGCCATCTGGCTGACCGTTGACTTAGCTAAGCCGTACTCAGCCGCCAGCGAGTCCTGAGTGGTGCCCGTTGCTGCAAGCCAGTCCCGGAAAGCGTCGCCGGTTGGCTCATAGTCCCGGCCCCGTCCGCCATTGAAAACCGGGCGCTCACTTGTGATTGCCTCACGCTCTGCAATCTCCGCCGAGAGGCGGTCACAGAACCACTTGACCTTGACGCTATGGATCTCATCGCGCCACGCGGCCCGGCAACGATGCTCTGCCATTCTGCGCTGCGGGTTGTTCGTCACGCCGACATACAGCAGAGCGCCGTCGGCGTCGAAGTGGCGATACAAAGCTACGCGGCTCATGATGTGACCCCTTGAAAACCCTTCACGGGGTTAGCATTTTGCTTAATGCGCCCCGGTTTAGGGGTGTGAGATTGCCGGAACAAATATTCAGGAACCTCAATGCCATTTTCAGAACACCAGTCCCGACATGCGAAGAACCAATGCGCAGGCATTACGCCATCAGCTATGGCTCGGGTGACGACTTGGGTTTTGTGTCCCAAAGCCTTTTCGAAGTCCTTCCGCCCGACGCGAGCGATGAAGTCCTTGACGGTTTCATTTGTTTGCTTTGCCATGAAGGCATACTACGCATTTTGCGTAGCATGTAAAGGCGCAAAATGCTAAGTGAACACATCGCTGAGCCCTTTATAATGGGGCGCATGATGGAACACCTTGAAGATGATCGTGAAGCCGTAGCCGCCCGCCTCAAAAGAGTGCGGGAGGTTCTAGGGCTTGAGAAGAAAGAGTTTGCGGAAAACGCGGGCTTGACGATGCAGACCTATGGTCCGTTCGAGAACGCCCGTCGTGATTTATCTCTGCAAGCTGCGAAGATGCTACGCAAACGCTATCAGTTGCCTTTGGAATTCCTGTATTTTGGAAAGATCGAGGATCTGCCCACCAGGATCTCTAAAGAACTCTGATCTAGCCCCTCGGTGATGTCACACCAAAAGTCCAAAGTCATACCTGATTTGTGTCTCGCCTCTTTCAGGAGTGCGAGCCTTTTCGAATCATCCATTCCAATACCCTTGTTAACCCTGCCCTAAAGGTAGCCGTTCACTGGTTGTTCTCAAACACCTAAAACACGGACTACGCATTTTGTTTACTTTTGGGCTTGCGCTACGCATTTTGCTTAGCTAGTATCCTCCCTACCAACACCGACGCAGCGACAACCTGAGCCTGCGCCGCACCGGATAAGGGAGCGACACAATGACCAGCATTTCACGTCTCAGCCCGGCCATAACAGCGGCAAACCGCCGCCGTAAGTACCGCGCGATATTTTCCCAGCACATTCAACCTCTGGTTGCATGATGGCGCTCGGGTTCATCATCCCAGTCAGCGCAACGGTCACATATCCAAGCCGTTTCATCGCGCTGACCGACAAGGACGGTGATGTGTTCCTAGTCTCCATCCCCAGCCCATACGGCGCTCAGTTCTGCGCCGCCGCGCTTCAGAACGAACTCATTCGCAGCAAGCGCTTCCCCAACCATTAACCGACAGGAGATTTCACGATGACCACATACACCGACATGATTGATACGACTGCGGCGCTAGTCCACATGCGGCGCGCTCACTGTATGCCCCGTGCCAAGCTGCGCCGGATCGTGCTGGACGAGATGAGCGATTACCTCATCGACGGCATGACCGACCGCATCATCGGCATGGCAGACGGCGACGACATGCCCCGGCCCAACCTGCCCGCGAAACGCCAGCTGATCGAGTGGCTCGCATGAGCGCCCCGGAACTCATGCCCTGCCCGTTCTGTGGGGGGGGCAATATCCGAGAGCA
>Ga0314855_100063_pt1 | contig 38511 bp, 54 predicted proteins | sample 2018CB1WmetaG_FD_203636 | JGI IMG/M metagenome (GOLD analysis project Ga0314855, IMG submission 203636) | Cryopeg brine viral communities from Beaufort Sea near Barrow, Alaska, United States - 2018 CB1W | ecosystem: Environmental > Aquatic > Marine > Coastal | place: USA: Alaska | collected... | reverse complement strand
TTGATTAAATATCCAGTTCTATTAAGCCTTGTATGCCCCTTAAAACAAATACAACAATAAAACATTAGTATATTTTGGTCGAAAATCCTATATTTTATAGGCGTTGAGAGTGTGTTTTGTCGATTTTTAAAATCATATCGAATACCGCACTAAATACCAATTAACTGCCATTTAAATACCATTGCAATTACCGTTAAATACCTATTATAAAGAACTAATTACCTAATTTGGCAGTAATACCCTGCTAAAGTACCTATATCCTTTTAAATAGCCCTCTATGGGCTTTTTTTATATATAAAAATCAATAGAAATAGATTGAGTTACTGGACCATCTCCATTAAAAAGTAAAATAGCTGAAAAATCATTAAAATAATTTTGGGTTGACAGTTGGGTTGACAGTTGGGTTGACATCTACGTGTAAAAATAGGGGAATTCCCTACCCTTTAAATTCAAAAAAAGATATTATAAATGCCTTTTATTAAAACTCACACCCCCTTAATGCAAGTGTAAATAAACCCTAAAATAGGCTAAATAGCTACAAAACAGGGCAGTAATGATATTATTATTGAAACGTAATGCTAGAAGACACACCCGCACAAAAAATAGTGTGCAATTAACTCATAGAATTGATACGGATACTTGCCTTTACAATGGCTAAAGCTCTTATTTTATCCAGGCAAACATCCTTTGCCTGGTGATTTTGGTTTTGGGATACCAATTTTATATATTCTTCTCCTTTTTCAGATTTTTGAATATACTTAACACTTACCCATTCTTCCCCGGAGACTTCAACTGATATCAAATACATTTCGCCCCAGAAAATATCATTTTTAAAATCTTGAATTTCCTTATAAGCTACGATATCTCCACTTTTTAATAATGGATACATACTATCTCCGGTAATAAAAATGGCACCATCACATTTTGGTAAATTAGGTATTTTAATTGTGTCTATTACATTTTTCTCGTTATGAGTCTGAAACAAATCAACAAGACCAGCAGAGGCTTCAATATTATAAAGTGGTATCAATTGATTTTCTATATCTCTGTCAGTCCTAAGTTTAAAAACTTCTCCTTCATTTTCTATTATATCACTTTCAGTTTTTCCATTCCTAAAAGTGTTATATCGAAATCTTCCTTCTTTATCTAATTTAAAAGTACTTATCTCATGAATAGTATAATCTGTCAAATCATCGTTAACTAAATTATCTAGTGGTATGTGAAAATAATTCACAATTTTTAATAATACATCCAATTTTGGCTCGGTACCTCTTTCATATGAAGCAATATTATCTCGAGAACAACCTAATTTTTTTCCTAATTCCCCTTGACTCAATCCATTAATAACTCTAAGGCTCTTCAAGTTTTGGTTTAAATACATTTTCTGTGTATAAAATTCACATTTAATTTTGATATGTGAATTAAAATCACATATATTTGTTGAACGGTAATAAACAAATGTAATTAAAAAAATGAAAGCTGAATTCACCGATACGGAAAAAACAATTCTTAAAGGGCAATCTGCGGCTTTGGCAAGAAAACATCGATGCAGTAATATGTATGTATTGTACATCCTTAAAGGGGAAAGAGAAATAAATACAGAGCTGGCAAAGAAAATTTATAAAGAGTTAAAGCACTTAGCAAAATTCCTAACCCCCCAAACTCCAAAAAAATAAGATGCCACACTTTTTAGGAGATATATTAGTAGTAACTCGAGAAGAGTTAGTCCCAAAGTTTTATAAACTTAAAACCTTGCAACAACAATTGTACAGGTATAAAGAAAAAGAATATGGAATTAAAAGGGCTATGCTTGGTGGTAACGGGAGAAAACTATTGGTAATATTTGATTCCCTTCCCATAAAAATACAAACAGCATTAGTAGATCCCCGCATCCCAGATCACATCTTAGAGAATTATTACACGATAGATCCTGAGGCTGTTCGGTTTTATACTGAAACTTTCAAATTCGAAGATGGCGATTCCCTTAGCCTGGATGCCCAGGATAAACACATCACCAATGCAAGTATTTTGCAAGCGGTATTAAAATTAGGGATTGCCAGGCGCACAGAACGTTTGAACAAAGCCGGATCTCTCAGAGGGATCAATACAAGCCTTTGGCAGGATGCTATGAGCTTTATCGAGTTGAAGGAACTTCAAAACCCGGATACATTTTTCTGCACCTTGCCCCGCAGTTATAGATCTTTTATTGATGATGCCTTAAAACCATTTAAAGCTGAAGGTTATAAAGGAATTGTTAAAAAATACAAGTCCAACAAAAATGCGCTGAAGGTTCGAAGCTCCAAAGAAGAGAAATTACTGAACGATCTATTCGGCACCCAAAAACATAAGCCTACATCTACAGAAATTGCTCGCCAATATGAAGCTTTCTTAAATGGGTACCTGGAAATTGTTAGTAATAAGACCGGAGAGGTATATGATCCTAAAGATTACAACCAGATAGGAACTTCTACCATAGCTAATTATTTGAGCAGATGGGAAAACAAGATAGGTAATGAAGCTGCCAGATCTGGAGACCGACAAAAACTGATCAATAAATTTACCCCTCACCACTCATTTGAACGCCCGGAGTTTGCAGGATCCCTTTATTCTATTGATGACCGGAATCCACCTTTTGAATATGAGAAGGGCAAACGTATGTGGTTTTACAATGGGATAGATCTTGCAAGCGAAGCCTTTACTTGCTTTGTTTGGGGAAAAACTAAAGAAGGCATCATCTTGGATTTTTACCGTCAATTAGTTAGAAATTACCATGAATGGGGCTTTAACCTACCCGATGGTTTAGAATGTGAAAGCTCTTTAAATAGCAGCTACAAAAATACATTTCTACGCCCCGGAGCAATGTTTCAGGATGTAAGAATTGAATCGAACAATGCCAGGGGAAAGAAAATTGAGAGATACTTTGGCAAACTGAGGTACGAAATTGAAAAAGAGCGTGTAGGCTGGTTAGCACGTCCATTTGCAAAAAGCGAATCCAACCAGGCAGGATCTGCACCAAAAACCATAGTTCCTTATGATAGGCTAACTGAAGAATGCCTTCAAGATCTTCAGGATTGGAACAACATGCCCCATTCCATATATCCAAAAATGACCAGATGGGAATATTTTAAGGAAAATCAGAATCCAGATCTTAAATCTACCAACTACAAAGCCATTATCCCTCACTTAGGTTATAAAACCGAAACAAGTTGTAATGCAGGGATCATAAAACTACAACGCGGGGAATATCTCCTGGGAAATGATGAAACTATTGCAAGTGGGGAAGAGCTTTTAAGATTAATGCGAAAAACCGAAAGCAGGGATATTGATATCTGGTGGTTGGACGACAATAATAAGCAAGTTTTTAAAGCCTTTGTTTTTATTGGGGATCAATACATCTGTGAGGCAATCCAAAAGCCAAGGCCAAACCGTGCATCCATCGAGCGTACTCCAGAACAAAAAAAGCAAATGCAGTTAATGGATGCGTACGTACGTACCATAGGAGCTTACCAAAAACTTCGAAAAAACGAACTGGAGCCAGTGTCAATAATTAACCGTGCGCCCAGGACCCTAAATAATAAATTCCAGATACCTGGACTTAGAAAACAAAAAACTCCAATCCCTGAAGAGGTTGAAGTTTTTGATGATCACCTGGAGGAAGCTGAAGACTCCCTTGTCTATCAACCTAAAGAATATCAGGGTGGTAGTTGGCGATCAAATTTTAATAATTAATCTCAAATAACAAAAGTATGAATTTACCACCAGAATTTAAAGAAAAGGTAAGAATTGCCATTTTAAAGGACCGCGAAAACTACGGAGGTTCTGATGCTGCCTATTCCAAAACCCTTGGTATTAATGCAGCTGCTTTCAGTAGGATCAAATCCGGTGAGACAGAACGCATTTTAAGCGATACCAATTGGTTGAATATTGGAAGACGGCTTCAGGTAGAACTCAGATCTAATAATTGGAGAGTGGCTAAAACCGTAGTGTACTCAGAGATCGAGGATAACCTTAATGAATGCCAGGCAACTTCACAAAGCATGATCCTTGTAGATGACTGCGGGATTGGCAAAACATTTTGTGCCAAACATATTATAATAAGGCTAAAAAATGGCTTCTATATAGATTGTTCCCAGGCAAAAACAAGAATTCACTTTGTAAGGCTGCTTGCAAGAACCCTGGGAGTAGATGATAATGGAAAACACTATGAAGTAAAGGCAAATATTAAATATGCATTAAGTGTACTGGAAAAGCCATTGATCGTATTGGATGAAGGCGGGGATTTGGAGTATAGCACCTTAATGATCATTAAAGAGCTGTGGAATGCTTCTGAAGGGAATGTAGGTTGGTATATGATGGGTGCAGATGGCCTCAAGGCTAAAATGAAAAAAGGGATCAACAATCATAAAGTTGGTTTTGCGGAATTGTTCTCCAGGTTCAGCGAAAAGTTTATCACACTTACCCCAAACGGAATTGATGACAGAAGGAGTTTCTATACCCAACTTATTGGTGATGTTGCTTCAGCAAATTCGGTAACCAAAAATATTAACAAGCTGGTCAATCAATGCTATGATAGGACCGAGAATAAGCATAGAAGCTTACGCCATTTAAAAACCCTCATTCAAATACAAGCTTAAAAATATGAAACGACCCCTCAATATTCGCACAGCATACTCCAAAAAGTTCGAAACATTTAATTTTAAAGGCATTTGGCAAGATGTATTTGGCAATGTAACCCGTAATGGTGTATGGATCGTCTACGGTGCCGAGAAGAACGGTAAAACCTGGTTCTCCCTTAAACTGGCAGATTATATAAGTGAGTTTGAATCTACCCTATACGTGAGCGCAGAGGAAGGATTGGAAAAGGAATTTATAGACGCCATGAAACGCGCAAATCTGGAACCGGACAATGATTCCCTTAAGTTTTGTGAATATACTTCCCTGGAAGCCATAAGCAAACGATTGGAAAAAAGGGAAGCTCCTAAAGTGGTGTTTTTTGACAATGTCACCATTTATAAAGACGAGCTCTCCTATGGTGGATTCCAAAAGTTTTGGCGCCGTCATCCAAATACCTTGTTAATTTTTATTGCGCACGAAGAGCGAAATGAACCTTACACATCCACTGCAAGGATGATCAAGAGGCTAAGTAAAATAATCATAAGGGTACAGGGATTGGCCTGTTTTGTCTCCGGGAGATGTCCGGGAGGATCTTTAATGATAGATGAAGAAAAAGCAATGCTTTATCACGGTACCGAAATTAAAAACTCCACTTCAAATGACTAAAACAAAATCAATATTAGAAGTTACAGGACTTCGCTATCCAATGTATGATGGCTGGAGGTTCGACAATTTTATGCACTGGTGTACAATTACTGCCCAAAAGCAATATATGAGTGCAAAGATACTGGTTAAACATGACGGTATTTTAAACTGGTATTGTGATATGTGGCAATTGCACGTAGAGAAGCAATTCCTTAAAGACAATAAAGACCTGGTACAGCTTAACGATCCTGATGAAGTTCAGAAAATCTTAATGACATATCCAGATGTTATCCTGGATATGCAACCATACTCCTTACTTAAAATGATCACTAACCAAAAACCTAATTACAAAGCTACATGAGAGTAAATAAACTATACATAGAAAACCAACTAAAAGATCTCAACGAATGGCTTACAGACAATCCTGGTCACGAGCTACAGCGAATTAAAAAACAACGTCTCAGCTATTATGCCATGAAAGCTCAAGAAATGGAAGAACAAAACCTCCAAACTATAAAAGTATGAGTCACGCCAGTATGCACGATATCAATTCTCAATTTGAGAAAATCGATCTCCTAGATAGAATATCTGATCTTAAAAAAGTAACTGGATGGTCAATGGAACATGGAGGTTTTACCTCAGGGCAACGGATATGCATTAGCCAGGAACGCGCCGGATGTCTTAAGCAAATTACAGCCATAGAAAACTGTTCTCCTTACCAGGGAATTGCAGGTTACAAGATCCCGGAGCACCTCGAAGAAAAAGTACACCACATCCTTGGCGTGATTAAAAATACCGGATGGATAAAGGAAGAAATTAAATATTAAAGCCCCCTAACCCCCGAAGGGGGAACAATAAACAACAAACAACAAACTATGAATACAACTACCCCAATTTCCGAAGCTAAATTTAAAGAAATTAAAGAAGGATTATTCAGGGAATCCCTGAATGAAATACTAGAGCGATATCCTGTTGTATCATTTGAATTTTCTGAAAAAATTATAAAATCGGCAAAATTATATAACGTAAAATGCCTTTCCGGGGAACAGCTAATTCAACTTATTTACCTGGCTACAGCCTGGAACCAAAATATCACCATAGACGTATCAAATTCACACATCGAAATCAATTTCACTCTTAAAAATAATTAAAATGAATACAGAAACCACAACCCCAAAACCGGTCAAAACCATTGACCAGCTTACCGAAGTTGAATTAGAAAATCTTTTGGCCGAAAAAAGAAGTGCCAAAAAGAAAGCCCTTTCGGTTGAAAAGGATCAGCATGAAGCCGATAAAAACAACTTCCTGAAACACAGCTCCTCCAAGTTCCTGCAAATCCACAATGAAATGAAGGAACTCAAGGAGTATGCGATACTTCACGCCAACGAGTTGTATGACCGCATGTTCCTTATTGAAGGAAAGGACCCTAAAGAAACAAAATCCTTCAGCCTGAAGAATACAGCCGATACCGTGAAGGTGACGGTAGATCGCCAGGAGCGGTTTTCATTTAACGATGAGGCGATAGTTCACATTAACGCGATCAAAGAGATCTTCAAAACCAAATTTGCACCTCGTAATAAAGGGCTATACAACATCCTGGACAGTCTTTTAATCAAAGGTTCCGGCGGCGAGTATGACCCTAAGCTATTAGCGAAGGCACGCAGGCAGGTAAGGGAATTGGGAGACGACAACCTAATGGGAGAATTTGATAAGCTGGACGGCTGCCAAAGGGTAACCAGTACCGCTCTGTATTGCCGCCTGTACATCAAAGATGAAAAAGGCAAGTACCAGGATATTTCCCTTCAATTCTCAAGCCTGTAATTATGGATAGCGAAACTCAAAAAATGCTTGATAACCAGATAGCCAGTATTAATGCCGGTAACAATGAACCCCGTTATCCTTCCGGAAAAGTAAAAATCGTACCGGAAGGAGATGCTGTTCGGGTAAATGGCAAACTTATTTTTAAGGATATGAACGACCATTGGCAATGTGATCCAGGTGTTCAATTTACTAATGCTGAACGCAGTTTTCTGGGAGAATACCTTGAGATGATCGAGAACTCAGAGGCAAAGCAAATCGAGGTCATCTACACTCTATAACGGGATTATTCATTATAAAAAATTCAATATTCATTATGAAAGCAATTACTTCACAAAGAAAGCAACTCTACAAATTATTTTGTTATAACAGTGATACTGAAGCCGTGCATGTAAAGCACATTACCGGGGATCAAACCAAAGTAGCCGCCTCTGATCTTAGTATGATCCAGGCAAACGACCTCATTAATTCCTTAACAACCAATTGGGCTTTTTTCGATAAAAACAACACTCAACACAGTAATGTTTTAAGCCTTTGCCATCAATTGGGTTGGGTGCAAGATGCTAATCCCAGGTTTGTAGATCTACAGAGGCTCTCCAATTGGTTAAAAAGCTTTAGATCCCCCGTGCAAAAGCCATTACAAGCTATGGAACCAAAGGAAGTGAGCAAGGTGATTTTTGCCCTGGAACAAATGCTTGGCAAAAAATATAAATGATGAAATCCCCACAGCCCCCGAAGGGGGAGCAAAAGCCTTGCACGCATCCTTTCCCGCCGCACACTATAACCCTGGGAGGAAATTGTACCTGTGAAGTTACCGTGCAAGCTTGCCCTTGCTGCGGGCAGCATTTAACCGAACCTGAAACCGACTGTTAATTATGGATATGCAAACATTCAATAAAGCTAAGCATATAAGGGAGCAAGTAACCAATATAGAAAAGGCAATGGCTCGCATTAAAAAATATTCAAAAAGGGAAAAGGACGCTCCTTTTAATGATTGCAAGGAAACGGCTTACACAGCCCTTGATTTCATGAGAGCGGCTTATGAAAAAGATTTTAAAGAACTGTAATGACTTCTCAATCCAAACATCACGAAAATAAGCGGCTGCTGAGGAGTATGTTTCCTTTCTGGAAGAATGCACCTCTTATGATCAGAAATTGAAGCTAAGCAGCGAAATAGGCCGCTTGAACTCGCAAAACAAGCGGATTGAAAAAATGACTTTTGAAGATATACAAATCGACATCTCCAATTATTCAATTAATGTAAACGCAGTATTATGAAAAAACCATCTTTGATAAATAACAGAGGCAGCGTTGAAGACATACGATGCTCCCTTTCTTTCGGATCCACCAAAGAAGACCTGGAAGCCTCCCTGGAGGATGAAAAGAAAAAGCGTAACCGCAGCACGGTTATAACAATGCTGGAACGTGCCCTAAAAAAGAAGAACAGATGAAAATAGAAATTACTCTAAGCAGCGACGAGCTGGTATGTATTAATAACCAGCTGCAAAAGGCATACGGCAGAACCTTCCAGCAAGTAGCCCTCTACAATGTGGTTCATTCAATAGTCCTGGAACTGGCAGACAGCTTTGACACAAAAACCAAGTCCCGCATTAAAAAGGCAAATATTTTCGACTCCCGGAAGAAAACAAAGATCACCCTTAAATTTCACGAAGCCTGGGCGCTAAAAATCTACTTGCACAGCGAGGTGCCAACCGTTGATAACGAATACCAGCGTACCCTGCTCAATAAGCAAATCGCAAACCTTGACCAAAAACTAACGTAATGACAAATAAAGACTGGAAAGATGTAGGGGTACGCCCCAAACTTGGAAATGAATGGAAAATGATAATGGATGGTTTGTGGATGATCGCTCAAGCTGAATTTGGTAAAAAGGCGATTAATTCCGACAATGAAATTCATATCGGAAAATGGAAAATACATGCCAACTTCATTAACAATAGCTATATAAATGTTGTTCTAATGTACGGCGATGAGGAAAGGCTTGAAATACGTCATACCAATAAGAATCTCGGCGCTATTCTAATATGCGTGTTTGAAGTAGTAAAGAAAACTTATAAAACCCCCTTAAAATGAAAAAAATTTACATAGCCGGGAAAGTAACCGGGGAACCTATACACAGCTGCGCCCTCAAATTTGCAATGGCCCAGAAAGAAATTGAAGCCCTGGGCTTTGAAGCTGTCAATCCCATAGAAGTTGTTGGCGATTTTAAAAGCCGCTGGGCGCCTGCAATGAAAAAGTGTATTAAGGCAATGATGGACTGCGACGCGCTTTTCATACTACCCTGCGCCAAAGGGAGCAAAGGGGCAAAAATTGAGAAGAATCTCGCTTTTGATCTCAAAATTCCGGTGTATCAAACACTGGATATATTAAAAGCTCTTTTGTAATGGAAGAGCAATACATTACTTACACGGTAAAAGGAAGAAAAACCCCCGTTTTATGGCAATTTAAATACCATTTAAACGGCGCGTTATTCTCCTTTACAATACTGGAGGGGGAGTTGAGCGGTCATCAAATGCACTGGCTTTTTTCTGCCAAGAACTTTCCCACTACCGATAATTTAATGAAGATCCTGTGGCTCAAGGATAAGGAGATCACCTCCAAGCTAGAGATCAACAAGATAGATCCAGACCTTTCATTTGAATCCTTCTGGAACGCTTATGACAATAAAGTGGGTAAAAAACCAATGGCCGAGAATATCTGGAAGAAATTCAGCACGGCCAATAAGATCAAGGCCTTAATGGCTATAAAAAGGTATGACAATAATCTGCGATTAACTCCGGGTGTTCAAAAGGCCCACGCCACTACCTATCTCAATCAGGAATATTACAATAATGAGTATTAATAAAACTATCAATATGAAAATCAGACCAATATTATTTAGTACGCCGATGGTTACTGCCATTTTGGAAAACCGGAAAACCCAAACCAGAAGGATAATTAAACCACAGCCTATAGTTAGCGATGGTGAATATTCATTTCAGTTAAAGAAAGGGGTTGAAATTACTGGTTCTGTCGTCGAAATCAATAGCAGCTACCTTGGACTTGCATCCTTTGGAAAATATCAAATTGGGGATATTATTTGGCTGCGTGAAACTTGGCAGTATAGCGATGATTTGGAGTATCCTTATCTCTACAAGCAGAAAGAATTGGAGGAACTTAAACCTGAGTTTTTCAAAAGAATGACTTGGAAGCCTTCCATATTTATGCCGAAAGAAGCTTGCCGGACTTTTCTGAAGTGTACTAATGTAAGAGTAGAAAGGATTAATGATATTTCAGAAAAAGATGCAATTGCGGAAGGTGTAGAAAAGCATTCAGATTTTGGGTCAACTGGTTACATCCTGTATACCGATCCCGAAGCTGCACACACAGATATTGATGCCGTTTGGTCTTTTGAATCTCTATGGGAATCAATCAACGGGAAAGAATCATGGGACGGCAATCCTTTCGTTTTTGTGTATGATTTCAAGTTAACTGAACGTCCAACCAATTTTTTAAAAGATGAGTAAAATGTCCTATCCAACATTGGAAGAAGCCAAAACTGCGAGTCGATTTCAGCTTTGCAAGTGGCACCGGTTTTTACCCTCACCAGAAAATGAGGAACAAATAGAAGTCAATCACCTTCTATTTGAAAGATGGAAAGAAGCTGGTGGATTTACCCCAGAAATTTCAAAACAAATAGGATTTTAAAAAATCTAAATACTCAATACTAACATCTCAATACTAATATTATGAAACAAGTAATTTCAAACTACGCAAATTTCACTGAAGAATTCAACCTACTTGGTAAGATCGTTATTGGAGCCGTCACCGGCTTTGTTATTGCCGGCTGCATCGCGCTGGCAATTGGCCTGATAATTCAAGGCGCCCCGGCGGTGATTGGATATGCGGGATAAAATTCCCCCTAGCCCCCGAAGGGGGAATTATATAAACTGAATACTAAGATCTTAATTATGAATGACATTAAAAATGCACAGCGCGCCTTAAAAATTAAACTTGAACTAGCAGAGCTGGAGACTTTTATAAGTTCAGTTTGCGATTTGCCTGAAGAAAGCAATTATTTTGAAGGCAATTGTCTATTTAAGTTAAGAATTAAAACAAAAAGAGAATTAAGTGTATTTGGTGCACGAGCTTTTAATCCCGGGTTTTTTACGGGGACTCATACTGCCGAAATTGAAGTTCCTTATTCATTAATCCCTTTTTTAAAAGATAAGGCTTGTGATAAGATTAGAGCGTTAATGGAGGAAATCAAATCACTGTAATTAAACTGAATACTAATATCTCAACACTAATTATTATGGAATTCGAATATTCAATTTGGTTTACTAGAACTATTGTTATAGCAATAATCCTTACCGTGATTTATGTTATTGCAGCATACCCGCTTCAGAAATATCGAAAAAAATACATAACCGCTAAAGAACGGCAAGACCATATTCAGGAAGCCGTTACCAGGATCAATACAACCTTGCTTGAAATGGGAATGTCCCACCGTAATATTGCAGATTTTTGGGAAGAGAGTTTTGCAGAGGCAGAAATACGGCACAATCTACCGCCCTGCATTTGCAAAGATGTAAACGAGTGTGAAACCTGGTGCAGAGCGAAGGCAAGATTTACTTTGAACCCACCAGAAAATAATTAACTTTAACCAATAAAAACCAACTAATTATGACAAACTCTCAAAATAAGCAAGCTGTTCTAAAGTTGATCGTTCTTTTTTTTGCCGCGAAAGAAATAGAGGTAGCAAAGAAAATATTTAGGAAAATGGACGATACTCTAACTATTGGAAGATATCCAGATGAATCATTTCAACTTTTACTGGATATTTCAATGACATGGAAAGAAGATATAATGGAATATTTGGAAGCTCTTGAAACCGAGAGTGTAGATAGGGAAATTATTCATAGAACTTATATAGCCTTGAGAGGTTTAATTGACCTAAGAGATTTTGTAGAAGAAGATTAAAATATCTTTTTAATTATTCTGGTATATTTGATATTAACTTAACATTTCAAAAATGAAAAAACTACTATTATATTTATTCTTAATTACTTCTTGTATTGCCTATTCACAAAGAAATGTTGAGACAGCAAAAATGCAAATGGAAAAAGGTAAACGCCTACTTCAAGAAGATCCTTGTAATTCAAGTGGCCTTATATGGATAAAAGCAGCGTTAAAGAATGATTCTTATTACAAAGATGAAGTCAATAGATTTATTAATAACTGTGATAAAATTAGTCTTGAAGAGATTAAATTTATTCTCTCGGAAAATAACAATTCATACCAGGCTTTGCCTATTCTTAAGGATCTTATAAATAAGAATCCTAATAGTGAGGAGCTGAATTACTTAATGGCTAAGATGTATTTTTTGCATAATAATTTTGGAGAAGTTCCAAAACACATAGATATAGCTATTAATTCTGATCCGGGCAATTTAGAATATAGATGGATTCGAGGAAAATCACTCGCACTAGGAACCTCTTTATTTAAAGATTTGAAAAAATCTGTTAGGGATTTGAAATTTTTGATGGAAAAAAGTGGTAAGACTGCTAAATCACTATTTTTAATTTCCATTGCACAATATAAAATAGCCAAAAACTTTCAATTAGCCAGTTTTCATAATGATCATAATAAATTGAACTTTACTGATAATTATGATTCTACAAAGGCAAAGAAAAAAGAGAGCCTTCAAAATGCAGTGAAATACTATGAATATTCTAAAACAGCTTATAACGATTATAAAGTAATTTCAAATTATAAAAATGTGGAATATCAGGTTACAAATTCTGACATAGGAATGTCCTCTTACGATCCAGAAAATATTGATCGAAATATTGAAGAAATTAATAAAAAAATCTCAGAGCTCTAAATTAACACTCTTAAAAAACATAAAAGCCCCTCTCAGGGGCTTTTATAATTTAGGTTGCGCCGTATTAAGAAAGCTTTTACATTTGTAGTAACTAGTACTATGGCCAGAGATATAATTCTATATAACCGACGTAAGGGAAAGATCCTTGATTATTTTCAACGTCTGGACCGAAATTTTGAATTTGGTGTTAAAAAACACACCACAATTTGGTGCGTACATGCTACCGCCGATTTCCACGATTTAAAGCCCAAAACAGTAGAAGGATACATTTACGGCAATTGAACATCATATAGATCATTGGCCTTTTCCAAGGGTACCACTTCTTTCCTTTCTACAATCACCTCCATATTTTCAAACTGCAATTCATTTTCCAATACCTGAGCTGAAGCATCATTAACCGTTAGCTCATACCGCTGCACATACAAAAGGTTTGCGGTTCCGGTCTCTACGGGATCAAAACCCGTCCTACGCATCTCGCTAAAGTACTTTCCGTGAGAGCCATGATAACACGCATTTATCCTGGTTAAAAGATCCAGGAAGTCCAATGCTTTTTGCTGTCTCTTGGATCCTCTTTTGGTATCGGCAAAAGTTTCGTAATAAAGGTAGATCTCTGTTTGAAGCCGTAATTGCTGTATCTTTTTTCCCTGGTCATCTGCATTGATAATTCGATAGCTAAAGAATACCGCAGGAGCTTTAAATGGGTGCTCCTCTGCCATAAACCCAATTTGCTCGCTCCATAAATCTACATGCTTTATAGCGGCAATATTATCGGTGATCCTTTTTTCATGTTCCAGGTATAAGTCCTTTAAATTTTCCATTATTATGAGTGTTGTGTAAATCGTTCAATTATTTTCTTAAAGAATAAATTTTCTATATGAGTATCAAAGCTTTTTGATTCCCCCATAAATTGCCTTTTAGGGATCCGCGTATTAAAATGACTTTTTTTGGTAAGCGCCATGCCTTTCCATTTTCCCTCCTTTGTACGCTTGTACATAATCCAAAAGAACTTTCGCATCTGATCGTTTATCGGAATATTGATGGTACCACCTTCATTATGGATCTGGGCGTGTTTGGCCGTTGCCGAAAGTACCACGCGATCGGGTTTGCTTTCGGTGATTTTAACCGACTTCATTAGGGCGCCAGATTTAACCAAAATAGCCCTTCCTGGATCTGCATTGTTCTTCCTTTTCTGCCAGGGAGTAAACCCTGAATCTGTAAATCCCTGCTTTTGAAAATTGGACATCACAAAATTCACCATTTCCACTTCTACAATGGTTTGGGCATCCAAAATAAGTTCTTTGGCTATTTTTTGAAAATCGGGTATTTTGTCGGACATGTTTAATTTTTACTATATTTGTAACATCATACGGGGGCGCGAGGGCGAAAGCTATCAAGCCTCCTCCTTTTTTAATTGAAGAGCTCTTCCAGTTTTTTATAGTCCCTTTTTATAATTTCATCCCTCAACAATTCCGCAGCCTTGTTTTTATAAGTAAAGAACACGCTCGATATTTTCTTTCCACGCTCCGGACTTATTTTATTGTTCAACTCATTTTTAATAACCCTGAGATCTGGTTTTTTGATGCCATCCAAATTCATAATTACCGAATAGCTTTCCTGGTCCTTCATTTGATCTTTTGCTTTTCTGAAAGAATTGCTTACCCCTTTATTGGATTTAATGTTCTTTAGATCTGCCTGTCTTCCATTTATCTCAAACTCCGGGTTTTTGGTTTTCTTCAGGATGGAAGAATTCACATGAGGCCTAATTTTCACATTGGCCTTAAGTTTTTTTACCAGGATCTTACCAGCTGCAATATTGTTCACTATGTCTTTAGGATCTGCCCAGATAGAAGTTTCCAATTTTGCCTTTCCTTTTTTATAGATTTCTTCATAGGCCGGCTCTTTTAATTTAAGACTTTCAAATCCCTCCCGAATCTTGCCAACCTTGTTTTTGGGGAAAACAAAATAAGGATGCTCTTCATCAAAAGCCTTTCCGGTCTTACCCACATTATTGTGAAACCCCATTGTTGGATTTCCCGCAGGAGTTCCCTTGGTAACCGGTTTTGTGGTTTGCACCGCATAACACCTGCAATTCCATCCATTAGGCGGATACCACCTATCCCAGAAAGAATCATCTACCGGTTTAATGATGTCCAGTTTGTCATCATGATCATCACGAACGCGATCATCCTTTGCGGTTTTATACTGAAGGTTTGGATATAGGCCTTTCTGGTCTTCGTACTTCGCCCATTTTTCAGCTTGAGCAGCTGCACGTTGCGCGGTTTGGAATTCCGTCCTTAAGTAGTTCCGGTTATATTCATCGTTCAGCTTTAGGGCCTCTTTTTGGAATTCTGAAAACGTCCTTGGTTCCCCATCATCTCCCTGAAGAAGGAAGTTCATTTTTGCAATTTCCTGATAGGTTTTTGCTCCGGAGAACTTGTAGAGGTTTTGGCGAAGCTCCAGTTTTCTTTGCGCATTGGAATCGTAATTATGGTAGTCGTTACCATATCCTTTTCCCGCAGCTTCATTTAAATCCTTATAGATATTCCTTACCAGGTCTTCATTAAGATCTTCAGGTTTCATTTTCCCCTGGTGCAGATCCTTAGCTATTTTTTCAATCAGTTTTGAATAACTGCCTAGATCTACAGCTTCAATATTTAAACCGGTTGGTTCTACCTGTTTTTCGGAATAATAAGCAATGATCTCATTAGAAATGCGAGCGTCTAAGCTTTGCCTGGAATTGAGCTTTTTTTTTTCACCTTCTGGAGGTGTGGATGGGTTTGTTTGGCGAATCCCTATGATAGGGATGCCAGTTTGTAGCGTGAGATACTCGATATCTACATCATAACCCGCAGTTGAAAGTTTTACAACGGTATCTACAAGTTGTTCCGGACTAAGCTCCTTAGATTCGTCCCACTCGAATTTGTAGTTGGATATTCCCTTATAAATGGGACTTATTAGTTCCAACCTCCATAGAAGTTCGTCATTTATCAGATAAGACATATTGGTCTTATCTGCATTATGCCTGTCATCGGCAACATCCTGCATCACCATCAGACTTCCGTAAGTCCCGGATTTGTCGTTAGAGTTTGTGGTACCATCTTGTCCCAAAACACCTTTGGACATTTCAGAATTGGCACGTAAAATAAGATCATCAAATATTGCTTTGGCGTTTCCACCATTTACCTGCATTGTCTCGATCTTCTCATTCCCCTGGAGAACTGCCCAATGGTTATTGACCATGGAAGCCATCATTTCTGCAAGTTCCTTATGCCTTGTATCGCTATAAGAATCGGTGGTTACCCATCTAGGGGCAATTCCGTATTTCTCAGAGAATTCTAGCCATGCAGCTTTAGCAAACTTCTTGGCAAGCGCATCTGGTGCAACATCTTCCAACAACCCCAGATCATTATTGCTCCCTATTTGGATATAATAAGGTTCATACACTCCTTCTTTGTAAGAAAATCCTACTTCATCACCTGGTTCCTTAACAATGATCCCTTTTTCAAAAAGTACATTTTCTGAAGGGATATAATTTACAGCGGTAAGTGCTAAATTTTCAGGATCCAAATCCCATAACTCTACAACCTTGGAACCTTCAAAAGTTGCCATCATGGCATGGTACAAAAACCGGTTAAACCATTTGGATTTAAAAAGAGCTAATTTTTCAGGATCTTCCTTTCCGGAAACATCTGTTATTTTATATTTAGATCCCATGATCTTGAGAACCCTGGTCTGGATATCTGCCTTTAAATGAAGATCCCGTCTTAGGGAACGGTAAACCTCCAGTAGAGGGCCCCGATTTGGATTTTCTGCTAAAGAGGCAAGCTCTACAGCATCTTTCCAAGTTTTAAGACTCTGCACACTAAGGCTTACCGATTTTGGTAAAATGATATTTGAAGGCCTGTTGATCCTTGAATGTGATTTGCCTACTTTGCTATTTTGTGATGCCATTATACATAAAGATTTTGATTGGTGGAATTACCCCAAAGCAATCCCTTTTGATCTTCCTCAGGGAGCATGGGAAGTTCAGGGTTTTCATTGCCGTCCCTCACGTCGTTTAACCAGGTCATTACCTCCTTATATTCATCTTTAAAATCTGAGGGTACTTTCCTGGCGGCGTTTCTTCTTACCAAACGGTAACTTACGATCCCGGACATTGCCCAAAGTATCAGGTTCCGACCGTCATAAGGAGCATCGCTAAAAATGATCGCGGTATCGTATCGTTTGCGAAGCTTGCTTTTTATCAGGGAAATTGCCTGTTTTTCAATATTCTGGGTTGCCTCGATATCCTCCTGTTCGCTATCGTCCAGGTAATCTTCGAATACCCTGGTCTCAAGATCTTCTTTGGTCAAAAATTGTAATTCCAACATTAGTAAATGTGTTTTCGTTCTACCCTACCGGTTAAAATGCTTCCCTTTTTTCCGGAGTAAATATGTTTGCTTAAAGTGCTTATTGCTGCCTCATCTGCATCAGGAGCATCATCATGCCCATTATAGTTTGGCTCAATTCCTAATAGTTGAGCTTTGCCCACTAAGGTATCCTGATGAGCTTTTAATTTTTCATTGTAAAAGATCCTGCCATTTTGATAATACGGTTGAAGAGATAAAATTCTTTCGTATTTTCTCGTTCTAGGATTATTTATTTGTCTTAGTCCTAAATAATGACCGTGAGCATCTTCCGCCTCTTTTATAGTGCGCTGTACTTCATCATTCCAAAATTGCCCTTCATACTGCCAATTCATTAAGTTCGCTTGAGGCAAGCCGGATTGGAAATCCAACATATAATCAACGGCAGCTCTCATTTTTGTCTTTTTAACAAAGCAATGGATTAGATAAAATTGCCGTTCCTTAAGTCCCCATATTCTAACGGAATTATAATCAGCTGTTGCAGTTCCCGCATAAGCTATATCCCAATGCCCAATTATAGTTTCAAAATGATCTATTCTTGGCAATTTTGTCCATTGTATTTGATCTTCTGTAAATATTTTACCTTCTACATGTGGTTCATTATTATATTCTGCAAGCACTGGGAGGATTCCATTCTCTTCCTCCAGTATTTTATAATAATTATCATCATATTTTTCTTTCCATCGCGGTTTATAAGTAACAGGATCATATGCTTTTATAGAATGCACTTTCCATTTAGGATTAAGTTCCTGTAACTTCTTTTGAATCATAATGGGATAAGCAGCATTATTTGATTGAATAAATCTGCGGATATCTCCATCCATAGTAGGAAGTAAATCCTGTCGAATCCATGTTACGGTTTCATTTTGCCTTCTTTCATTTTTAATTGTATCCTTTGTTTCAATATCATCAGGAACCAATAAATTAGGGCGTTTGTTTTTTACCCTTAAACCACGGACATTTTGTCCCATACCTAATGCTTGGCCAATAAAACCAGAGGCGGTTACAAAAAAAGCTTCTTCCCAGCTACCGTAAGTTTTTTGTTCCCCTAGATCGTTAATGATCCTTGGGTTCGTTTCAAACTCTGCTCTTAAATCAGCCAGTAATTGCACTGCTTTTTTTTCACTATTACCAATAATTACCAAATACACATCTTCTCCTCGTAAATGCAACCAAAAAGGGATTAGTATATCTGTGGTAACTGATTTTGCTAAACCACGACCCCATTCGGCAAAGCCTTTAAAAAGCTTATTTTTAGCAACCATATTCGCAAATTCTATATGAAAATCTGCACTTTTAGCAGTCGCATAATGCGGAAAATAATATTCCACCATAAAGGCATAATCCTTTTTGGCACGCTCAATCCTTTGCTTCTGTTCATCCTTTGTCTCATTAGGATTTACTTCACCTCCAGATTGCCGGATTAACTTGATTTTCTCAAGCATCCGTTTTTGCGCTATTTTATCTTGTAACTTCAACTGCCTTGCTTGAGATGATGCGGTTTTCTTTTCTGTGATTGATTTGGTTGGTTTTGAAATCGTAAAAGAGTTCTGTAACCACTTTCACACGGTAAAGGTCAGTACCTATTTTGCGTTCCCTTATTATTTGGCCAATCTCAAAGCCACATCCTTTTCTAAGCAAATAGGATCCTATTTCCATTTGCCATTGTTTTAATGGCGCGAAATTAATGAACAGGTTTAAAAGCTTTTTAAACATAGTTTTAACGGTATTTTAATGCGATTGAATTAATGTGGTCTTCGAAAAAGTCCAATACTTCAGTTCTAAGTTTCGGAACCTTCTCAAGCATTGAACTCATTATTTGCTCGGTGACATTTATATAGATGTTATATGGAATGCGATGATCCTTCTCAAAATTTTCTTTGGTCTTGTTAAGTTTGGCAATAGAATCTATTAAGCTCACTTTCTCTTTAACCCTGTCTTTCTTGTAATCGGCAAGTTCCTTATTTGAAAAACCGATGGGAGGCTCTTCATCCCGTTCTATCTCTATTGCCCTTTCGGTATAGATGTTAATGAGTGCATTAATATTCTCTATCCCCGATTTGAGATTGCTCATGTTAGCAGAACGGCGTTCTTTCCATCCAAAATGATCCACCCATTTGCCCAGGGTTTTTTCAGTAACCCCAACTAACCTGGCGACATCCCTCGCGGTTTTGCGCTGTTTTACAAACATTTCCTCGGCTAATCGCCTTTCTTTATCCTTTGCCATTTCTACATACTTAACAAGGACAAAGTTGCCATAATCTTGCTCTCACAGGGAATTTCATTTCCATAGTGAGGGTCACAGCCCTCATTAAGAGGGTTTGTAACGATGAGCATCGGAATTCAATTTCTTTATGCCTCCCATTTATTCAAAATTTGTCCCTCTAAAGCATATCAAAAAACGCAAAACAGATTTTGAGGGATTCATTCACAAACTTGGTAATAATGGCAATTGGAGCAAGTGACTATACGGCACTTGCAGAGCAGTTCCCTTTTAAGATTACCGCCGAGGCAAAAGGAGATAAAGCAGAGATCCGCATTAGTGGAGTGATCCACCAGTGGAGTAATTCTGCCGAATGGTTCAGAAGGCAAATTGAAAGCTTTAACGAGCAAGGCATCAAGAATGCCAGTCTTTATATTAATACTCCTGGAGGTGATGTATTTCAGGCCGCGGAGATCCGCAATGAACTCGATGCCTTTGAAGGAGATGTTATCGGTTACGGAGGCGCAATGGTTGCCAGTGCAGGAACTTATATCAGGTTGGGTTGTAAAACTTTCGATATGGTGCCAAACGGACAATGGATGTACCATAAACCACAGGGAGCCTTGAGGGGAAACGAAAATGACTGGGAAAGCAAATTACAATTGCTTAAAAACATCACTTCAGAATACCGGAAGGCTTATGCCGAATTAACCGGAAACTCTGAAGAAGAAATCGAAAAGAAATGGTCTAAAGGCGATGTATGGCTAAACGCTGAGCAAGCATTAGAACAGAAATTTATTACCGGTATTTCTAAATATAAGGTAAAGATCACCGAAAAAGAAACTGCCATGTTTACTGCATGTGGGGTTCCAAACCCTCCAAAACCCACAAAATCAAAACCTAAATTAAATAATGAAATGGATTTAAAAGTGACCGCCCTGACATTGGGCTTAGATGAAAATGCTACTGAAGCTGAAGTAAAAGCTGAAATGGCTAACCTGAGAGCGAAGGCCGCAAAGGCTGATACGCTGGAAAAAACAGCTAAGGACAAAGAAACCGCCACTCGTACAACCGAGATCAAGGCTATTCTTGACAAAGCCAATACCGATAAGAAAATAACCGCCAAGAGCAGGGAAAGTCTTGAGAAATGGGCCAATGCCGATTTTGAAGGATTCAAGGCTCATGTGGAAAATCTACCGGTACCAGGAAAGATCTCCGAGCAGATCGCGGGTAAATCTGCGGGAGCTTCTGCCGCAACTGCCAAGGAAAAGAGTTTTGAGGATATGACCGCTGAAGAGAGTGATCTACTTGAAGAAGAAGATCCGGCAGCTTTCCAGGCAAAATACGAGGCATACCTCAATAAATAGAACAAAAAACAATCAATATATAAAACATCAGTCTGCTCAAGATATGGCAGACTGATTTTTTCAAAATCAAAAAGCAATCAAATAAACGAACAAATGAAATCTACCCTTAAAATTTTAGCAGTCTTAGGACTTGTCCTTGCAACCGTGCTTACGGGCTTTGCAAAAGAAAACCCACAAGTTGTGGCAATGGCCAGTGGAGTAACCGTAGCCAGCGATCTTAAAAACACCTTGAACGAGAAATTCATCCTTACAAAATTTCGCCATGTTGGCACCTGGTTAAGTGAGGTGATGAGCAAGGATAAATGGGTGAACAACGATACCATTAAGATCCCAAAACGAAAAGGGGACAATGCTCCTGGAGTTCTTATCAATAATACAGTATATCCAATTGCTACTGCCGGTCGTGATGACGAGCATGTAGTTGTTTCACTCAATAAGTATGATACCGAGAACCGGGAGGTTACAGATGATGAGCTTAATGCGATCGCTTACGATAAAGAGGGCGATATCAATCTGGAACTTAAGGAAGAGCTTGAGGAAAAAACCACAGATCATGCGTTGCATTCTATCTCTCCAATAAGTGATTCTGCCGATACTCCAGTACTGGAAACTACCGGTGCCGATGATGGTACAGGAAGGAAAAGATTGACCAAAAAAGATGTGATTCTCCTTAAGGGGAAACTTGATAAAATCAAGGTGCCAGGTAAAGGACGAATAATGGTTTTGAGCTCAGATCACGCAAATGATCTTTTACTTGAAGATTCCGTTTTTGAAAAAGGATATCATAACCGCGTAGATGGGGCTATTTCTACCAACTACTACAGCTTCAAAGTTTACGAAGATGTTTACTCTCCGACCTATGACGATATTACCCTGGTAAAGCTTGCATTTGACAGTGTGAATGCGGGAAGGACTTCCAGTATTGTATTCCATAAGAAATCTACAGCGAAAGCGAAAGGCTCTGTAAAACGCTATTACAAAGCTTCTAAACAAGATCCCGAAAACAGAAAATCCATAGTGGGTTACAGATTATACTTTGGATGCTATGCATTAAAGGATCAAGGTCAGGCAGCTATCATAGACGGTAAGGTAGCAGTATAGCAATAATTTGAGTTAACCAGGCAGGCTCACCTATTGCAGGTAGCCTGCTCCCTTACGGGGGCCGAAAGCCCCTAACCCCAAAGGGGAATTATAAAAAAGAAACACATGAAGTTCCTAATTGAACGTATTGATGACAGTGGCATCCAAACTCTTGGAAGGCTCTATGTTTTAGATGAAAACAATGGTATAAAATACGATTGTGATACTCTGGAGCTCCCCTGGAAGAATAACGATCACAACGTGAGCTGTATTCCGGAAGGTGAATATATGGTTATGAAAAGAACCAGTGTTAAGTTTAAAAACCACTTCCATATTCTAAATGTGAAGGATCGGGCTTTCATACTTATTCATCCAGGTAACTATTTTACAGATATCAGAGGTTGTGTTTTAGTAGGGAAAGATCTTAAAGATATAAATCACGATCAGCAACTTGATGTGACCAGCAGCCGTAATACAATGGCAGATCTGTTAGGACTTATGCCTAACACTTTCAAACTTAAAATCGTAAAAATCTAATATGAAGCTCTGGTATATTTTCATTTTGGTGTTAATCGTTGGCTGTAAAAGTCAGCAAAGTACCAGTGTGGAAAAAACCACTGTTACAGATTCCACGGTTGTAAAATTCACTCCGGTGGATACACTTATTAGTATTCCTGCCGATTCGGTTCGAATTGTAACCAATGTGAATTCACTCAGCGAGATCCTAATTATTAAGAAGGGAAAACGCGCAACGCTTAGTATCTCGCGAATAGGTGAGATCATTACTGCCGATTGCAAGACAGAAGCATTGGAGGCTAAAATTAGGCTCCTGAATAAAGAAATTGAACACTTCAGAAAAGTTGAAACCGATAGATCTGAAGTCAAAATAGTCCCGGAGAGATTTGTCCCGTGGACAGTTAAGTATTTAGCCTGGATAGGCGGGATCTTCCTGTTATTCCTGGTAGGCAAATTAATCCTAAAATTCTATAACCCATTTTCAAGATGAAAACACAAAGCAGAAAAGAATTGGTCGCGTTAAGTATCGCGATTTTCAAAGTAAGAACTGAGGGCGTACTGTTCGCTACCAGTGATGGTCAGTTTTTCGTACTTAAAGACCGTTCGCATACGCACGCGAATTCTCAGGAAAAGAAATTAACGGTCTATGAAATAGAACGTACGGAAGTTGAAGATCAGTTGAACGAAAAAGCAACTGCACCTGATTCCAAGGATGATGGCTACACGGTAAAAGAATTGGAGGCACTGGTTGCTGAAACTTCAGACCCCAAAGCCCTGGAGGGATTCCTTCAGGACGAGAAAAGCGGTAAGAACCGTAAAACTGCAATTGCAGCTATCCAGGAGCGCATAGATGAACTTGCCAAAGCAAGTGAAGCTTCTACCTCCGAAACTAAAACCAAGGAATAATGAGCTTTGAAGGAGTAAAATTCAATAAAAGCCAGGGCGCGCTGAACAGGGCCAATGCTTCCACCGATGCGGTGATGGCGTTGGTGGTTTTCTCGCCAGAACTTGCAAATGCCGGATTTAATAAGGCGATAAGGGCTATCCAGTCCACAGACCTTGACGAAGCGGGATTTGATGAGGCATACGATGCCAACAATGCGATCCTGTTACGTCACCACGTAGAGGAATTCTTTGCCTATGCACCGAAAGGAACACTATTCGTGATCCCAACCGACAATGCTACGGCGGCTACCTACTTTGCGAGTGCAGAGGCAAAAGCCATCTTCAGGGAATTAACTGAAATAAAGCGGGCCGGATTTGTATATAATGATAATGTGCTGGATCTGGATCTTGAAGCCGAGATCAATGCCGCACAAACATTTGTAAATGAGCTAGTGGCAGATAATATCTTACTGGATGGGATTTACCTTGAAGCAAGAAACATTGGTGATAATGCCGCGAACCTACGATTGTTAAAAGCTGGGCAAGTAACGCCGGTAATAGCACAAGATCCAGTTATAGCATCCCTGGACCCTGCATACGCAAATTATGCCGCTGTAGGTGCCGTCCTTGGAATGCGTGCAGTTAGAAAGGTAAGTGAAAACCTGGGTTCTGTAGATGTGATCACAAAACCTTTGGCCAGTAGGGGCAATGTAAGTTTTCCTTTAACCAGGGAAACTGAAGGCAGATGGCTTAAGACTGCACTTAGTGACGGCACTTTGGTGTACAGTTTAACCAGTGTGCAGAAAAAGCAACTCACCAATTTTGGCTATGTATATGCCGGAAGCTTTCAGGGCTTTGGTGGATTTTATTTTAATGGGGAACCTACTTGTATCGAGTTGGCTTCCGATTATTCCTCCGGAGAAAATAATGGGGTTTGGAATAAAGCTGCAAGGGCAGTTAGAACCGCTTTGATCCCAAAAGTAAGAGGTTGGTTTAAAAGAAATAATGATACCGGTGCAATAACAGCTACCGTGATCAAGAACCTGGAGACCCTTGCAGGGAAACCATTGCAGACTATGATGATCGCTGAGGAAATTAGCGGTTATGAAATTGGGATCCCTGAAGGGCAAAACCCGAATGATCAAACGCCACTTACGGCTAAGGCCTCAGTTACACTTGGAGCGATCATACATGAATTTGAAATAGACCTATCACTTAATTAATTATGGCCAGAGTAACAAAATTAATAAACGCCTTCGGGAAAATGGCAGGATGGAATTCTGCCACTTACAACCTTTTTGGTCGCGACGTAGAAGGGATCGTTGAACTTAGTTATGACGATAACGTAGATAAAGAAATGATGTACGGTGCTGGTAGAATGCCCCTTGGCGTTGGCGAAGGAAACTACTCCGCATCTACCGGATTGAAGCTTTACAAAGAAGAAGTTGTTGCTATCCAGGATAGCATCAGGGGAACCGGAAAACGTCTTCAGGATCTTCCACCTACAGATGTGGTGGTGATGTATGAATATGAAGGAAGGTTGGTGACCGATATCATTCGAAATTTCCAAATCCTCAAGATTGGAAAATCCGTGAAGCAGAATGACAAGACGGTGGATCAGACCGTAGAATGTATTTGCAGTCATATAGACTGGAACGTTTAAAAAACAACGAAATGATAAAGGAACTTGAAGCTAAAATAGCTAAGAAAGGAGATGAAGCTCCTAAAAAGCCAAATCCTATTGGTTATGCGGACCAGGCGCAAATTGATGAATGGAAAGCAAAGCATAAAGCTAAATTCATACATGAGATCATTTCGGAAGACGATGATGGTCTTGAACACGCCACATACGTTAAAAAACCTACGTTAGAACTTCTTCAGCTTTTGGCTACCAAGGCAAAACAAAATGAAGAATTGAAAGGTCTGGAAATGGTTTTTAAAGCCATTAGGTTGGGAGGTTCAGATGAATTGATGCAAGACGATATGCTTATGCTGAATGTGATGACCGCAGTAGGTAAAATGTTCAAACGCAAAGAGGTTGAAGTAAAAAAGCGATAGCGCTTGGGGAGATTTCATTATCTCCAGGCGAGGACTTTTGGGAAAAAGGAAATGCGTTAATACGATCTTCATTTAAAACTGATCCTGAAAACTTGCCTGTCGAAAGATGGGCAAAGTTGTATAACGAAGCGATGTTCCTGAAAAGAATGGAAGCTAAAACATTGAGAGATGTAATTATTTCGGCCTTTGGCAATAATCAAGATGAATAATTAAAAATGGCAAAACACGAAACTTCGTGGATACTGGAACTGGTTGATCAAATCACAGAGCCCCTAAGGAATGCCAAAAAGGCTACCGAGGGTATTGAAGATGCGGTTAACTCAGTTCGTGATGCATTGGGCGATATGTCTGATGAACAGCGCAGTGTTGCCGATCGTGCTTTGAAATCCCATGGTGAGTTAACAGACCTCTATGAAAACGAGCAGCGCGAAGTAAAAAAACTCACCAAATGGTTGAAGGATCTTGGTGATGAAGTAGATCCACTTACCAAGTCCAGAATCGATTTTGATATAAGTCAGGCCGAAACAAAATCCAGAAGATATAAAGAGCAGCTCATTGAAATCGAGACCGAACTCAAGGAAATTGAGGAGGGTCCAGATCCCGCAAAATTAAAAGCCAATTGGGGTGCAGCCGTAGTAGTTGCCAACCAAGCTTCAGAATTAATAGACAAAGCCCTTAGTTCTTTCGATTTTGCCATAGGTATTGAAGAGACCAGGACAAAAATAGCCAGGATGACCGGGGAGTCCGGAGATCGTTTGGATGAACTTACAGCTAAGGCTCATAAATTGGGAAGGGTTTTCAAGGAAGACCCCAAAGAGATTGCCAAAGCTGCGAACGCGATGACCAAACAAATTGGAGGTTCCTGGGCAGAAAACTTCGCCTTGATTGAAGCCGGCTATCAAAAAGGAGCCAACATCAATGGTGATTTTCTGGAACAATTAAAGGAATACCCGGCTTTCATAAAACAATTGGGGATTACTCAAGCTGAAGCAATTGCTTTAACAGCTCAGGCTGGGCAAAATGGTATTTTTTCAGATAAGGCCATAGATAGCTTAAAGGAGGCAGATCTATCCCTTCGTGAAATGGGCCAGGCTCAAATTGATGCTTTAAGGGGCATTGGTATAGAAGTACAGGATCTTGCAGGGAAAACCAGTTTTGAGGCTGTACAAATGATCTCTAAAAATATGGAGGGCGCGAATGTTGCGGCAAAGCAACTTGTTTTGGCCGATATTTTTAAAGGTGCAGGGGAAGATGCCGGGCTTGGTTGGATAGAAGGCCTTGCAAGCGTGGATATGGATATCAACAATATCAAATCCGTAAAAGGTGCCGGTTCCAGTCTTCGTGGATGGCTTGCCGATCTTGAATCTTCCTTCTCTGAAACTTTTGGGTCCATTATGACCAACGTAAGTGAATTGAGCGGAGCTACCCAATTTATTGCCTCCATGATTCCCATAGTGTCACAACTTACCAAAGTTACCTGGTTGCAAACAGCAGCTTCAAAAATAGCAACCGCAGGGCAATGGTTATGGAACGCCGCATTGACCGCAAATCCTATTGGACTTGTAGTTGCGGGAATAGCCGCACTGGTTGGGGGGATTATTTGGGCTTATAAAGAATTTGAAGGCTTTAGAAAAGTGATACTTGGTAGCTGGGAGGCTATAAAGCTCTTTGGAAATACCTTGAAGGAATATGTTCTGGACAGGATCCAGGGATTGGTAAGCGGAATTACAGGAATTGCTAATGCCATAGGGTTATTATTTGACCGGAAATGGGGGGAGGCAGCGCAAGCCGGTAAAAAAGCAGTATCGGACATGCTCGGGTTGGAAGCTGGTGATAAAGCATATACAAGCATTAAAAATAATGTTGCAAATGCCTTCGAGACCGGTGCAAAGAAAGGTGCAGCATCTTTTGCGAACGACCAGGATAAAAAGAAGTCCGGGAAGACATATGACGATTATCCGTTTACACCCACGGGCGAAAACTTTGGAGGGCTTGATGGTACATCTTCAGTTGCCGGAGGCGGTAAAAAAGGTGGAGGAGGCAGTTCCCAGGGAAGCGCGAAGATTGTAAATATGACTTTAAATGTTACCAACAGCATCAATGTTGCCGATGGGAAGGATTTCTGGGCGCGTAAAGACGAGTTGTTGGATTATATAGTAGGAAGAATGAACGATGGGCTAAAAGATGCCCTGATAATGCAAGGAAGCTAATGGATTATAGGATCCCAAATATATTTCTGGAGGCCTTTGGTTTAAAGGTCGAAAAAATGTACCGGCCAGATCTGGGCAGTAATCTGCCTCAGGATCCTAATGGCCTGTATTCAGGGATTGAAATTGTGGAGAGCCTTGAGGAAGCTACAAAGCTGAGTCACCTAGGCACCCCAATCTTATTTCCTATAACATTTCTCGCGGGCACCTATCGATATTTTGACAGGGAAAACGGGAAGATTTCAAAAAAAGCTATGTCGGAATTTCAGCTACCTGCAACTTGTGTAGCAAGCTTCAGAAGGCCAAAGGTGATCAGTAAAACAAAAATAAACGGTGGGTACAGCACGGTTAAAGAGATCTTTGGATTTACGGATTATGAAATTACCATCAACGGTTTTTTTATTCCTGATCCCGGACATCCACAAGGATTTGTTTCCCCAAAAAGCCAGGAAGATCAAATGGTAAAATGGGACGATCTGGCAGATGCGGTAGAAGTGAGTTCTGATATTTTTCTTTCCCGGGAGATCCATAGTATTCTTATTGAAGATTTTAATCCGGTACCACAAAGGGGAAGGCCCAATTTAGTGCCATTTACAATAAGGGCGATAAGTGATGAAGTGATTTCAACCAATAACCCATTGATATGGTCTTAGCAATGAACGCAAAACTGGTATTTCCGGCAAGGGAAAATAGGAGCGAACTTATTATAAGACGGCTTAATGGGGTCTGGATCGAGAGTTCCTGGCAAACCCTGACAGATACTGCGAGAATCACACTCCCACGAAACATCATGATTGGAAAAAAAAGACTGATGGAACACGCCAGGGAAATATTCAGGAACGGGGATCCTGTAGAGATCTGGTTAGGCTATAACGGAGAACTCATTAAAGAATTTTCGGGTTATATCACTTCGGTAAATACGGATATTCCACTGGAAATAAAGTGCGATGATGCCATGTATCTTTTAAAAAGGCATAATGTGAATGTGGCAATGAAGACAAATAAAGTGGCCGATTTAATAAAACAAATTATTCCTGAAGGCATCCCAACCGATGTCGCAGATATTGAAATAAGTAAACAGCGATTTCCGGATACCTCCGCAGCTCAAGTTCTTGAACTTCTCCAGGAGGCTAATATTTATTCTTATTTCAAAGGAGATACGCTGGTAGTAGGGAAAATATATTCTGACGATACAGAGCCACCTAAAAAGTTAGATTTTAACCGAAATGTTGTAGATAATAATTTACAATATCGCTTAAAAGAGGATATCCTTTTAAAGATAATTGCGATTTCTACCACGCCAAAAGGCAAGAAATTAAAGGCTGAATACGGGGATGAATTTGGGGTAAGAAGAACCCTTAGTTATTACAATATTCAGGTAGAAGCCGAATTGATAAAGCTTGCAAAACTGGATTATGAGAAGAGCAAAGTAGATGGCTATACCGGCGATATTGAAATATTTGGAATTCCAAGCATGAGACATGGGATGAAGGCCGATATCTTTAGCGAGATGTACCCGAACAGGAATGGAGTTTATCGGATAAAATCGGTTAAAAAACAATTTACAGACGATGCAAAATATCACCAGTTTTTAAGCCTTGATAAAAAAGTAGCAGATGGACAAAATTAAGGAGTTTAAAAGTTTGATAGACCAAAAGGCAAAACGCCAAATCCCTGTTCAAACAGAATGGGTTAAAGTAGAATCGGTGAACTGGGAGGATAAGACAATGGTTGCCATAGGAGAAGCGAACGATCTGCCTTATGAGGATGTTTTGTTGGGTCTCGGATCTATCTATAAAAAACCTAAACCGGGTTCACTTGCCCTCATAGGACTTATAAATAATAGTGCCGGTTGCTATATCATAGATTGTGAAGCTTACGATGAGATTGAAGTGAATGCCAAATTAACCACACTCCAGGTTAAAGATAAAGGAGTGCGTATAAAAAAAGGTGATGAAGATTTACTGGAGATCATGAACGATTTTAACGATGAAGTATTAAAGGTTTTTACACAGAATGGAATGGCATTCGAAGCCCCAAAATTCGCAGCCTTTAAACTCCGGTTAAATAGTGTTTTAACAAGCGAATAATGAGAGATATCCTGTTAGATGAAAATAACGACCTGAAGATAGTGAACGGTGATTTTGCTGTGGGCGAAAGCGAAATGCAGGAAGTTGCACTGATCCTCTCCAGTAACCAGGGAGAGTGGAAAGAGCATCCTGTAGTGGGAGCAAATTTGGTGACCAAAGTAAGAAGCAATACCAACGACCCGAGGCTTGAACGTACGCTGAGAATACAAATGAAGCTGGACGGGAAAGACTATGAGCAAATTAAGAACAAGATTAAAATGAGTTACAATGAGTGAATTTATACGCGAATATTTTGGGATGCTTCTAGGCGGCACAATTACGGGAGGCCTCGCTGGCTTCTTCGCCTGGTTCTGGAAACGCAAATCCTCGAAAGCAGATTATAGTAAATCTATTATAGATCTATATCAGGAGGCCTTGACAGATTTGAAAAACCAATATGAAGGACGTTACGTTTTTCTAAAGAATGAATACGATCTAAAATTTGCGAATCTAAACCTACAACTGGAGCAAGTAAAGAAGGATCAGGAAATGTGGAAAAACAAATACAGCTCTCTTAAAAAGGAGTTCGACGCTTATAAAAAGAAACATCAATAATGGTAACAGTACTTCATAACCAATCATTGTTTGACATCTCCATTCAGGTTTATGGCAGTGTGGCCCATGTGTTTGATTTGGCATTGGCCAATGGGTTGAGCATTACAAGTGATCTGGTACCGGGACAACAAATTGAAGTGCCGGAGATTGAAGTAGAAAGCACAAGTATAAGGGATTACTATGCGGATAATGGAATAAAACCCGCAACGGCTATTATTGAAGAAGATTTGCCTACTGAAGGCAATTGTAACTATTGCAAATTATTTGAATAATGAGTGTTATAGCAAAAGAAATACTGAAACAATACATCACTTGTGAGGATGAAGCCACAAGGAACAAGTTTTTTAATATGCTGGACAGCTTCTGGCATAAGATAGAAGGTAAAATAATTGAGTCCTATACTAAAGATGTTGGAGGAACCATTACGGGGATGACTGTTTTAGATAAAGAGGGCGTTTCGGAAAGTGTTGCCTTTCCGGTATTTCCAAATTCCAAACCCATCTCATTTATTCAGGATCTTGCTACAGAATTGGGCAAGCTTCAGCCAAAAGTTGCGGGAAAGGGATTAAGTACAAATGATTTAACCTTGGCGCTGTTAAATAAGCTGAATGGCCTGGAGAATTACCAACACCCGGAGTTTCATCAAATCGCTGAAATAGAAAACCTTCCCGAAGCATTAATAGCCAAGGCCGATGCACCAGGAGAAGGTTATGGGTTTTCCCAGGAGAATTTTAGTTTGCCGGAGAAGGAAAAACTGGCAGCATACAATCTGAACGTACTTCAAGCAGATTTAGATTTAAAAGCCGATTTAGATCCTTTAACGGGAAAAGTAGCAATAGATCAAATTCCGCAATACGCGATAACAAATGTTGTCGTAGCAGCAGAAACTTCATTATCGGCATTTGTGGTAAATGTAAATTCTTACACTTTTGATGAAGGGGACGCAATTGTAATTACAGATACCGGAGTTAAGTACACATACTTATACAACGGAAATGACAGGTCCTTAGAGGCTTCTTATGTAGATATAACCAACTCACAAATAGATTGGACTCAAGTTTTAAACAAACCGACAGATTTAGAGACTAAAACCGGGGCGCAAAGCAAAGCCGATGCCGCGGAACAGGCCGCAAATGCTTATTCAAATAGTTTAAATAAAACACAGGCAGAGATTGTAGCTGCTGTAGATGCCGAATTAGGGAGTTCTGAGTGGAAAACCCAAAAGACAACCGAGCAGATAGAAGATATAGTTGCGGCCTTGTTTCAGGCTGGAACGCAAACCAATGTTTCGGTTGTTTACGATGATGTAAACGGAAATATTTCAATTACTGCCCAGGCCGGCGGCGCTACTTTGACAAATGAACAGGTCCAGGATATTGTAGGTAGTTTTTCTGCATCTGGAACTGGAATAAACGTTTTTTATGACGATGCTAATGATTCCATGACCTTCTCTTTGAGCGGTGAATCCTTTACTACGGCTTATAAAAATAAACTTGATGGAATCGCGGTAGATGCAACTGCTAATGATACCGATGCAAATTTAAAAAATAGAGAAAACCATACGGGGACACAATTAGCAGATACGATATTTCAGGATGCAAACAACAGTTTTGTTACCTATGATGAAAAAGCGACTTGGAATGGAAAGCAATCCGCATTCACCCCAATAACACAAGACCAATACGGGGCACACCCCGCTTTTACTACTCAGGCAGATTTAAACGCTTATCTACTGACAAATAATACTTCTTTACCACAGTTAAGCACACTTACAGGAGAGAGTGCAACGGCAGCACAAAATGAAATACAATTAAATTGGACTGACACTAATTCATAAAATATGGCACAAGAACAAGGAATACTTATACAAGTAAGTGATGATGGTATTACAGGATGGTCTGATCTAATCACACTATCCCCCGATGCAGTTACTTATAAACATACAGGCTTAGGAGATGATGTCAATAAGTTTTATAGATTAAAAGCTATTGGAGACGGAATTAATAATTCTGATTCTAGTTGGTCAACAGTTATTAATGCTACAACATTTGCAGCTTATATTGCAGAAGCAGAAACGACGGCTTATTTAGATGTTTTAGGGGTCGTTAACGATAATACTCTTTACTGGGACGACAAACTGAATGTAAAAACAGGCGCGCAAATTTGGTCGGCTTGGAATGATTTTTTTATAGAGGGAAAAAATACAAGCTCTTGGCTTGCTAAAATGAGATTTTTATATCCATATTTAGGGGTAAATGTAGACAAAGCGAAAGTCGACGCCTTAGACCCTACAAATGCGGGTAAGTATGCTGTTTTTTACAATGGCTGGAAATATTCTCAAATAGGTCTTATTCCGACGACTGAAAAATCTTTTATCGAATTGCCTTTTAAATATTCGGCTATAACAGGAATAGCCGTAAATGATTTTACAGTAGGATTTTATAATCTTTCTAAAGAAAGCAGAAATGAAGATACCGCGGGTAATATCAAACATCAAAATACTAATAGGGGGACAGCCCCCGCGTCAATTTCTTTGTCTTTAAAAAAAGATACCGCTTTCAGTTGGTTGTATGATATTCAATCTACCTACACAAACCCAACGGGGCAAACGAGAGGGTTATTTCTTAGCACCGTTCAATCGGATAAAATGGTAAGGACTTATTTTAAAGGTAGCAAATTAGGGGAAACGGCTTACACCAGCGGGGGGTTGCCAAATAGTAAAAATATCACTTTAAGGAGGTACGCTAACGGGGCGGCTTATGTCGACGAGAGAAATAGCCAAGATATTGTTATGATGGATTTTGCGGCCTCGGGATTTACAGACGCGGAGGCTATTTCTTTTTCAAATGCTATGGAAAATTTAATAAATAACCTCGGGTTAAAAAGAGAGGACATTCCCTCGCCTGTTTTTTATTCGGAGGACGTAACTAACGACTCGGTTTATTATCCTAACGTTATGAAGTCCGTCGATTGGCCTGAAATAGCGACGACTAAGGCCTATTTCGTCATATATTCAACAGATCACACCAACAGCTCGGGAGGTGGTATTTATTGGGGCGAAATGGACGCGCCCGATTTTACGGGATTCATTCAAAGGGGGCTTATTATTGCGGGAGGGGCCCAACAAGAAACGCCTTGGCTTATTCGAGTCCCAACAGCTGACAACGGATTGTCAACAGACACTATATTTATATATTATTCATTATTAGGCTCGCCACAATACACAAAATTATCAACAGCTTTCGGAGACGGTACACTTGGGCTTCATTTAATGACTTGGACAGATAGAGTAAGTACGGCTCAAGGAGGGGTTATTCCTCCACTTGCGGGGGACACTCATCTGGGTTATGCGAGAGTTTACCCTAAACTTTTAGGTAGTTATAAGTATGTAATGCATCATTACGTCGGCTCGGGCGGTATTAGGGGTTATTCTTATTCTAACGATGCGATAAATTGGATAAGACAAGAAACGGTAAGCAACACGTTAAATTTACCCGCTGGGCTAAATGAAGACCAAGACCAAAGATTTCCATTTTCAAGAAATGGAATTGATTATGCAATAATCAGAATTCAAGACGAGAACTTTACCCCATCGGTTACTTATTTATCGTTAGTAACGGTAAGCGACGATAAAAGAACCGTTAGTTATATTAAGAGAATTACGAGCGATATTGATTTGCGACCAATACACGGATATAAAGAGGGAAATACCGTCTATTTATATACAAAAGGAGGGTTAAACGACACTCGATTTAATGCAATTATGATGTTAACCTTTGATTTAACTCAATTAGATTAAAAAAAAATGAGCCAAGACAAAATAGACGAAGAATATTTAAAACTTGCTTTAATCGCAAAATATAATCTAAAATGAAAAAACTACTCTTACTACTCGCATTCAGTTTGGCAATCATAAGCTGTATGGCTCAGGAACTGGTTACAGAAGCTAACCCTTCTTTAATTGGAAATTTTACGGTAATCACCATTTGTGAAGGTAATGCCACAATTCAGAACGCCCAAAAAGACAGGCTATGGATTATCTCCGGGAAAGGCCTTGAAGAAGGGAATGAATACTTGATGAAATTGATTCAGACAGATTGCCGGAGTTGCTTCAAGAGGAAGGCGGACGTGATAGGTTTTGAATTTTCGACACGACAGGTCGAGAAAAATCAGCGGGAAATGATCCGTCAAACAGCTAACAATTGAAATGAAAAGAATAACCTACTTATTTCTTTTGGTGAGTGCCTTTAGCTTTGCGCAAAAAACTGCGAGTAACCGTCCGGAACTTGCTAAGAAGATATTGGACTCTTATGTGGATATGCTGAGGCTAGAGGCATTGAAGTAAGGCAGAGACTTTATACAATCAATAAGATTTTGTTTTTACCGGAAGCCAAAAACGAACATTCTCACATAAATGGTATTTGTACGATTACCATAAATTCTAAGGATGCAAATGAATATGAGATTTTATTTGCGGTATATCATGAGATTGGGCATCACCTTGGACTTGAACATTGCCCATTGTGCCATTACAATATTATGGCCGAGATAAAGACGGGTAGAACCGACTATTTATTTAATGATAACCCGGTAAGAAGCCTTTACCTGGATATCTATTTTGAAGCAATACGAAACCCCAAAAAATATAACGATGGCCATACCCACTATTGAACAAATTAAAAATCAAATTCTAACTGAAAAGGCCAACCAGGAATCCCTGGCCGGAATAACAAGTACCTCAAAAGTGGGAATTTTTAATATCTGGGCTTATGTGATCGCTTTTTGTACCTGGTCCGTCTATAAGGCCTGGGATATTTTCAAGGTGGAGATGGATGATAAAATCAGAAACCAGAAACTCTATTCCCTTCTTTGGTTTAGAAATTCGGCATTAGAATACAGGCACGGCCATCCTTTAAATGATGTTACCGGAGAATATCTAGGAGAAGGTTATACAGATCAGGAAATTGAGGATGCAATGATAGTTTCCAGAGCTGCGGTAATTGAGATAGAGATCAATAACAGGAAGCATTTATTCATTAAAATGGCTAAGGAGGAAGCCGGAACCTTGGTAAAGCTAAGCGATGCCGAGCAAGATGGGGTTCGTAATTATTTCTCCAGGATAAAACCGGGCGGTACCAAGATCATCACTTTTAGCGATGACCCGGATGAGTTTAAGCTCGATATCACCTTCTTTTATGATCCCTTGATATTTGATGAAAATGGAGTGAGGATAGATGGAAAGGATAACACCTCGGTTCAAAAAGCCATCAGCGATTACCTGGCAAACCTGAAATTTAATGGGGAATTTATACTTGCAGAGTTGGTAGATATCCTTCAAGGAATAGAAGGTTGTGCAGACAGGGAGGTTTACATCAATTATGCTTCAGCTAATTATCTTGATCCGGCAACATATCAGCCCATAGAAAGCAGCTATATAGCCAATTCCGGATATATGGAAATTGCCAAGATCATGGTAGAAGATCCTGACACTTTAGAAATAACTGAAGTGTCTGGATTGAGCATTGAATTTAAACCCAAAATAGTGAAACTATAATGGATTATTCAAAAATATATACCACAAATTTTAATAGGCTTGTAGTTCATAAACTACCATTAGAAGAGCGGAAGCCTATTTTTATTGGTTGGCTTAGATGCTTGGTAAAACCAATTGCAAACTTGCACCAGCAATTTGTGAACTACAGGCGGGATGCAGTTTATAAAATTGAACATACGCCTCAGGTTTACAGCCTTGAAAATATGCTGAATGATGCGTTTGATGTTCAATTAAGGCGCATTTATATTACCGATGGTGCCTACAGGGATGGCGTGTATTTCTATAATCCTGAAGAACAAAAACCGGTTTCATTTTACGATCCTGAAGAAAACGCTCCTGTTCATTTTTATGATGGTGCAGAGCTGTTTTCCTTAGATATGGATTTTGTGGTATCAGTTCCTTTTGAATTGAATGCTTCTCAAGAGATAAGAATGAAAAGTCTGATTGATTTTTACCGATTACCAGATAAAACCTATAAAATTGAAATTGAATAGCTATGAATAAAATAGAAGTATTAGGAGGCGGTTTCCCAGGAACCAGTAAGACATGGCGTTTTATTAGGGATATGATCAACGAGGTTCATGATGTGGCCGTTGCGCTGGGAGGTGATAATTGCATTGTGAAAGGCTGTGAAGTCGTGAATGGGGTTGCCGCTGACGGAATAGTAATAATCAACGGGGAATCATATCCATTTCAGGGCGGAGACGTGGGCGTAAATGTTGAAATAGTTGAAGCTGTTGAGCAAGTAACCTATTTTACCGATGCTGACATCGACGGGCAGGCAGATCTCCTTGATGCTTATTTTGAACGCTACGCACGTTTTGCAGCTGCCGGAACTCCCTGGGCAGATTTGAAGAGGATCACTCCGTTGAGCGAAGTGGCCAGAAGATTACCACCGCTTCAAACGGCATTGCCTTTTTGGGGCGCTATAGCCGATATTAAGGATGGATGGCAGTTATGCGATGGTAGCAATGGCACACCTGATTTGAGTGGAATGTTCGTGGTTGGTTACGATCCTAATGATGCAGCTCATGATGAACCAGGGAAAACTGGAGGGGAAAGTAAACATGCTCTTTCAATAGCGGAAATGCCAGCGCATAATTTCTCTGGATCTGTGAATATTCCGGGGCATAAGCATAGCCTTCCAAAGCCGGTACCGGGGAAAGGTGGTAATACAGATCAAAACGGATTGACCGTGAAAGATGATAATATTAATTCGGTAGATATAACTGAAACAAGTACATCGGCAGCGCAGGTGGTTAATTATACCACAGGAATGAAAGGGTCAAATACGCCCCATGAAAATCGTCCTAAATTTTATACGATGGCTTGGATAGGCTATGTGGGATAAAAAATAAGCCCCCGATCTTCAGTAGTAGTTTCTCCAAACAGTACTAAATAAAAACGCAGTCAAGCGCGACCGAGGGCCATAGCCTTTGATCGCTTGACTGCGGTTAACTGTTTGGAGAATGACAAATATAAACTATTACTTTTAAAATCGAAATGAAAACACCTACATCATACTACGGCGGAAAACAAAATTTAGTTTCTACCATTATTCCGCTAATTCCAAAGCACACCACTTATACCGAAACCTTTGTGGGAGGTGGTGCCATCTTTTGGGCGAAGCCTAAAAGCGAGGTCGAGATCATTAATGACTACAACAGGGAACTGATCAACTTTTACGAATGCGTACAGAATGAATTTGTGGAGCTTGAGAAGATGATCAGGATAAGCCTTCATAGTCGGTCATTACACGGGGATGCAACTGTTATTTATAACAATCCACATATGTTTGGGCGGCTTAAGCGAGGTTGGGCAGTTTGGGTATTGGCAGCACAAAGCTTTAGTTCGATGCTTGATGGTTCTTTTGGATATGATAAGATTCGAGGCACTACTAGTCAGAAGATCACTAATAAACGTGATTCTTTTACATTGGATCTCTCTATACGAATGCATAATGTACAGGTTGAATGCACAGATGCCTTGCGGGTGATCAATTCCAGAGATCACGTAGATGCGTTTCATTATTGCGACCCACCCTATTTTAACAGCGATTGTGGTCATTATGATGGATATAGCCGCGACGACTTTGAAAACCTCCTAAAAACGCTCTCACGCGTTGAGGGAAAGTTCCTAATGAGTAGTTATCCAAGTGATATACTGGCAGATTATACCAAAGCCAATAACTGGAGCGTTAAGACTTTGGAGCAAAGTGTAAGTGTTGCCAACGGCACCGGTAAGCCCGGTAAGAAGAAGATTGAGGTTCTAACAGCTAACTATGACCTTAGCAATCCACAAGACCATTTAAAGCTGTTTTAAATGGTCCTGCAATTATGTTTAAAATGTGATTATATTGCCGTGTATTAAAAGTGCGGATTTCGATTTGCGATTATGCTTAATTTGATTTGCCGATTATAAATTGCCCAATTAGATTGAATTCAAAATAAAAAAAAATCAGCTTGGTTTCCCAAACTGATTTTTACATTATTTATTCTGATAAATTATCTTAAAAATTCATCAGGCTTCAGCAACAGCCAATTTTATACGTTTTAAGGCCTCTTCAATTTGAGTTTCACTCGCCGCA